>ERZ791934.2647-NODE-2647-length-10694-cov-7.734562_pt1 | contig 10694 bp, 9 predicted proteins | sample MGYA00510125_ERZ791934 | MGnify/ENA primary metagenome ERZ791934 (study PRJEB30046, sample SAMN00993240) | human gut metagenome | study: EMG produced TPA metagenomics assembly of the A metagenome-wide association study of gut microbiota in type 2...
ATTATAGGTGATCTGACTGGCTGGCAGGGAAATGGCAGTGATGAAGAGTATTTTGCTTCTCTCTGGTATGAAAGAACGTATGCGGTAACATTGGATTCTTTTATGCCGTGGCGTTATCACGTATATAACTATGATTATGATATCCAGGAATTATCGGAGAATGCGGAGACATTGGAGGAGGTCTACAGGTAATATGGCGAAGAATGCAGATGTCATGGTGTGGATCCAGAGAGCTGGGATGAGATTTTAAAGGTTAATCAGGAACTTTTGCAAGAGCAGGAAGCTGGTTTAGAGGTGCTTGAACAAAAAAGACATACTATGAATATGGGAAGTATAAAAAATGGACCCAACAGATAAACACTTCCAGGCCCATACATCCACAACATCATTTTAATTGATGGTAAGCGTTTGTTCAAGGATTATCGTTATTATATTAAATATTTATTGAGGAGCATACCGATGGAGAAAAGCAAAAAAGAATGCGTATTGTCAAAGATATATGGTTTTAAACCGGAAGAGATATTAACGGGAAATAATGGGTACTGGGATATAGAGCAGTACATGGACGATGAAATGGTCTATCAGGCACGGATACTGCCAGATCAGGATACTTACATATCAGTCTTTACAAGGGATAAGTTTCCGAAAATGGTCACTGAATATAAATATGAAACGGAACCTAGAAAGAAACTGGCAGAAAAGAATGAGGAGCATCTCAGGAGAGATGTAAGAAAAGGACATTAGAAAAAATGAGGTGTTTTTATTATAGGAAAGATAAGTGTACAAAATTTGGAAAAAAAGATGGTGTGAAATTTTTTCTGTAAATTCAGATCTTCTATGATAATAGATGCGGCTTGACAGCAGTTTTCTGCTGTTGAGCCGTTGTTTATTTAATAGCAAAAATAAGCTGGCATGTCAAGACCGCCCAGAAAAATCTGGGCGTATATTTACTCTTGATATTCCAGCTTTTTTACTATATCAGCATCCTGTCTGGAAACATAATCTCTAATTCACCACGAACTTTTCCCCAGTTTCTGATTGGCATTGTCCACTTTTTTGCAATCTCGAAAGTACTCAGGTATAGTGCTTTCATCAGCGCTTGTGAGCTTGGGAAGACGCTGCGCTGTTTATTCAGCCTACGATAGCAGGAATTCAATGATTCAATGGCATTTGTGGTATAAAATGCGGTACGTACGTCTTTAGAAAACTTGTAGATTGGAGATATCGCGTCCCAATTCTCACGCCAGCGATTCATGGCGCTTGGGTATTGATCAGACCATTTCTTGGTTACAGCCTCTAACTGCTTTCTGGCAGCCTCCTCATCCGCTGCGGTGTAGATTGTTTTTAAATCCTTTGCGAATGCTTTCATATCCTTGTTTGCAACGTATTTAAGCGTATTTCTCACCATATGTACGATGCAACGCTGCTGTTCTGTTTTAGGGAATGCCGCAGAGATTGCATCCTTTATTCCGCTCAACCCGTCTTAGCAGAGAATGAGAATATCCTGGACTCCGCGATTCTTCAGGCTGTTCAATATAGACAGCCAGTACTTACTGTTTTCATTTTCGCCCACGACAATGCTTAGGACTTCTTTCATGCCGTCTTCATTGATGCCAAGTACCACGTATGCTGCCAGCTTTCTGATTACCCCATCATCGCGTACAGAGAAATGTACAGCATCAATGAAAACGATTGGGTATACAGGTGACAACGGACGATTCTGCCATTCCTCAATTCTTGGGAGAAGCTTATCTGTGATATCGGATACCATGCCTTCACTTACTTCAAAACCATAAATATCCTCTATGGTCTCTGAAATCTGTCGTGTGGTCATCCCCTTTGCATACATTGCAATAATCTTGTCATCAATTGAAGAAATATCTTTTTGACGCTTTGGAAGCACTTGCGGTTCAAAGGAACTCTGGCGATCCTGAGGCACATCTACCTCAAATTCACCGTATTTACTACGAACTGTCTTAGGCTTTGTACCATTGCGGTAGTTAGGCTCACCAGATCTTTCATAGCGATCATAACCAAGATGATTATCCATTTCCGTTTCAAGCATATCTTGAATTGTTTTGGAAAGCAGATCTTTTAGTGCATCCTGAATATCCTCTGCAGATTGGATATCGTACTCCTGGAGCAGTCCCTGGATAAGATTTCTTTTTCCTTCGGTCATTGGTTTTGGTTTGTAAACTTCTTTTTTTCTGTTTGCTGTATAAATCGCTCGAAATGTACCGCGTGCACGGAAAAAGTGTACCGCTTAACCGGTTGGGTGTACCAGACGGCATGGATTCTCAGTGGTAAGCCTTCGAAGGGCTTACCACTGAGAACCTGCAAGGAACCAGTCCCTTAACCCATTCCGGGTTCTGTCCGATCCGCCTTCGCCGGGGGGCTGGGAAAAGGGCTTTGCCGACTTTCCCGTTGAACAGGGTTATCCGTGGACTCTGCTCCTGCACCTTACCGAGGTTATGGCAAATGCCTCAGCATTGTCATTCCCAGAATTCTTCTTCCGGCGGGTATTCAATCCCGTTTTCCCGAAGAAGTTTCTGCAATGCGGGAATGTATCTGCGCAGCCGCTGGATTTCGGTCCAATTGCCATGGCAGAGTCCCTCTGCTTCCCTCAGTTCGTAGCGGGTCAGTTCATAGTCTAACTATTTAATGCACTTATGGCCGCGGCTGAAAGCACAATAATCAGTCATTGCTCTTCACCCCACTTTCCTCATTGGCATTGAGTCCGTGGCGTTTACGCATTGACATTTTTCCATCAATGAAGACATTGTAGGAATTATGTACGATACGGTCCATGATGGCTTCGGAGATTGGGCTTCCCTCTGCGGATTCCGGATCAATCCGTCCATACCACTCTTCCGGCTCATACTGAGTGCAGAAGATCATGGAGCCGCCATTCGGATCATTTGCCCGGGCTTCCACAATCTCCAGGAGGTTATAGGCTTCCGAATACTCCAGCGGACGGATCAGCCATTCGTCCAGGATCAGCTGACCAACCTTGCGGTATGCTGCGATTACTTTTTTAAAGGTGCCCATGCCTTTTGCCACATTCAGCTCTTCCAGGAGTTCCGGAAGGCGGATATAGCGGACTTTCCTGAACTTGCGGCAGGCTGCATTCCCAAGAGCGCAGGCAACATAAGTCTTTCCGCTGCCACTGGCTCCGCTGAGGATGATATGGTGTCCATCATCGATATATTTGCAGGTGGCAAAACGCAGGATCTGCGATTTGTCCAGCTTCCTATCCGGGAGGTACTCAATGGCTTCAATGGAAGCGGTATTTTCCGAAAAAGCGGAATCGCGGATAAGCTTGTTTAGCTTGTTCGCCTGGCGGCGGTTCCATTCAGCGTCAACAATAAGGCTGAAGCGCTCTTCAAATCCAAGCTGTCCGTAAGTTTTGGGGTCATCCAGCTGTTGCTGAAATGCAGTTGCCATAGCGGAGCAGCGCATGCCCCTAAGGTTCTCTAAGGTAGCGTGGGAGATCATGCGTTTTCACCTCCCTTCCGAAAAGCCTCGGCGCCGCGCGTGATGCCATGGCTGCGATGATGGGCGGCTCCGTTTTCCTTCCGGGCTGTATTGCTGCCCAGAGGGATCTTATCCTGGCCGTTTTTCAATACGGTCAGGATACTGCGGAGCGTCGGCTCCGTTGAGAAGACCAACACGCGGGCGCATGCTGCTTCCAGGCGCTCTTTTCCGTAGCGGTCGGCTGCCTTTGTCAGCCCGGTGCAGTATTTGAACCCCTGTTCCGGCTCTTTGCCGGATGTAAGGAAGCTCTCGACCGTCTGGTGTGCCGCTGAGCCGATCTGCGTCCCCCATGCCAGGAATTCATCCTTATTATAGGAAAGGTACCGGCGATGTGCTTCCGGCATATGCTCAGGAATTGTGATCGCATTGCGCTGTGCGGACTGCCTGCGTGCATGCGACGCAACGCGGTTTCCGTGGAAGAATACTTCTACGGTATCTTTGGTCAGGCGGATATCAGCTTTATCGCCGATCAGATCAAACGGCACTGAGTAACGGTTACTCCCATCCGAGATGCAATAATCGGATGGAACTTTCGCGGTCATCCACGTAGCCGGTTCATATGGAGTTGCCGGAAGTGGCTGCATGAAAGCTTTTTCCTCATCCTCATAAGCGTTTTTCCGGCTGCCGGGGCGTTTCTGGAACGGACGGCTGTTCAGTTCCTCAAGTTTTTCGGCGACGGCTTCTTTTGCTTCATGGAATGAAAAAAAGTGCTGGTTCCGTAATGCTGCCAGTATCCAGGTAGTAGCAAACTTGACAGAACCCTCTGCGTTAGGTTTGTCATCCGGCTTACGGACACGTGCGGGAACAATGGCTGTATCATAGTGTTCTGCCATTTCGTGGTAAGGGCGTGGGATGACTGTTTCATAACGGGTGTTTCTGGTCACGCCGGCGCGGAGGTTATCCGGTACCAGCAGACGGGTAACGCCACCAAAGTACTCATACGCATGCACATGGCAACTGATGAAGTTTTCAGAATCCATGGATGTACAGGCCTCCGCGTAAATATACCCGCTGCAGGAGAGGGCACCGACAAAAAGATATGCCGGAGTTATATCTCCAGTAACGCTGTCGTAGATGTCGATGGTTTTTCCCGCCCAGTCAACTTCAAAAGTCTCACCGGGTTTGCGCTGGATACGCATCGTTGCTTTGCTGATGGCTGCCCATGAACGGTATAAATCCCCGAACTGTGTACTCATGTACGGTTTCCTGCCTGCCGCCTCTGCTTCGGAGCAATACTCAGTCCAGGGAAGAGAAAGCGTCACTCCCTTTTTTGCCAGTTCACGGTGAATTTGTGGGAAATCAATGGGCATCCTGTCTGATGCCTGCTTTGCCCTACCCGGATAGAGGAGTGCTTCCAATGTTTCGTTGGATGTATCCTCGCCGACCGGCCAGCTGATGCTAAGCGCTTTAGCCAGGTTCAACACTTCCTGCACCGTGCTCTTGGAACTGCCGACACTCACGCAGATCTGCTGGTACGAACGCCCCAGACTACGGAGCCTTAAAATTTCGCGATAGTTTACCATACTGATCGCCTCCTGTAATGATAGTCACGCTTTTGCGTGCTAATCACCATTATAACCGGAGGATGCCACCCGGTACACCCGACCGGCGAGGCGGTACTATATCAGCGGCAAGGCGGTACAGTTTGACCGTGCAGGCGGTACACTAAGGTCGGTATATACAGTTTGCCATAATAAAAGGCCTCCTATGATTTTAATATTTTATCATAGAAGACCTTTGTATTGTCTAATTTACAGAAATTTTTTCACAGGCTCGAAAAAAAGATATATGTCGATTTGATTGGGGAGCTCCTCATTGTGCTTTGGCTCCAATCTTTTCTAATAGTCGCCCTCCAGTTCAATGGAGCCATTGATCCCAATCCCCATTATGCAGTATCTTGGCTTTAAATGCAGAGCATACACATAAACCGCTTGTATTTAACTCTCAGCAATGGGTAATAGGATATCCAATAAACAGAAAATCCGGCTTCTGGTTCGTAAAAATAAGAGAATGGTCCTTAATGTCATATTCTTTTCTTCTACTGTCCGCTGCCGCAATTTAGAAAAATATTCTAATGTGGCATATCCCTCCTTTGGTGAAATCAGCGGCCTGTGATTATATTTTTTAAAATTATAAAAATCCATACTGTTTCCGATATGGAACATGCGCTCAAAAATAGCACAATATACTTATTATTCTACAATAGACGCAGTTTCTGATAAATACTTTCTTAATAAGTTTTTTCCGATTTCCTGGCTTTTAAATAAATGACTGCCCAACTTTTTTACAGGCATAATACCCAACAGAGAATTTGTCAAAAACATCTCATCATAATCTGGTATCATATCAGGAGTTAAAATCCGTTCCTTAATTTTGCAGGAATCATATACATATCTTCGTATAATTCCCGGCAGCATGCCGCAGGACATCGGTGGTGCGATAATGTCCTTGTCCTTTACAAAAAATATATTGGTGGTAGCGCCTTCTGAAAGTTCTCCTTTTGTATTCAAAAATATTGGTTCCTGAATTCCCCTTTTCCTGAAGCTTCTTTTTTCCATTACGCAATCTCCATAATTCAAAGTTTTGTGATAGGTCAGAGGAGAGGTTTCATTACGCCGAACAGCAGAATACTCTGTATTAAATCCTTTTTCATAATCTTTTTTATGGTATGTATTTGGCCTGGTGGAAATAAGGACATTTTCTTTTGAAACTGTAATTTTTAATACTTTACTTCCCTTTTGCATATCTTGCTTTTTTAAGGTATTTTTTACTTCCCTCCTTATTTCATCCATAGATATATTCGTAAGATTTAAAAATTTTAGAGTATTTAAAAGCCGATCATAGTGATGCGACAGAAGTATAGGAACGCCATCTTTAACTGCAATTGTTTCAAAAGCACCAATTCCAAAAAAAAATCCGTCATCTGCTATTATCATTTTTATATCCATTCCTTTCGCTTCGCTCAGGCACAAAACGTCATGAAAACACTTTCCATGCCGAGCATTTTGTGTTATAGTAAATTCAATAATTAGGCATTCCGGTATCAATGGCTGATGCACCCAGCCGTTATGTATTGATATGCAGGTGGCCTTTTTCCAAAGGTGGGAATACCGTATAAAAACTTTTGTCATTATTCATCACCAATAGCTTCCAAAATAGCCTTTGCTTTCTGCAGGGTTTCTTCATATTCAAATTCTGGATCAGATTCACAAGTAATCCCTCCTCCAACGCCTATATAATAGGTATCATTTTGATAAACAGCGGTACGTATAACAATATTAAAATCACAATCTCCATTAAAAGAAAAGTACCCGATAGAGCCGGTATATAAATTTCTTCTATCATGTTCCAGTTCATCGATAATTTCCATAGCACGTATTTTGGGAGCACCAGTAATAGAGCCGCCTGGAAAAGTAGCTTTTATTAAATCAATAGCCTTAAGTGTTTTCTTCATTTTACCGATAATAGTAGTAACTAAATGAAACACTGTAGCATAAGTTTCTACTGCAAAATGCTCCGTTACTATCACGCTTCCTGGTTCACAAACATGATTTAAGTCATTCCTTTCTAAATCTACAATCATCAGTAACTCACTACGGTCTTTGGAAGATTGTTGTAATTCTAATTTTAACTGTAAATCTTCTTTTTTTGTTTCTCCGCGCTTTCTGGTCCCTTTGATTGGTCTTGTTTCTATATTCCCATTTTTCACCTGCAAAAAACGTTCTGGTGAAGCACAGGCAATTTGATAATCTCCTCCTTGAAAAAAGGCACCAAAAGGAGCTGGATTATATACACGCAAATAACGATAGACATCATAAGGCCTTTTCTGACTGTATATTTTTAATTGTTGTGTCATATTTGCAATATAAATATCCCCCTCTATGATATATGAAATCATTTTTTCAATGGCCTTTTTGTACTCTTTCTTTGTAAAATTTGGAGAAAATAACGCAAGTTGTTTGTTTTTACCAGGATTTAGAGAAGGATTACAAGATTTAATTTCTTTTTCCAATTCTGCAATTGCTTTTTTCGCATCTTTAGTTTCTCCTTTTGCAGTGATATAAAGTGCTTTTTCTTTTTTATCATCAATAATTAAGAAATCATAAAATGCAAACATAGCTTCCGGCATATGGATTTCTTTTTGATGACGGGTAGAAATATGTTCAAACTTTCTTCCATAGTCATACGAAAAGTAACCAATTGCACCGGAAACCAATGGTAATCTCGTCGGATTTTTTTCTTGATATTTTTGCAAGGCATTTTTCATTCCATATTCAAAAGTTTCAAACTGCGGTTCATCATTTTTATAAAAAACCCCATCCTCTTCTTTTAATATCAAATAAGGCTCTAAGCCGATAATCGAAAATTGCCCCAGTTGATTTTCAAGAGAAGAATCTAAGAAAACAGCCATTTTTCTATTTTTAAATTGCTCAAAAATATCTTCTGATTTCACATAAAAATTCAATTTATGAATTTTAGTTCTCATTTATCTTCCTCCATCCTTTGCATAATTCAATATAATTTTGAAGTATTTCGTGACCATATTCAGTTAACACAGCTTCTGGATGAAACTGCACACCAAAAATAGGGAATTCTTTGTGATGGATACCCATAATTATTCCGTCTTCTGAGCTTGCATCTATCTCCAATTCATCAGGGAAACTTTCTTTACTGATAATTAAAGAGTGATAACGAGTTACATTGTAATGTGATGGAAGTCCTGCAAACAATTCTTTTTGATTTGTCACTATTTTAGATACTTTACCATGCATCGGTTTTATTCCCTTTTGAACGATGGCCCCAAACACATGGCCTATAATTTGATGTCCCAGGCAAACACCTAAGATTGGAATTCTGCCCGCCATTTTATTAACAATTTCTTTGCAGTTCCCACAGTCATCAGGGTTTTTAGGTCCCGGTGATATAATCAATCCTTCAATTTTCTTAAGGGATAATAAATCTTCAATTTCTCCTACAGAAATTTTATCATTGCGCACTAACGCTACTTTTTCCCCTAATTCTTCCATATAACATACAATATTGTACACAAATGAGTCATAATTATCTATCATCAAATACATTTATTTTTCCTCCAAAAAAACTGCCAAAAAAGTCCTTTTAAGGAATTTTTTTGGCAGTCTTCCAATTTTCTGGGCACACCGATTATTGAGATAATTTATTATATCAGATTTATACTAACTTGTCTATTCTTTCTCATGTACAGATTTTGCCAGCGCCTTAATTTTCTATTAGGACGCCAGATCCGAATACAGGCCTGTCTTGTATGGGTTGCGTTTTGTCTTTCTTATATGCTGAATCATATAGATAAATTAGCAAGAAGTGCAAGAAAGCTTACCACAACCGTTGTGTTGGAATTTGAGGAAGCAAGCTGATAAATACCTGGTTCCATCAATGCTGAATATCCGTCCGCAGCCACATATCCCTGCCGGATCACAGCGTCCGCAATGGCTCTGCTGGATGCGGAATGCACCGATCCAGCGGCTGTCATTCTGGAAAGCCAATACGGTCTGGGCAAACATGTATCACAGCGCCTGTGTATGGGCCCTGTGCTGCAGGCGTTGAAGACCTTGGCGCAGTCCCGGCACTTTACAATGCCAGGCACTACGCATACCTCAAGATATCTGGACACAACACCGGAAAGCTCTCCCACATCCCAAGTTATCCGTTCAACCTCTTCGGCCCCTTTTATTAGAATCTGGTGTATGTTTCATAATTTCTGTAATATCACATTCCCCCCGACTTAACAGCTTATCAAGTGTTGAAGTGTAAACGATTTTGTATTGTCATAATCGGGTTAATTGACCTCTACTTAAATGATATTCACTAATCGCCGCATTTGGGTCATTCCAAAATAAAATATCCTTCTCAGATGGAGATTTTCTTTCCTATGATGAAGAAATACGAAGAGAAGCATTGATACATATGACGAACCAGTTCATAAGAAACTTTCAAACAATATAGTGATTGAAATTGATAATTGCTTTCCTCTTGAAATTTTAATGCTTCAGAATAACTTGATGCAGAGCGAAATCCATAAGCTGTATGAAAAACTGGAAGAATACGGGAATCGTCTGATGGAATATAAAGAGTGCTTTGAGATCATGGGGAAAGACCGCAACAGTTATTCCAAAACGGATCTGGAAGCAACGTTTATGCGGATGAAGGAAGACCACATGCTCAACGGTCAGTTAAAACCAGCTTACAACGTTCAGATCGCGGTGGAGAACTATTTCATCGTTCACGGATACGTGAGCAATGACCGTACAGATTATAACACCCTGATCCCGGTTTTGGAGAAGCATCAGAAAGCCTTTGGTAAAGTATTGGATGAAGTGACAGCAGACAGCGGATACTGCAGCGAGAAAAACCTCTTGTATCTGAAACACAATGGGATTGCCAGTTATATCAAACTCCAGGATCACGAAAAACGGAAAACCCGTGCCTATAAAGAAGATATCAGCAAATATTACAACATGACAACCCATATCTTTGAAGATGAGCGCTGCTATATCTGTCATGACGGAAGAGAGCTTCGTCATATCCGGACAGAAAGTAAGGAGCAGGACGGGTATAGCCAGACATGGGAAGTCTATGGATGTGCAGATTGCAGCGGCTGTGAACATAAATCCCGTTGTCTGTATAAGTACAATGCGGAAAAAAACAGTGACCGAAATAAAGTCATGAAGATCAATGAGCAGTGGGAGGAACTGAAAGAAGCATCCAATGCCAACATCCAGAGTGAGAAGGGGATCCTGAAGCGCCAGATCCGTTCCATCCAGACCGAAGGGCACTTCGGGGACATCAAGGAAAACGAAAACTTCCGTCGGTTCAATTACCGCAATTCAGAAAAAGTGTATAAAGAATTCATGCTGTATGCAATTGGCCGGAATATAAATAAATATCATCGGTTTCTTTACCATGAGATCGAGAAATACGCAGGAAAATCTGATCAAAAGACAGCTTAGCTGCCAGAGCGGAGCTACAAATATGTAAAAAGGGGATTTTGCGCCCTAAAATAGGAGAAGTAAAGAAAAACAAGCATATCCCGCAGAACGTCCTTTGCTGAAAAGCAAGGAAATCTGCGGGATATGCTTGTTTTGGTGTAGGGGCTTTAAAAATCAGTATTAACCGACAGCCCC
>ERZ791934.2649-NODE-2649-length-10679-cov-28.447195_pt1 | contig 10679 bp, 8 predicted proteins | sample MGYA00510125_ERZ791934 | MGnify/ENA primary metagenome ERZ791934 (study PRJEB30046, sample SAMN00993240) | human gut metagenome | study: EMG produced TPA metagenomics assembly of the A metagenome-wide association study of gut microbiota in type 2...
AATGACCGTCTGTGCAACGATGCCAACATCTTCGGTTGTCACCGGCAGTTTTTCGAGTGCCTTGATGTTAGGGAGTTTTCCGATAGTCAGCGCATAGTTGTAGTCCTCCAGTATTGGTTTAAACACGTTAGCCAAAAACATGATGCGCCCCTCACGCGAAGAAATCATCCACGACTGTGCCCGTTCGTTGAAGCCGCCTGTTTCAGGAAGCGTACTGTTACCCCTGCGGGTTACGTTGTAGCCGGCCAACGGCGGATAGTTCGTGCCTCCAGGCACTTCGCTGTCCGGATAGAGCACGACCGTTATGCTATTCTCCTGCGCATTGGTGGCAAGAATACGCATCCAACTGGTGTAATAGTCGGAACCGCCCGTAAGCAGTGTGTTAATGATGGAGAAGCAGACATCATTTTCCTGGAACTTCATGAAGTCGAAGTCCGTGCGTTTCTCTATTTTCAGACGGTAGGTATTTTCTCCCAAATCCTCCACGGATTCTATCTTGCCAATCTCGGTGAAGGAGTAGTCAGATTCCATTCCTTGAATCTGATTGATAATAAGGTCAAGCACTGACAGTGAACCGCGGACTTCCAACCGTTCAAATTGTCCTCTACCATCAGGAAATATCCCTGCACCCTTGCCGGCAATCATACTGTCTACGAACTCGCCGAACTCGCCGCCTGCGAGGAGTTTCAAAAGATATTCAGTCTTATCGGACTTGTCTTTCCTTAAGAAAGAGACCAAAGACCTGCGTGCCGAGAATACATTACTGTCGGAAGGGGCTGTCGTATCGTTCGTCCTGATTATATAGACCCCGTTTCCGCCGCTGGTATATGTCTGCCCCTTGTAGGTCAGGGAATCAATCTTGTCTTCCATATCCCCGATACGGGAATAGGGCATGCTCTCACCGATTATGTATGCAGGGCTGTCCCAGGGCTTGTCAAGGTTGAACTTCCAGCCGAGTATGCGGCTGTCGCGCCCGTTCTCAAAAAAAGCCCTGTTTACAAGGAACACTTTCTGTCCGAACTCATAGAAGCGTCTCAGCCGGTCGTTATACACCCATTCGGAATCAAGGGTCGTGTTATATGTACCGTCATCCCTTTTGCGTCGGTCGGCATACTCCTGCGCCTTTCCCTTAAGCTCCTGTTCGGCTTCGGGGGTATATCTGTCAGACACAAGCTGGATATTGAAACCGGAAAGGACATACTCGTCGCCGTTTTCCGGACGAAGGGTATCATCGGGAAGCATACGCCCGTAATCCTCGTTTCTCACGATTTCCCAAAGCTGCGCGCCGCGCATGTCGTCTTTGGGGTCGGGATTGAAAATGACACCGAATTCCATGCCGTTAAGTTTGCCGGACTGGAACCGGATTCTCAGTTCCTGACCTTCGATAAGATATTCATCCTTGAACTCCAGCCCGGTATCCTTGTAGCGGTAGTAGGTGACGGTCTCTTTCGTGCCGTTCTCGTCCTTCACCTCTTCGGTGCGGGTATGCACGTCGGATAATGTGCCCGTACGCCGGGGATAGACATTTTCAAATACGACAATGTCCTCTATCGCTTCCTCTTCGGACATGTCGGGATACACATCAATGTAAGGCGTGTCCGCGGGAAGCATCAGCCTGCGCTGGACTACGCCGTTGACAACCGTCTGCTCGTCCACGGGACGGTAGTCTGCCGGAATATTCCGGGTAGAGCCGAACGCATAGATTCTGGTCGCATAAGTACCTTTGCTGTCGCTGCGGGTCATGGCTGACGCTTCAACCCCTAACTCGATTCTGACGGAATCACCATATTCATTTCGCCCAAAATGGATTATGTTATCCGTTATCCAGCAGTCACAGTCCCATTTCTCCTTATCGGCCATGGAGAACAGGGCGTCAAGAAGGTTCATATTGTCGTACCTCATCGCAACGGCCTTGTTCTCCACTGTGGAATCTATGCGGAACTCAAACTCCTTTCCCTTGTATGTATATCCGAGTGCCTTCAGGTTGCGGAGGAATACGCCGAGCTGCACGTCAAGGGGTGCGGTCAGAGACCATGAAGCCTCATGGCCGGCATGTTCGGGAGTGTACTTGAAAATCTTGTTCTTCCACTTCCAGTAATACGCATCCATGCGCAGCTTATAGTCATATCCCCCGGTAGAAGCGTTGAAGGCAGGTTTCTGCAAATCCACTATCTCATAGACCTTGGACAGCAGTCCGCCCAGGGACTCGTCAAGCACTCCCGACAAATCCACGTAGTCGCCGAGCTTGAAATACACCGGGTTGGGAACACTGAACGGAAGGATGATATAGTCTTCCTTCATCAGGGTAAACCTGCCTTTAGCCCCGACATTAATGGGGGTCGAAAATCTTGTCTTACCGGATATGTCTTTGATGTCTACCATAACGCATCCAAAGTTCGCAGATAAAAAAAAGAGTGCCCTATTTTGGACACTCATATACACGACAATAAACCCAATGTCGTGAATTAGGTTCTGTTTGCCGGGTTCGGCTCGTTAAACTTGGCTGAAATTTTTCCGAAAGTATGGTCTAAACTCTGTGCATAAGCAACGCTTTTCCCAAGATAAATCAGATGATAAATCTCATTACTGTTAGCCGGAACTTGAATATCAACCACACCTTTATACAATTCTTCAAAGAAAGCTTTTTTCTTTGCTTGATAGTCGGATTGGGAATTTCCTTCAATTGTAAAAGAAAGTGTTATTTCCCGTTCATCTATTTTGGGGTCATTGATTATCACACGTTTTCCATGTTCCAACCGGGACTTATTTTCTATAAATTCTTTCATGGGTGACGATGCCCCAAGTACATCAAGAAAGCCCTCTCCCATTCTTACCCCCCATGTTGTGTAGGCGTCTTGGGTATTTATTAATAAATCTGACATAGTTTATAATTTAGATGTATTGTTTTTCACTTCTGCCATATCTTTCTGAATTTGAATGATTGGTTTTACAATAGCTCCTGTATTTTCCGAAATCTGAACCAATTCAAGATAAGATTGTGCTATCAAATCTCGCGTATTATCAGCGATATTCCTTGTTTCCGTATTTATGGAAAGTAGAGCATCTGCTTTTACTGTCAGTAGATTAAGTGATTGAGATTGAATAATATTCTGATTCTTTATTTCTTCTCCTGCAATCTGCAATGCTGTAAACCGCCCGTTCAACTCTTCGCCGGTATCTTGACTCATTGCCTGGAAGCCTTTGGATGAAGCTGACTGCGATGTTGATTCTTGCGAAATTTTATCATATCCGGTTGCTGCGGCAAGCTCATCACGAAGCTTCATGGCTTCATCCACATAACCCATGTACTCATCCATCAGCTCCTTACGTTCATTATTATCAAGCGTACCATCATCTTTCATGGCTTCACCGAATTTGTCATACCATGTTCTCAGTTTGTCACTAAACTGTTCACCGATGGCATTTGACAGCATTGCCTGCATGAAATATTTGGATATGTCATCAGCAACATCCTCAGCACTCTTCTCCATGTCCATCAGACTGCTTACAAAACTGTCATACATGGAATCGAATGACATTCCGGTCAGACCCTCATAAAGATTATCGGTCAACTCCTCCAGTTTGCCGGCCTGCTCAATATAATCATCAAGTTTATCGGTTACACGTTCACCATAACCGCCTTTCCCGGCATTCTGCATCTTTGTCCATATATCAACATTACTACGGAGTTTTTCCATCTCTTCAGGTGTCAGCTCCCATAATGAAGAAGTTCCGGTAAAATTCTTGTTTATGTTCTGTTGAATCCATTTCAAGTCTTCGGCAGACCATCTCATGTAGTATTGCCAGCTCTTATGTGAATTATGGTAACCTGCCTGTTCACGGGCGATATTCAGATAATTGGAGTTCTGCTCTTTCTGGTATTCATAAGCACTTCTATACGCAGCTACGGATTTCGTTCCTTTGCTTGCCTTTATCTCATCTGTCAATGATTCGATAGAAGTCTGTAACGTCTCATTACGGTCGGTAAGACGATTAATGGAATCCTGTACCTCCTTTGCATTGCTTCCACTCCAATTAATTACCCCACCTAATGATGTGATACTTGTCAAAGCTCCTTTTATTGTTTGCAAACTACCAGTAACAATAGACATTGGTTTCATTAGGTCTATACTTCCAAGTCCATCCAACATCTCGCCAAACCCGGACATTGTTCCCTCCAACCATTCAGGTGTTTTTGTACCAAGCGTTTCCATGATACCGATAACTTGATTACCGGCATCGACATATTGACCTATCTCATCAACGCCATGATGTAAAATGGTAGTAGCTTCCGATAGCGCTTTCTGTTTGTTGTTTTTTGCGCTTTCAAGAGTAGCCTTTGCATTCTTCTTTTCTTCGTCTGTACCTTCTTTGAGCGTTTTGTTATACGCTTCCTGCGCTTCACGTTGAGCATCAGTGGCATCTTTAAGGGATTTAAAGGAAACAGACATAGCTTCAAAAGGATTGCGTTCTGAAACCTTATCATCAATCCTTTCGATAGCATCTACCAGTTCTTTAAGGTTTTCAGGAGATAAATCCTTTTGAGATGATATAAAGTCTTTAAGGTTAACTTTCAACTTTTTCAAAGTATCAGTAGAAACCTTGTCAAGATTACCAAAGACTTGTTCCCAATTCATATTTTTCTTGAATTGTTCAGCATCAAGTTTGAATATATCTTCATTCTTGATTTCTGTACGCTTCTCAACGCTTCGGTCTATTTTGGCTATTTCACTGGCATCACCTTTGGCTTCCGCTTTCTTACGGGCTTCCTGCAATATTGAAATATCATCATTAAATTTCTTTTCAATGGCAAGACGTTCATCGGCATAAGACAAATAGTGCTCTGCCAAATCCTTATATATTTTTTCATTACTGATAATGGCTATCTTGTATAGTTCATCATAATAGTTTTGCTCATCATCAGACAGCTTTATATCGGTGGCATCAAAAGACTTGCCTTTATTCTTCGGATTAGCTTCCCATGCAGCGCGAGCATCCTCAACTTTCTTCCGCAAAGCATCTTTTTTTTGTCGGTCAATAGCCTGCATCTCCTTTTCAAAGTTGAGTTCCATTTCAGCGATAGTCTTGGCAGAACCTTCATCCATAGCTTTGATTCGGGCTTCATCAACTTCCATCTGCAAATCTTCGGCAGAACGTTGCTGTTCTAATGATTGCTTATCAAGGAGGGCATTATATTTATCAGTCTGCTTACGAAGTTTCTCGGTTTGATTATCTTGTTTGGTTAATGAGCTTCCGGTAATACCGCCCAAATTTTTATAGGCTTTTTCAGTTGTTTCTACTCGTTTCTTAGCTTCTTCATACTGCTTTGAAGTAAACTTGGATTTATCCTTTTCTATTTCAGAAAGTTTCTTCTTAGCATCATCCCAGTCTTTCTTTGCTTTCTCATAATCCTGCTTGTAGGTAGTAGGGGACTTCTTTTTAGCCAACGCTCCATTAATTGAAGAAATAACGCTTTCTAAATCTCCACCTTTAACCATCATCCCGTTTACAACAAAACCATTGCGTTTGGATGCAGACGATTGAGCAAGTTTCAATTCCGCTTCAAGCTTCTCCTTAGAATAGTTTTTAAGATTGGATTTGTAAGCGGAAATATTATCATCCAACATGTCTTTCTGATACTTTTTTAAAAGTTCAGAGTTTTTCTCCATTTGCTCACGCACCTGTACGTATGACTGATTACCAGAAAACATTTTCCATATTTCTGCATCGGAATCAGACATATTCTTCCGTAAATCGGGATTATCAAATAGCTGCAAATATCTCCGTTGGTTAGCAATCGTTTGGTTTAGAGCATTATAATCATCACTCCTGCCTTGAACAGAACGCCTTGAATCTTCTTCGTTTATTTTTTGCTTCAACTTTAAGATATTCTCCAACTTTAGCTTTTCAATATCGTATTGTTCGAAAATTTTAGGGTATTCTTTACGAAGTTCTTCTAATGATTTTTGCCGAGTAAGAGTAGCCAAACTCTCATCACGAGCAGCTGTCAATAATTCTTCGATTTTCAGCTTGTGTTCCTGTTCTTTTTTAAATGCTGCATCTTTAATGCCGTTATATTCTTTTTGAGCACGGGCGGCAGCAGTTGTACTGTCAGACATTGCCCACATTGTAGTAGCAAGCCCACCGATAACGACAGTTAAAGCTACATAAGGATTGGTAAGCATTGCAGCGTTTAAAGCTAACTGCGCTTTTCGTGCCAATAAACGGGCATTGGTAAGTCCAATCTCCACAAGAGTATGTTTACTTTCGGCAGCAGTAACAAGCATCACTGCGGTCCGGTATGTACCATAAGTAACCACTAATCCAGCCAAGACCTTACCTACTGTTTCATAATTCTGAATCAACGAAGTTGTCATTTGAATACCGTCCATGATAACACTTTCCGACTTAGTTCCCAATTCGTTAAACACGGAATCCAAAGCATCCTGCATCATAGACAACTGACCATTGATAGTCTTTGAAGCATTCTCAGACATATTATAGAACTTACCACCTGCGGAAGTTGCATCAATGAATGCCTGTTGAACCATTTCAGCGGAAACAGCACCTTTGGACATTTCATCTTTCAAAGTTGCGATAGATTTTCCGGTCTTTTCGGAGATAATCTGTAACGGGTTGAATCCAGCGTTTATCATTTGATTCAAATCCTGCCCCATAAGTTTACCCGCTGCTGACATCTGTGAAAATGCCAAAGTCAGCGAATTGAACTTACTGGATTCCCCCATAGAAATATCACTAATGGCTTTCAAGTATTTGATAGTGTCTTCTGCTTGTATGTTAAATCCAAGCATCATCTTTTCTGCTCCAACCATATCTGACATAGTAAGTGGAGAAATCTTAGCCAGCTCCTTGATTTGCGGAATCAGTTGCCCTGCCATATCCTTTCCAACCATAGTCTCAATAGAGGTCTGCATGGATTGAAATTCTCCACGAACACGAATCATTTCAGAACCTAATGCCTTTAATACTCCAGCACCACCAATAACCGCCAATGCTTTTTTCCAAGATATAGCGATACCTTCGTTAGTTTCTACTACTTGTCTCCCATCATTCTTATAAAGTGTATATTCATCTCGGAGTTTCTTTACGGAAAGACGCGCTTCGGCTTGTTGTTGGGTTAATCCAAATAAAGCCGCCTTTTCTTCATCAAGAGCTTTGCGGGCAGCATTGTATTCTTCTAACTTGCTATTTGCTGATAACGGATTCCTTTTCAATGCTATACGATAAGCATCCCCAAGTCGTTTTACATCCGCTTCAATATCCTTAACTACCGCTTTTTGAGCAAGAATCTTCTCTGTGAATCCATTCACTACCTGAGAAGCATCGAAGATTTTCCTTTTGAATCCCGTTTCCATCTCCGCTCCAGCTTTGGCTGCATTAGTCACCAACTCATCCAATCTTTGGTTGGATGCAGCAAGTTGGGCATTCAAAGCCTTGAAAGCAGCAGGAGACTGCGTGCCATCCATGCTCATTAACTCCTGCTTTAATTTTGCAATTTCATTACGAAGTCTTACAACTTCTTCCCAGTCACTACCTACCTTAAAATATAATTTCGCCATATCTATTTCTTTTTCCTACGATTAGCCAATTCCTTACCACTAATTCTATTCACCTTCTGACCACCATATACTGCGTGTAATTTATCCCGTTGCATCATCAGCAAATTCCGATAAGGGATAACTTCAAACACTTCTGTATAACTCAGATGAAGCGTGTCAATCAGATGGGCTATCTGCCCAAAGAACGTTGCGTTTCCTACTGTTTCGGTCTTGCTGCCAGCATCGACACGTTCCTCATCGAGCTGACACACTGAAAAGCCGAAATATCCATCATGGAAAAACACACCTCCAAAGCATTCCTAACTTCTTCAAAAGTCCCGTTCTCCAAATTATCAGCCAGTTCCTCACTGCCACAGATGAAACAAGAAATGCCTTTCAGCATATCTCCAGTAATTTCAGGAAGTTCTTTAATAGCTTCCATGACATTATCTCCAGTCATGCCGATATTGGAAAAATGATGAATGGCACGACAGATAATTTTAATTGTAGGAGGTTTAATGGTATAAACCATCCCTCCTATCTCCACATTCATGAAATCCAGCCCTAACAAAGCATCAGAAACCGTTTTTGCTGCTTGATTCATATTCTTAAACTAAAAGGGGGAATGGTATATATCCATCCCCCGGTTATCACTCTTGTACTTTTACCAATGTTATCTCTTTTTTAAGAGTGGTACCAACTTCAGAAGGAGTGGTTTTAATATCTCCTGACTGAGTGACGTACCCCACTTTCGACACTTCATAGTGAACGGTAGCTCCAGCATTCACCTGCTTTGACTTGACCGTTACACCGTCCAGCTTTACGGTCGCATCGGAAGGAGTAGGTACAATGGTTACTGTAGTTCATGCCTGCAAAGCTTTAATCTGCCCTTCTTCATAGTTATACTCAGAAGAAACACCTTCGATTCCCGGTTCCTGCACCAAGCCTTTTACAGCGATTGCAATTGCCTTATCCGTATTGGCTTCCCGGGAAACAATACGGCATTTTGGGAAGATGAACCATACATCATCATCGGTCAGACAGAACAATGCTTTGTTGATAATAACTTTATCCAAAGCACGCTTCCAACCCACATCTTTAGATGTTGCCTGAATAACATCGCCACCCATGAACGCTTTCTTGGTCTTCCAGTCATATTGTCCGATAGAGAAAGCGGGCGATACTTCTCCCGGCACATCATCGTAACGGTAATTCTTTCCCGTTAATTGGTTCTTGTACCCAGTGACGGAGGCTTCCGTTTCCTCAATCTGCCACGTTTCCCCGTGTACATTCAAAACCTCATCTTTCGCTTTGATAGCGGCTTGAATCAAAGTCTTTGCGATTTCGGGGGTAATGTCTGCCGTTACCTTATCAATGTCGGCAAACAAGATTCTTTTTATTCCTACTGCTGAAATCATAATCTTATAGTTTTACATTTATTACTTCAAATAAAATTCTCACATTCACGTAATGGCATTTCAAAGCTGTATCCGCTTCCGTACCAATTGATTCGATAGAGTAACGATAGGTTGTACCGTCATAGGTACTTACTACATCATCAAGCAGCTTGCCAGCCTTTCTTTCAAGTTCGTTAAGCCGGATTGTGTTCGCTTCATTCTCGCTTAAATTGGGTACACATAGATTCACTTCTGCGAAAGATTTCTTCCAATACTTTCCCGGCTGTTGTTTCTTCGTATGGATAACGATTCTTTCAGAGGTCAATTCACCCGTCAGTGTTTCTCCTGCTGGCACTATACCTATCCCGAAAGCCTTGCAATCCCGGTAGAGGATGTTTCCTATGTCGGTGGTTACTATCATTCAAATTCTTCTTTTAATCGTTTCTCCGCATATAAAGCGGCACTACTTAAAACATCAAATCCCTTAGATTCTACGAATGATGCGTATTCCGCTTCGTTTTTCAGTGTCAAACCATCTTTATCGACATCGTAATCATTGGACGTTCTCAAAGTGAGTGTATGGTCTTGATAATCCCCATGTTCCTCTGCGTACTTCACAGCTTCATCACCTATATCAATCATCTTCTTTTCGACCTCCCATTCTCCTTCATCGAAAAAGGAGTCGACATCTGAGAAATCGAAATCTACATCCATAATTCCGAGTAGTTAAAGTAGTTTGTACTCTTTACCGTGTAGACTTCGCCTTGACCTCTTACGCCATCACCATCCATGCAACGTACTTCATCGCCAGCCTTGACAGCAATTCTTTTCTCACATACTACATGATAATTCGGACGATACACAGAGCCGTTATCAGATGAAAACTCTTTGGTAGTGTTATCATCACAACGGCACTTGCATACCTCCTGCCAGTATTCACCACCTGTTCCGGGAATAGGTCTGCCAAACTCATCCTTATCCATCGGGGTGATAACTTTTACCTGCAATATGTGTGGAGCGAATATCATAAGAAAGTCACTTTAGGTTTGTTACCCAGTTCATCTTTCAAACCGTACTGTTTACACAGCCATGAGTACAATTTCATTAGGCTATCAACATGATTAGACCAAGACACAGAAAATCCGCTTTCGCTGACTGAAGATGGATTTTGTATCATCCACGGAATTTGCTTGGCACAAGCGACCTCTAATCTTGCCCTATTTTCCTCGGCAAAAGTTTCTTCGCCATCCAATCCCGTTCTTGAAAGTATATTTTCAACTACAAGATTAGACGGGGGATTCTTATCAAATACGCTTAATACAAACTCCTTGTTACTCATGACTGTTATCAATCAATATGGTGTAATCAGTTTACTATATGCGGTATAGCTATAATGCGTGCAATACTTTGATTTATAGATGTATCTGAACGGGCATTTGGGAACATTAATTCGTATCCCTTGAATAGCCGCTTCCTCTTTTATCGAACACATCATAGCCGGGTTATTTGCAACCAAGAATATAGTCTGTGGCATGGTTAGTACAACACAATCAGCCGGAGCCGTTTCCAAAGTGATAGACTGAATATCCGGCAAACCGGCATTAACCGATGGATTCACATATTCACACTTGGGAGATTCCACACTTGATGCCTGCACGCTCAACGAAACCAAAGACATCATCAAAAAACCACACATGGCAAAAATAAAATTCTTCATTTCTTT
>ERZ791934.2654-NODE-2654-length-10663-cov-2.772436_pt1 | contig 10663 bp, 12 predicted proteins | sample MGYA00510125_ERZ791934 | MGnify/ENA primary metagenome ERZ791934 (study PRJEB30046, sample SAMN00993240) | human gut metagenome | study: EMG produced TPA metagenomics assembly of the A metagenome-wide association study of gut microbiota in type 2...
GGGCGCTGGCCGCCGCTTCCGGTGCTGCACTGTACCGTTTTTCCCATCAGGCCGGGCACATCGCCGCTGCTCTCTATTCCGCTGAAAAGCTGGATCTGCTGGAACAGCGGTTCCTGGCCTTTCATGTGTCCGGCGGTACCACCGAAGCGGTGCTGGTAACGCCGGATCAAGACGAAATTCTCCACGCGGAAATTGTCGCCTCCTCTCTTGATTTAAAGGGCGGACAGGCGGTGGATCGTGCAGGTGTGCTGCTGGGATTGCCCTTTCCTGCCGGGCCGGAGCTGGAAAAGCTGGCTCTTTGCTGGGAAAGTCCCATCAAGGTGCGCCCCGTGATGAAGGGCTGTAACTGTTCCCTTTCCGGCATTGAAAACCACTGCAAAAAGCTGTTTGAAACCGGCCACCCCAAAGAGGAAATCGCCCGGTACTGTCTGGAAGCGGTGCGGGCCGCGCTGGAAGGAATGTGCAGCGCATTGCTGGAAGAATACGGAAACCTTCCCGTGCTGTTTGCCGGCGGTGTCATGTCCAACTCTATCATCAAAAAGGCGCTGACAGAAAAATTCGGCGCGTTTTTTGCAGAGCCGGTTTTCTCTGCCGATAACGCTGCGGGTGCGGCGGTGCTGGCAGCCAAAAAGGAGGGCGTTCTGTGAGTATGAACGTGTTGTCGGTGAGCCAGATCACCGGCTATCTCAAATCCCTGCTGGAAGGAGATCCCCATTTGAACCCGGTGTTCATCAGCGGCGAAATTTCCAACTTTACCGACCATTACCGCTCCGGACACCTGTATTTTTCTTTGAAGGACGAAAAAGCCGTATTGAAAGCGGTGATGTTTTCCTCCAGTGCCCGGCGGCTGCGGTTTCGCCCGTCGGATGGAATGAAAGTGCTTTGCCGGGGCAGAATCAGTTTGTATGAAGCATCGGGACAGTACCAGCTTTATGTAGACGATATGCAGCCCGACGGCCTTGGCGCGTTGAACCTGGCCTATGAGCAGCTGAAAGCCCGGCTGGAAAAGGAGGGAATGGAGCTATGAGAACGCCGGAAGAATTTGAAAACCATGTATACGGCCTGATTGCTGAAAAAAAGCAGCGCCGTCAAAAACGCCGCCGTCTGCGATCCGCTGTTTTGGTGCTGCTGGTTATTTCTCTGGGCTTTTTCTGGGGTTCCCGGTTTCAGCAAGCTTCCCCATCCCTTCCAAAGGAAGAAGCAGCCGTTGGGGAAGCCGCTCCCCTTCCGTCTATGACGCTGGAAAAAGCGCTGACCGGCAATGTGGAACGCTGCCGGTTTGAGAAAGACGGAAGCATCCTGACCATTTCGAACCAAAAAACGCTGGAATCTCTTTGCTCCCTGCTTTCACAGGCCGTCCCTTCGGAAACGGAAAGCGCGGCCCCTTCCCTGGGGAGTCTGACGTTATTCTATTCCAATGACGAGTCCTTTTCCCTGTTTGTAACGGAGGACGGTTTCTGTGATGAATCAGGCAATTCGTACCGGGCCGCAGATGTGAAAAGCTGGACACAGGAACTGAAATCCCTGCTGGAAATCCCCGAAAATTGATTTTTGAGAGGAGTGACCCTGATGAAACGCACGATTCGAGATCTTGTTTGTCTGCTGCTCTGCACAGCAACGCTGTCAACCGTTTGCACCGGCTGCAACTCGACGAAAATCAGCGCCAAAAATCTGATGGATGATGTGTCCCCTTTTACCATCATCTCTGACAAATCTCCCCCGAAGGAATTCCCGGCACAGATGGCGGACTTTTCCCTCTCCCTGCTCCGTCAAATCGGCAAAACCAGCCCCGAAGAAAACCGGCTGCTGTCCCCGGTCTCCATCGAAATGGCTCTCTCCCTCACCGCAAACGGCGCCAAAGACGAAACCCTCCGCCAGATGGAAGAGGTTCTTGGGGATAAGCTGAACACCCTCAACCTGTCCATGAACTGCTATCGGGAAGCGCTCTCTTCCCAACAGCCGAAAGTCCTTTTGGCCAACTCCCTGTGGATGAAGGAAGAGAAAATTTCCCCCAATCAGGACTTTTTGCAGACTGCCGCCGACTATTACCGCCCGGATGTTTTTTCCTCTCCCTTCGATGACAGCACCGTGGAGGACATCAACCACTGGGTTTCCGACAAAACCGACGGGCTCATTTCCAATGCACTGGATAAAATCTCCCCGGATGCGGTGCTGTATTTGATTAATACCCTGCTTTTTGATGGAAAGTGGGCGGAACCCTATCGGGAAGACCAGATTACCGACGAAACTTTCCATAAAGAGGACGGAGAAGAAACTCCCATACAGCTGATGTACAGCGAGGAAAGCCGGTATCTGGAGCATAAACTGGCCACCGGTTTTCTGAAACCATATGAAGGCGGTGAATATGCTTTTGGAGCACTGCTTCCCCGGGAAGGCATGGCACTGGACAAACTGCTGGAACAGCTGGACGGGAATACCCTTCAGGAAATCCTGCAAAATGCTTCCACTGTACCGGTGACGGCGGCTGTCCCCAAATTTTCCTTTGATGCTTCGGCAGAGCTGAAAGAGCCGTTGATAGCGTTGGGAATGACCGACGCTTTTTCCCCTGAGAATGCCAACCTGTCCGGTTTGGGAACCGCCGGCGGAAATCTGTACATCAGCCGGGTGCTGCACAAGACACACATTGCAGTAGATGAAGCGGGCACCCGGGCCGGAGCCGTTACCGCAGTGGAGGTAACGGCAGAAGGTGCAGCACTGGAAATCAAATCCGTTATTCTGAATCGGCCGTTTTTGTTCTTTATTCTTCACGAAGAAACCGGCACACTGCTGTTTTTGGGAACCTTTTCCCATCCGGTATAAATATATTGAAAAAGCGGAGGCTGTTTCCTTTTGGAAAACGGTCTCCGCCCTTTTTCGTTACTTTTTGATTTTTCCCCGTTTGACGGTAAACAGGCACTCTTTCCAGTCGTTTAGTCCCAGCGCCTTCTGACTGTTGCGCAGCATTCTCTCCAGATAGCCCGCCATGGTTTCCAGCTCCTCATCGGTAAAGCCCTCCATGGCCGTCTCGTCGAACATCATATGTGCCTCATGAAACCGCCGCGCCGTGCGCCAGCCCTCTTCCGTCACCGAAAGATGCTTGCACCGCAAATTGTTTTCGTCGATCTGCTTTTCCAGAAGCCCCATTTTTTGCAGGCGCTTGGTGGACAGCGCCACCGATGACGGGGAAATCATCATGGCTTCGGCTACCTCCACCTGCGTGCAGCCCTCATGATCCGCCACATAAGCCAGAATGGGATACTGTCCCGGATAGGCTTCTTCTTCGCCGGTGTGGTCCTGCACATATATTTTCCGCATATGCATCAGATGGTGAATCCGCATTCCAACCCGGACACAATCATCGCGCCTCGTTCCCTTTTTCAAAACTCCGAACCCTCTTTCAAAAACTCCATTTTTCTGCAAAGAGAAAAAGCAATGATATAGTAAGCATACCTGATACCGGGTGTCTTGTCAATGTTCCCTTTGTTGTCACTTTCCCGTATACTTTCCCGTTTTTCCGGCACAATAACCAGTGTGAACCCCAAAGAGTGAAAAAGCCGCTTTTGGGAATCCGGTACTTGTAGAAACGGAGGTAATTTTTGTGAGCAAACAAAAGAAATCGTCCGGCGCTTTGCCGCGAAATATCAATCTTGTCACCCCGGTCCCCCGCCCTGATGCCCAGCGCATTACCCGTCTGGTGAAAAACTCCGGGCGAGTCGAGGGCTATGAGCTCTCCAACGGGGAAATCCTCACCAAACGGGAAGGCGTCGCCCTGGCCAAAGCCGGCGGGATCCGCGGGGTAGCAGTGGCTGTGCGCAACGGCAGCGAATATCTGCGCTCTCTGCCTGACGGCACCGAAAGCGACAATCTGAGCAATCTGCCTTCCATCAACGGATAAACATCAGCCCGCTCCCTCAGGAAACCTGTTTTCCCTCACACCTGAATGTATCGTGCTGCTGCGTACCCGATAACGCCGCGGACTTCCACCACATACCAGTCCTCCCACTGGCCCAGCACTGTGATGGTTTCCCCTTTTTGGGCCTGTGTGAGGACCGGTGCGTCGGTGGAGGGCTTTTGTCGAATGTTCAATGGAGTGGACTGGGTGACAACAACCCCTTTTCTGGGCGGCTGAGGATCGGAAATAAAGGGAATTCCGAAATAAATGCACAGACCCTGCACCAGATTGGCGGCGATGGCATCCAGATTGGACTGAATCCAGCAGGCGTCTTCCGGGTTATCGTGGTAAGCGATTTCCATGAGCACCGCCGGAGCATTGGTCTTGCTCAGCTCGATAAACTTTGTAGTGGGAACTGCCCGCACTTTTTCCGGAATAGGATAAATCTTCTTCAAATTTTTCGCCAGTATTTCCGCTGCCTTTTTCCCGAGAGCGCTGTAAGTGTAGTAATACGCATCTGAGCCCCGAACCTTTCCCGCCAGATCACCGGCTGCGGCGTTGGAATGTAGGGCAAGATGCAGGTCATAGTATCCGGCGTTGGATTCCCGGATGACCTGTCCCAGTGTCATGTCCGGATTGCTTCGGGTATAGCGGATGCCGCAGGCCCGCAGATAGGGCACCATTTTATCTGCCAGTTCATTCATGACGGCCTGTTCGTTGCTTCCGGTTACATACTCATTAAAGGGCTGAAGGGATGGACTGAGATAAATGACAGGCATACAATCCCGCCTTTCTGAAAAATTTGATTTACCGGGCTAATCAATCCGGCTTTCAGGAAAAGATTTTTGCAAAAAACTGCTCCGACGATATGCCATGGGGCCGCAAAAACCGCCCCAACACCGGATGCTCTTCCGTTTTGGAAACCACATTCACCCGGCCCGCACAGGTAAAAGCGGCCCGGAATCCCATGTCCCACAGGATTTCCAGAGAGCCGTCGGAAATGGCGCCGAAGGGGTATGCAAAAACGGTTGGCATGGTGCCCGTTTCCGTTTGAAACCGTTCCTGTAGTTTTCCAAGATCCTCTGTCAGCAAAGCTCGATACTGTTCTTCCGTCTCTCCTGCCAGCTTTTTCGCCCCAAGCCTTCCTTTGCTTCCGTGGAGGTCATAGCTGTGGTTCTGGAACTCCACCAATCCTGAATCCATCATTTCATTAATCTGAGGCCAGGTCACATGGGAATAGTTGGCGTGGTCGTCATTGGCTCCGGTAAACCGGTCGGTACAGCTGCCAATAGGGGAAATGATAAACTTCATCCCATACTGTTTTGCCAGCGGCCAGGCGTATACATAGTTGTTGTAATACCCGTCGTCGAAGGTCAGCAGAATGGGTTTTTCCGGCAGCGCTTCCCCGTGGTCCTGCCATGCGTACAGCTCTTCCATGTGAATGGGGGTGTACCCGTTGTTTTTCAGATAACACAGGTCAGACTCCCACTCGGCCGGAGAAATCACATACTTTCCTTCATAGGCGGGGTCTTTCAGCAATCCGTGATACATAATCGCGGGGAGCTCGACGGTTTCCGCCCCTTCCGTCACTGAACCGGAAACCGCCGCCGTTTCCCCTCTTCCCCACAAAAACCACCCGACTGCTGCCGTTACGGCCGTAGCCGCCACACACAGGATGGCACAGATTCGCTTTTTCATGAAAAAACAGCCTCCCCCCTCCATGAATCATCATAGTCGGGGAAAGGCTGATTTAGTACTGATTGTCTGAAATTTTTTAGAGGGTTTCTTCCTCTTCCGGAAGTCCGGCGTGATCCTCGATGAATTGCAGAATGTCGCTGTATACTTCTTCCCGGTTGGTTTCGCACAGCACCACATGACGGGCTTCGGGGTAAAGCTTCCAGCACACATGATGGCCGGTATCCTGCAACACCTTTACCACTCTTTCAACAGCTTTTCCGTTTTCGCCCACCGGGTCTTTGTCTCCGGAAAGCACCAGAATGGGAAGATCCGGCACTTTTTCCGCCCACTTTCTGCCGGAGATTTCGCCCTGTAACAGCAAAACATCCCGATAACCGGAAACCGTCAGGTCAAAACCGCAAAGCGGGTCGGCGGTATAGCGGTCCACCTCTTTGTCATCTCGGGAAAGCCAGTCGTTGGGGGTGCGGTTGGGGGCAAAGGCCTTGTTGAACCGCTGGGTGGACAGTTTGGCAAACAGGGGATCGTGTCCTTTGGGGCCTTTTTTGCGGACAATCTGTTCTGCCAACAGCTGCTCGGAGCGGAGCGTCAGCGCGCCCGGCTCCCCAGTTCCCAGAAGCACCGCCGCAGAAAGGCCGGTTCCCCAACGGGCCAGATAGGCACGGGTAACGAAAGAGCCCATGCTGTGACCCAGCAGAATCAGGGGAAGTCCGGGATACTCCTGGCGGAGAATGGTGGTCAGCTTTTTCTGGTCCCGCAGCAGGTTGTCCGGCCCGTTTTCACCGAAATATCCATATGCGCCGCCGCAGGAAACGGAACGGCCATGGCCCAGCTGGTCGCTGACGACAACCGCAAAGCCCCGCTCCGCCATATAGCAGGAAAAATCTCCATACAGGCCGCTGTGCTCCGCCATGCCGTGCACAATTTGCAGCACGCCGCGAATATCCTCCGCGTCCTCCGGCTCCGTCACACGCACCCGGATTTTCACGCCGCCCCATGCGGATTCAAAGGAAATATCCTTTCTGATGATACTGCACACTGCCATTGCGTTCACCCTTTCTTGCTGTTCCCTATCTGTTAATTATAGCCTTTTCTCTCCGCTGCCGCAATGGCGGCAGGTTGACAAACTGTAACTTTTTTATGAATCCCGGGAAGAAGCCCAGCCCTTCCCGATTCCGTCCAGCCCTTCCAGAGAAAAGGGCGGAATAAAGTCTTTTTTCGCGGCGGAACGCCCCTGCATATAGCCGTCCAGTTCCAGCTCAAACAGCACGTCCCTCACTTTTTCATATTCCCGCCGGGTAATGGTCCGGTTGATTTCCGGGAATTCCTCCGCCCTGCCGCAGGGCACATACTGGGACATGAGGCTCACCGGGTTTTCCGGCAGATGGTCGTGGAGCCAGTGAAGCACGGCGATAGAGTTCCGGGTATTGCCCGGCAGGATCAGGTGCCGCACCAGCGTGCCGCTCTTCATCATGCCGTCGTCGGTATAACGGGCGGGGCCGGTTTGCCGAACCATTTCCAGAATGGCGGCGGAGGCCCGGGTAAAGTAGTCCGGCGCACCGGAATACTTTTGCCCCAGCTCGTCAGTGGCATATTTCAGATCAGGCAAATAGATATCCACCAGCCCCTCCAGCTTTTGCAGGGTTTCCAGCGATTCATAGCCGCCGCAGTTGTACACCACCGGCACCGGCAGTTTTTCCATGGCAAGGGCTTCGGCGATGGGCAGCGCAAAGTGGGTGGGGTTCACCAGATTGATATTGTGGGCGCCCTGTTCAATGAGCCGCAGGAAAATGTCGTGGAGCTCCCGGGGTGTGACCACTTTTCCCACCTCCCGGCGGGTGCTGATGCTGTAATTCTGGCAGAACACGCATTGCAGCGAACAGCCGGTAAAAAACACCGTGCCGCTGCCCCGGGTTCCGCTTATGGCCGGTTCTTCCCACTGGTGCAGGGCGGCTCTGGCCACCACCGGCAGCGCACCCATGCGGCAAAAACCCTTCCCTTCGGTTTCTTCCCGCCGGACGCGGCAATTGCGCGGGCACTGGGTACAGGTTTCAATGACCATTACGCCTGCCCTCTTTCCTCTTTGATTTCCAGAAACGCCGCCAGACCTCCGCGCTTTCCGGCGGTTGCCCGGTGGGAAAACAGCAGGTCACTGTGGCACTGGGTACACACACCGCCTACAGAAATATGGGACTCCGGCACCCCAGCTGCCGCCATGACCTGCCGGTTGCACTCCCACAAATCCAGCTGGTATTTGCCGCCCTCTTTTGCAAAGACGAATTTCTCCGGCTGCAAGTGGGTCAGCGCCAGAAACTCCTTCGCCACCGGTTCATCCACCTCATAACAGCACACGCCGATGGAGGGGCCAATGGCAGTGTACAGGGCCTCCGGACGGGTACCGAATTCCTCGCCCATGCGCTCCACCATGACTTTGCCCATCTGGGCCACGGTGCCGCGCCATCCTGCGTGGGCCAGTCCGATGGCCCGGTGTTCCGGGTCGATAAAATACAGGGGCACACAGTCGGCGTAATAGGTCACCAGCGTGACCCCCGGTTCATTGGTACACAGGCCGTCCACACTCATCTGGTCTTTTGGCCGCCAGATGCCCACGCCCCGCTCTTCCTTACCCACCCGGCGGACAACGGTATGGTGGTCCTGTGCGGAAGCGGTCAGGCTTTCGGGCTCAAACCCAACGGCAGCGCACAGACGGCGGTAATTTTCCCGGACGGTTTCATCGCTGTCCCCACGGCCAAAGCTCAGGTTCATGGTGGAAAACTCTCCCTGACTGACGCCGCCTTTCCGGGTGGAAAAAGCCTGACGCACCCATTCAAAGGAATCAAAAGCGGGGAAGGTCAGGAACCCCACCCCATTTTTTTCCTGATAATTCATATGACAAAGCTCCATGGCAAAAAGAATCCTTTCGTGTATTTCTTTTTATCATACCGCAAAAGGAAGCGCGAACGCAAGGGGAACCGGGAATTTATGGAGCAGAACAAAGGTCTGCCAGATTGATGACCGGCAGACCCTTTTTTCTGGCATATGCCACCGTATACGCAGTACCGCCGCTGGGTTTGACGCAATAGGCCACACAAACGCCGCTTTCGTCCACCAGATGCCGGTTGCGCCGGTGCATACAGCCGCGGGTGTAATTTGGGGACAGAAACACCACTTTATCGGCGCGGCTCATGATGTCGCGGTAGCGTTTTTGATCCGGTTCGCTCCAATATTTTCTCTGCTGCGGACAGGGCAGCACCAAAATCAGGCGAATCTGGGGGATTTCTTCCCGGAGACGGAGCACCGTGCAGGCGGCCAGTGTATCAAATCCCAATGCACCGCCGGCACCAAAGTACCATACCCCTTGCCGGATTAACTGGCGGAGGGTTGTTTCCAGCGCCTTTGTGAGGGCGGGATACAGGGAATCGGGGATTTCCCGGTGACCGGTAAAGCAGCAGGTTTTTTCTTTGATTGTCATAACAACACTCCCAAAAATGATTCCTTTAGAATTGCACCTATACAAGTGCAATTCTAAAGGAATATACAGATAAAATCAACACATAATTTCTCTGTTGAAATTGGGGTGTGTTGCATATGGATATTGCCTATGAGAAAGCAATGGGACAAAAAATTCGCGCATTGCGCAAAAAGGCAGAATTATCACAGGAACAGCTGTCAGCACAGCTTCAGGTACGGGGATGTGATATCACACGAAGTGCTCTTGCCAAAATAGAAGTTGGTCAGCGGCATATTTATCCCGACGAAATCAGACTCCTGCATTTGATTTTACAAGTACCATATGAAGATATTTTCGTAGACTAAAATACTGAGTCAAAGCAGAGGAAAACTGATGGATACGGTTACTGCTGTAAGCAAATACTCCCTCAGTCTGCTCCGCAGACAGCTCTCTCAAAGAAGGAGCCATAAAGTCTTTTTCTTTAACGAAGGGAATCATATTTTAATCCTGAAAAAATAAAGGGGAACCGGCGCGGTTCCCCTTTTGCTTTCTTTATCCTCTTTTTCCGGAAACCGTCAGCTGAAACAAACACCACGCTGACAGACACAAAACCGCCCCCAACCAAAAAGCCAGCGGCACGCTGCTTTCCGCTCCCCGGCCAAACACTACGCCTACCGCCGCGCCGGTTCCGTTCAAAAACGCGGACTGCACACTCAATTCCGTGGCTCGGGCCGACGTGACCACCCGGCGGTTTTGCAGTTCCGTTTGCAGCGGCACAAACAGCGAAAAGGCCAGATGCACCAGCGCTACCCCCACTACCGACAACACCGGATTTTCTGTCAGCGCCAACACCACACAGGAACCTGCCGACAGCAGAAGAAGGCTTCCACCGGCCCACTTTTCACCCAGACAGGCTGTATACCGCCTGGAAAACACGCCCAGCAATCCCAGCAAATTCATTCCCGCCAGAATCACGCCAAACCAGGAGGCCCCGATGCCGCTCCGCTGATATTGCAGCTGGTTCACAATGACGGTTACCGCCTGATGGGTCTGTTCCAGCAGCATAGCGGCCAGCAGGAAAAGCAGCAGCTTTTTGTTTTTTACCACGGAGAGCACCACCCGGCCCGCAGATACCGGCTCCGGTGTCCGCTCGTCCGGCTCGCCCACTTCTTTCAGCCCCAGCGCAAGAAAAGCGGCAGCGCCATAGGAAAACACCGTGAGCAGGCCCGCCAACCGGAAATTCTCCCCTACAAACAGAGAATACACCAGCGCTGAAACCATCAGCCCGGCCAATCCCAAGCTGGAATACAGTCCGAAAACCTTCTGGGAATCCACTCCCTTACAGGAGCGGTACAAAAGCGCCGTATCACAGCCGGAAAGTCCGGCACAGACGATGCTCAGCAGAATTCGTTCCAGCAGGAACCCACCAAAATCCACGGCTTGCCAGAAAATGAGTTTCGACACAAAATAGAGCAGGCAGCAAAACACCATGGTATTCCGGTATCCGATTTTTTCTGCCGCCATGCCCCACGGAATTTCCAGCGCTACGCTGAGCAGCAGGGAAATTCCCTCGATCACGGTCATTTGCAGAACCGTCCCCCCTGCCGCCTGCCGGTACAGCACGG
>ERZ791934.2656-NODE-2656-length-10619-cov-9.810015_pt1 | contig 10619 bp, 6 predicted proteins | sample MGYA00510125_ERZ791934 | MGnify/ENA primary metagenome ERZ791934 (study PRJEB30046, sample SAMN00993240) | human gut metagenome | study: EMG produced TPA metagenomics assembly of the A metagenome-wide association study of gut microbiota in type 2...
GTGCAATGGCAGGTGTAATCGTTGTTACTACAAAGAAAGGTAAAGCTGGAGTCAGCAAAATTAATTATACGGGTGAGTTTACTACGCGTATGGTGCCCTCATACAAAGAGTTCAATATTATGAATTCTCAGGAGCAAATGGGAATATATAAAGAATTGGAGCAAAAAGGTTGGTTGAATAGTGCTGATTTATTTCGTGCAAAGAATTCAGGTGTGTACGGACGTATGTATAAACTGATCGACCAGTTTAATGAAACGAATGGTCAATTTGGGCTGATGAATACTTTAGAAGCACGTAATGCTTATTTGACCGAAGCCGAAATGCGTAATACCGACTGGTTTGATGTATTATTCTCAAATAATATTTCACAGAATCACTCTGTAAGTATTACTTCAGGTTCTGATAAATCATCTTTTTATGCGTCATTGAGTGCCATGCTTGATCCGGGATGGTATAAGCAGAGTGAAGTGAAACGTTATACAGCCAATTTGAATACGACTTATAATATCTTAAAGAACCTAAGCATAAACTTGATATCAAGTGCTTCTTACCGTAAACAGAATGCACCAGGTACCATGAACTCATCATTGGACGTTGCGGCAGGTCAGGTTACACGTGATTTTGATATCAACCCCTATTCATACGCACTGAATACTTCACGTACATTAGATCCTAATACAGATTATGTGGCTAATTATGCTCCATTTAATATTCTCCGTGAATTGGACAATAATTTTATTGAGTTGAATGTTGTTGATGTAAAGTTCCAGGGGGAGTTGAAATGGAAGGTGTTGCAGGGCCTGGAAGTCAGTGTGCTGGGTGCTGTGCGTTATCAATCATCATCACAAGAACATAATATAATGGATGATTCTAATCAAGCAATTGCTTATCGTACGGGGTTGGACGATGCTACTATTCGTGATGAAAACGACTGGTTGTATAAGAATCCAGATAACCCATATGCATTACCTATTTCGATTCTTCCTGAAGGAGGTATTTATCAGCGTCAAGATCGTAAGATGTTGGGACTGGATTTCCGTGGTACTGTATCCTGGAATCATCTATTTGCAGAAAAGCATATAACTAATCTTTTTGCAGGAATGGAAGTAAATGATCTTCAACGCTCTAACTCTTCATTCCAAGGATGGGGTATGCAATATTCTATGGGTGAGATTCCATCATATGTTTATCAGTACTTTAAGAAAGGTATTGAGACTGGAGAAAAGTATTATTCTATGGGGCATACTAGATATCGTAGTGTAGCTACATTTGCAAATGCTACTTATTCGTATGACGGGCGTTATACGTTGAATGGTACTTTCCGCTATGAAGGAACTAATAGAATGGGACGTAGCCGTTCTGCTCGTTGGCTGCCAACGTGGAATCTTTCTGCAGCGTGGAATGTTCATGAAGAGAAATTTTTCCAATCACTTCAACCAACGCTTTCAAATTTGACATTTAAGGCATCTTACTCATTGACAGCTGATCGTGGTCCGGCTGATGTAACAAATTCACAAGCTATTATTAAGAGTTATTCACCTTATCGTCCTTTCACTGATATTCAAGAAACGGGTCTTCATATAGTGGATTTGGAAAATAGTGAATTAACGTATGAAAAGAAGCATGAATTGAATATAGGAGTGGATGTAGGTTTTATTAATAATCGCATTAATCTTTCAGCTGACTGGTACACGCGCAATAACTATGACCTGATTGGGTTGATTCCAACACAAGGAGTGGGAGGTACTATTTATAAATATGCCAATGTAGCTACAATGAAGTCACATGGTATTGAATTTACCCTTTCAACCAGCAATATTAAAACAAAAGACTTCTCATGGAATTCTGATTTTATTTTTTCTCATGCTAAGAATGAAGTTACTGATTTGCGAGGACGTACTCGTATGATGGAACTTGTTTCGGGAAATGGATTTGCACGTGAAGGATATCCTGTGCGCGGGCTTTTCTCCATTCCTTTTGCAGGTTTGGATGAAAAAGGTATTCCTATGTTCGATATCAATGGAAATATAACATCGACTGATATTAATTTCCAGGAACGTGAGAAGTTAGATTATTTGAAATATGAAGGTCCGACAGATCCTACAATAACTGGTAGTTTCGGTAACGTTTTTGCATATAAAGGGTTTAAACTCAATGTATTCATGACTTATTCATTTGGTAATGTTGTTCGTTTGAATCCATATTTTAATTATAAATATTCCGATTTGAGTGCTATGCCTCGTGAATTCAAGAATCGTTGGACGCTTTCTGGGGATGAGGCAAAGACTAATATTCCTGCAATCTTGAGTAATCCGCAATATGAAGCAAACCGAACATTGTATAAAGCTTACAATGCTTACAATTATTCTACAGAGCGAATTGCAAAAGGTGATTTTATCCGTATGAAAGAAATCTCACTTTCTTATGAGTTTCCTAAGAGCTGGATTTCTGCTGCGAAGATTTCCAATCTTTCTTTGAAGTTACAGGCAACTAATTTATTCCTTATTTATGCAGATAAGAAATTGAATGGTCAAGATCCTGAATTCTTTAATACTGGTGGTGTAGCTTCACCGGTGCCACGTCAGTTTACATTAACTCTGCGTTTAGGATTGTAAGAGAATGATTTTAATAATAAAAAAAAAGATTAAAGATGAGACGAAATCAATTATATATTCCATTGTTCATCGCAACGCTTGCTATTGTCGGTAGCTCTTGTAATGATTTTCTTGACGAATTACCAGATAACCGGACGGAGCTGAATTCTGAGCAAAAAATAGCTAAAATGCTTGTTTCTGCTTATCCGGAAGGATCTGCGAATGAACTGTTTGAACTTTATAGTGATAATACCGACGATAACAGTGCCAGATATTCTTATTATAAGTTATCTGAGGAAGAGTGCTATAACTGGAAAGATACCCAGGAAGAATATCAGGATACGCCTACAAATCTTTGGGAAACCCATTATATAGCTATTGCTTCTGCTAACATGGCTTTGGAAGAGATTGAGAAACGGGGAAATCCGGAATCGTTGATGCCGCAGCGAGGAGAGGCTCTTGTTTGTCGGGCGTACAATCATTTTGTATTAGCAAATATTTTTTGTAATGCTTATAATACTCATGCATCACAGGAATTAGGTATTCCTTATATGACTAAAGTTGAAACAACTGTGCAACCACAATACGGGCGGGGTACTTTGCAGGAGACTTATGAGAAGATTGAGAAGGACTTATTAGATGGTATGGCTCTTATTTCCGATGATAGTTATTCTGTGCCGAAATATCATTTCACAAGGAAAGCTGCATATGCTTTTGCTGCACGTTTCTATCTTTATTATATGAAGCCTGACTTTTCTAATTGTGATGAGGTGATAAAATATGCAGATCGTGTGTTGGGAAGTGATCCTGCTGCCGAATTACGGGATTGGGAAGCGTTGGGAAAACTCTCTGCTAATGATAATGTACAGCCCGACGCATATATTGCTTCTACAAGTAAGGCTAACTTGTTGATAGGTAGTACCGTATCTAACTGGGGTATTATTCTGAGTAATTACATGACAGGAAAACGTTATCTACATAATAAGTTAATTGCTTCTTACGAAACATCACGTTCTTCCGGATTATGGGGTATCCCTGACCGCATGTATATGCAGCCTTTTACAACATCGGGCTATGAATGCAGTATGTTGAGAAAGGGCGGTTATTATGCTGGTGACTACCTGTATTATATGCCTGTGATTTTCTCTACAGACGAGACTTTGCTTTGCAGGGCTGAGGCTTATACGCTGAAAAAGAACTATCCAATGGCTGCTGCAGATCTTACTACATGGGAGAAAGCATATACTTCTAATAAGCAAACTTTAACTCCGGGGATGATAAATGAGTATTATGATAAGATGGATTATTACAATCCGACACAAAATCCGACTCCCAAGAAAAAGCTTCAGCCTGATTTTACTATTGAATCAGGTATACAGGAGAACTTTATTCACTGCATTCTGCATATGAGACGTATTGCTACTTTGCACGAAGGTCTGCGCTGGCCGGATATTAAACGTTATGGAATTGTTATCTATCGCCGTTCTATTGCTAATAACAATATAGTCGTAACAGATGAAATGCCGGTAAATGACGCAAGACGTGCTATGCAAATTCCTAAGAGTGTAGTTCTGGCAGGAATGCAACCCAATCCACGTACTGAAAATTAAAAGGAGGAAATAATATGAAGAAATATTATATTTATATACTAACGGCTGTTTTGCCCATTCTTTGGGGAGCCTGTAATAATGGCGATGATATTGACACCAAGCATAGTATTTTTTCAACAGAGCCAATGGAACATAATGGTTTTGATGAATGGTTGCTTGCTAATTATACATATCCGTATAACGTTGATTTTAAGTATCGTATGCAGGATATTGAAAGTGATCATAAATATAATCTGGTACCGGCGGATTACGATAAATCGGTTGCCTTGGCCAAGATTATCAAGCATGTATGGATGGAGGCGTATACTGAACTTGCCGGACCGGCTTTTCTTCGGTCTTATGTGCCAAAAACTTTTCACTTGATAGGTTCTCCGGCTTATGATAGTAGTGGTACGAAGGTGTTGGGTACTGCCGAGGGAGGAAAGAAGATAACATTGTACGAAGTGAACAGTCTGGACTTTGAGAATGTCGATATCGAAGTTTTGAATGAGTATTACTTTAAGACGATGCACCATGAATTTGCACATATCCTGCATCAGAAGCGTAATTATGACCCATCGTTTGATCGCATTACCGAAGGAAAATATGTTGGTTCCGACTGGTATTTCTATGTTGCTGAAAATGGAAATTCATATTTGCGAGAGGATGCGGATGCATGGCCGGAAGGATTTGTGACGGCATATGCGATGAGTGAGGCAAGAGAAGATTTTGTAGAGAACATCGCCATGTATGTTACTCACGATCAGGCTTACTGGGATAATATGCTGAAGGTTGCCGGAACTGCCGGAGCGGCTATTATTAATCAGAAGTTTACTATTGTATACAATTATATGCTTGAAACTTGGGGCATTAATTTAGATGATTTGCGTGAGATTGTGTTAAGGCGTCAGCAAGAAATTCCGGAGCTGGATTTAAGTACTATTGAATAAAACAGGAAGATTATGAAAAAGAATATAATGATTTATTTGTTGATGGCTCTTGTATGCTTTGGTTTGCAATCCTGTCTTTTCCAAGAAGAGGATTATTTTGATGATTCTTCAGCGAATCGTGCAACAGAGGAAGTGAAGCAATATAGTGAGCTATTAGAATCGGCGTCTAATGGTTGGAGAATGGAATATTACATAGGTCAGGACTATGCTTTGGGAGGCATAACTCTTCTGTGCAAGTTTGATGGTCAGCGAGTTACAATGGCATCTCAAGGATACGAAGGCGATGAGACTATTTCCTCTCTTTATAAGGTTGTATCGGAGGAAGCTACTATGCTTACATTCGACACTTATAATGCTTTTATTCATGCATATGCCAAGCCACAAGGCGGAGGTTCCAACCCGAATGCCAACCTGCAAGGAGATTATGAGTTTATTATAAAAGAAGCTTCAGCCGAGAAAATTGTAATGCAGGGCAAAAAGTATGGAAATACGATAGTAATGTATGCGCTTCCGGATGATTTGAACTGGGAGGCATATATAAACTCTGTGAATGACGTAGAAGAGAATGCTTTCTTTATACAATATCAGTTGTTGGTTGATGGAAATTTAGTTGGTATGACGCAGCGAAGTAATTATACTTTTGTTATAGCCTATAATGATGGTGGTAACATTGTACAAGAGCAATCTCCTTTCCTTTTTACAACCGATGGCTTTCGTTTCCGGGAACCAGTTTCACTGGCAGGAGTAACTGTGCAAAATTTTGTGTGGGACCCTTCCTCCGAGCTTTTTACTTGTACTGACGAGGGGGCAACTAACGTTAAAATGAAAGGAATTTATCCGGAGGGATATATTAAATATAATGATTATCTAGGTAATTATACTCTTACCTGCAAGATGTATAAAGATAATAATTTGACAGACGAAGAATTACCAATATCTATTATGGAGGATGTAGAAAATAAGAGTTATATTCTCAAGGGACTAATTGGTGATATAGTGCTCGATTATGATAGAGGTGAAGGAATTATGTCCTTTAAGACTCAAAAGGTAGGTTATATATCAGGATATTATTTGGGATGTACTACATATTGTTATGCCATGGGATTTTATCCTACATATATTAGTTATCAGGCAGGTCTGATGTTTGGTTTTGTGGCAAATGTACAACAGTCTCCGTTTGGATTTACATTTGAGGATGATGGGGTATTCGAAGCAGTAGGTGGTGCAAAAGCTGATTATATGGCCTTCGACCGCTATTCGGCACCTGATTATAGTCAAAGTTCATATGTTCAAGGGGTGGCACGTATGTATGGAGAGATGGTCTTTATGAAAGTTGAGGAATAAATAAAAAACTAGATTATGAAAAATATACTGAATTTATACTTAATAATATTCTGCTTATTTTTTGTTGCAGGATGTTCTTCAGATGACGATGCTGCCACTGTAAAATTGACAATTATAAAATCAGATTTGGATATGAAAGCTAGTGGTGGCACTGGAACTGTCGAATTTGCAGCAACTGGAACTGTCACGGCTACGGTGAATGCCGATTGGTGTCAGGTAATCGAAGTTGCAGATCATAAAGTTTCCATTTCTGTAGATGCTAATACGGGTTATCCGGGGCGTAGCGCACAAATCGTTTTAACTGATGGTGTGAGTACGCAGCAAGCAACCATACTGCAGGAAGGAGCTATTTGGAAATATAATAGAGATGCTACCTATTTCACATTGACAGATGCTGCAGAGGAGGTCCCTGTTGAAATGTCGAGTAATTTGCCTATTCAGGTATCTATTCCAGCAGATGCTTCTCAATGGTTATCCTATGAAATGACGAGTGATGGATTTAAGTTTATTGCAACAGAGAATCTCACTGGTAAAATTCGTTCGGCCATTGTAAAAGTGACTACTGGCATTCGTGAAATTGAATATGCTTTATTGCAGTACGATATTGATGACTTATTGGGACAATGGACAGGTGTTGTGAAAGTCGTTGCTACAGCATTTGGTATTAATCAAGTTCTTTCATTAGAGGAAAATACTCAAATTGTTAAAAATCCGGGTGGTAATGGCTATATATTCCAGCTACCAATGACAAGGCTGTTGGGAGCAACGATTGTTTTAGCGGTCACCTATCAAGATGGAGCTTTAGCTATAACCACTCCACAGCAGCAAAATTATGCTTTGTCTGATGGGCAAGGAGGAGTGATGTACGGCTCAATAATAACTAAAACTGATGATGGTTTGTATTTACAGGGAAAAATTATTCTTTCTCCTGTATTAATGAATGATGGGCAGGTTGCGTTAGCTTATATTACAGATGCATATATGTCAATGGGATTATTTAAGGGAAGAGTTCCGTCTCCTGCAAATTATGCAGGACTTTCTATTGATTTTCCTGCTATTTTGATGCAATATGCTGAATAATATTTTGCATGAAATACTATTTTTATATAGTGGTTTAACTGTTTGTTATGAGAAGAACTTGCATTAATTGATCCTAAGAGCTATTATCGTAAGGTAGTAGCTCTTAATATTTAAATATTTATTTAATAATCTTTATATTACGCATCAATCCACCATACTTAGCCCTTTTCACTGCACTACCTTTGAAAATGGTTTTATATTGCTCCTCACTCAGCGAATGCCAATCATCCTTCCTCATACTTAACAAAGAAGGAGACGGTTGAAATTCGGCTGTCCGGCAAGGAGTGGCAAAGCGATTCCAAGGGCAAGCTTTCAGGCATTCGTCACAGCCATATATTTTATTACCCATTTTTTTGCCTACATTGAGCGAAAGTTCCCCACGATACTCAATGGTAAGATAAGAAAGACATCTCTCGGAATTGAGCCTGAAAGGGGCTTCCAGCGCTTTTGTCGGGCAGGCATCCAGGCAACGTGTACACGAACCGCATTGATTTCGTTGTGGAGAGTCATAATTGTCAGCTTCCCTATCAAGAATAATTTCCCCTAAGAAGAAGCAGGAGCCGGCGTGAGGAATGATGAGATGTGTATTCTTTCCTATCCATCCCAAGCCGGTACGCCATGCCCAATAACGTTCGAGTATGGGAGCGGTATCACAGAATATGCGGCCTTGAAGCGGAGAAGCGGAGGTTTGGGATACTGGGGCTTGGGGTGCTGAGGCGTAGTTTTCAGTATATGTGCCGATATTGTTTGTCGAGGCGATAGTACTGTCTGTTTCTTCGGAGAATGAAACTTCTTTTTCTATAAACTCAAAAAGTTCCTTCAATTTCCCCTTCATCACATCGTGATAATCTTTCCCGTAGGCATACCATGCAATCTGATACTCACCTTCGGGAAGTTTTTTTGCCGGATAATAGTTTAGCGCAACGCTGATCACCGTACGTGCCCCTTCCACCAACAAGCGCGGATCGAGCCGTTTATCCTCATAATTCTGCATATACGCCATCTCTGCCTGGCAACCGTCCGCCAGCCATTGACGGAAGGCGGTAGCCACAGTTTCATCCACAGCTTCGGCAGGCGCCAGTCCGCAGGCGGAAAAGCCGAGGCGTAGTGCTTCGGCTTTAATTCGGTCTGAGGAGAGGAGCTTTTCCATTAAAATACCTTGAATTCATAGCCCTCCGCTTTCAGAAATTCGATGGCACGGGGGAGGGCATATTGCAGATTCCCGTTGTTCCACGATTTCAGAGAGTCGTGGAAGGTGATGATGGAACCGTTGCGTACGTAGCGTTTTACGTTATTCAGTACCTGTTCCGGGCGCATTCGCTTACTGTAGTCACGGGTTACGAGGTCCCACATAATGATACGGTAATGGTGGCGAAGAGTGTAATATTGCCGGAATCCCATGTGCCCATGTGGCGGGCGGAACAAGTCCGAGTGGATAATTTCGTCTACCCGTCTGGTGTTGGCCAGATAATCCGGATTGGAATATTCAAAGCCGCGGATGTGGTTGAAAGTATGGTTGCCGATGCGGTGTCCGTGTTCTACCACCATCCGGTATTCGTCCGGGTGTTTGCGGATATTGTCGCCTACCATGAAGAAGGTAGCTTTAATATCGTGTTTCTTCAGTAGCTCCAGTACCCAAGGGGTAACTTCCGGGATAGGGCCATCGTCAAAAGTCAGGTAGACTGCCCGTTCGTTTGGGTCCATCCGGAAGATGGCTTGTGGATACAGCGCTCGGAAGAACCAAAGTGGTTGTTCTATAAACATAAGAGTCTTTATTAATAAGTAACAGGTAATAAGTAATAAGTAATAACCGTGCGGCTTATGGCGCAGCTTATTACTTATTACTTAATACTTATTACTTAGTTTTTATTTCCCTTTCATTCTCGCAACATACTCATTGTATAGCTGGTCGAGTTGTTCCGAGTAATGTTTAGCCAATTCTTCTGATTTGTATTTCTCCATCAGGCGTACTTCTGCGTCAAGCAGTCCTGCGTTGTACATGAAGTTTTCGCTGGCGATAGAAAGTTGGTAATCAGTCAGGCTGAGATACCAGATCATGTATTCGAGAGACTTGTTGGCAAGTTCGTCGATGATCTTGTTCGCTTTTTCGTTTTGTCCCAGCTGGTAGTAGGCTTCCGCCATTTGGAAGGCGCCGTTTGCCCAGTCATACGGTACGTTGTATGACGGGATCATCTTCTCGGCGTAGTCGAGTGCGGCGAGTGCCTTGTCTTTTTTGCCTTCCTTGATGAGTTGTCCTACGAGCTGTGTGAAGATGCGCCGGTGTGTGTAGCACATACGCATTACGTTTTCGTCGATGTAGATGCCCGGTTTCTCGATGCCGCCGAACTTGAACTTGTTCATCAGGTTGTCGTACATCTTTTCGCTGTCGATCTTGCTGTTCAGCTTGTCTGTATCGAACGGAGTGAAGCGGTATGCCAGACCTTCCTGCGTGAAGTGGTTGTCCATGCCGAGGTGGTTTTCACTGCCTACGGTGATAGCCATGTAGATGGGACGTTCCCAGTTGGCGTTGGCAAGCATTTCGAGCATCATCAGTTCGCTCTTGTAGAGGGCGCGTTTCGGGTTGCCGTTGGCGTCTCTCAGCAAGATGGTCATATATTCGGGGATGGAGTCGCCCAGTGCTTCCGGTATTTTCATGCCGGAACGGCGGACAGCTTCTTTGTCGATCTTCATTACGATGCTGTCGGTAGGGATGACGCGCAGTCCTTCCTTATCCGAACGAACCCAGTATTTGAGGATATTCTTCAGTTCATACGGGTTTTCTCCGAACTGTTCTTTCAGTTCGTTCATCGCTTCCGGATTTCCGTTTTCGAGCGCGCTGTCTGCCTGTGCATACATCTGGTCGATATTCTTCTTTACTTCCGGACGGATGGGGATGTATTCGTTCTGTCCTTCAACGTATTCCACACGGTCCCAAGTGATCGGGAGTGACGGAGAGTCGTAGGCGGGACGTTTCATCTGGTCGATGTACCAGTCGGTCTGCAGGTAACTGAGGTTACAGGTACGTGCATCGGTACGGAAACCTTCTGTCTCCTGATTGTACC
>ERZ791934.2657-NODE-2657-length-10618-cov-3.937423_pt1 | contig 10618 bp, 8 predicted proteins | sample MGYA00510125_ERZ791934 | MGnify/ENA primary metagenome ERZ791934 (study PRJEB30046, sample SAMN00993240) | human gut metagenome | study: EMG produced TPA metagenomics assembly of the A metagenome-wide association study of gut microbiota in type 2...
AAGTCCATTATACACTATCTTGGCCGATTTGCGAAGTTTCCTAGAAAGTAAAAAAGACCTCTCACTCTATTTGCCGTTGAGTGAGAGGTCTAACAACCCTATTTACTCAAAAAAGTTTTTCAGCTTTTTGAGTATCCTGTTTTTCCGCTTGTGGACGGCCTGTTGGGAAACACCCAGGCACTTTGCCACGTCGCTCTCTGTTTTCTCGTCAAAGAACAGGGCGGAGATAAAATCCCGTTCTTCTTTGGTAAGCTGCATAAGCGCGGTATGTAGCTTGTCCACCGCAAGTTTTCGGATCACTACATCCTCCACGCTCTCCGCAGCAGCGGCAAACTGGCGGGCGTTTTCTTCCATGAGCCTGTCCAGGGAATCCTCCCGGCTGGGGAGAACCTGTTTGATTTCGCCGTTGCTGCCGTAAACCGGGCGCTCGCTTTTCAGATCCGCCTCAAAGTAGCGCATTTTCCGGTCGCCCCGCATATAAGCGGTATATACTTCGTCCGTAACCTCGACAAATTGGCCGCGAACCCATATTTTCTTTTTACCAGCGTCCACGCTGTGTACCTCCGTTTCGTCTGAATTTCGGGAAGAAATCCAGACGGACGGCGGCCCCCTGCAATGGGGCTGGCTTGTCCTAACGGGAAATAACAGAAATCTGCATTTCCCGACATAGAAAAAGCGCGCACACCTTATGGCGCACGCGCTTGGCTGTTGTCTTTTGCCGGATGATGGGTAAGGCCCAGGGAAAAAGAAAAAGCCTGTCGAACAAAAAAATACCGCAATCCCCTTGAGGAATGCGGTATGTACGGAAAATATTTTTTGTTCGTCAGATGGCAGGCAACCGCCAGGTTCCTTTCTTTTTGGCTCCATGCTATCCCCTTATGGGGACAAGCTGACAGAGATCACCACCTTTCCCCAAACTAAAATGTTAATAGGGGTAGTATAATAGGTGAAATGCAAATAAAATGAGCAAGAAACGCAAATGGAACACAATTCGGTCGCAAGTTCAGACAATATGCGGCGGGAAAATCTCATAAAAAATCGACGTTTGCAAGGTTTTGGCGAGCCGGCGTGAAAACAGACAGGAAAAAGCAGCAGCCTAAATCGTTAGACTACTGCCTTATACTTAAGAATTAATCTCAAAGCGATACCCTACATCCCGAATACAGGAAATCACAAACGGCGGTTTGGGATATACGGCATATAATTTCTGCCGCATACTGCGGACATGGCTGCCCACCGCGATATTTTCATTGCCAAAGGGTTCTTCCTTCCAGACTTTTTCATACATCTGTCCGTAGGTAAGTACCCGCCCTTTATTGGTCACTAATAGGCAGAGCAGGGCGAACTCCTTGGTATTCAGCTCAATTTCCTGCTGGCCGTGATAGATTTTTCGGCGGTCTGGGTAGATTTGCAGACCGGGAAGGGACAGGATCGGCTCCGGGTCAATCTCCCACATTTTCAAATCCGGGTGGAACTGTAAAAAGGTAAGAAAATCCTCAAATGTCCTTTTGTCTTTATCCTCCAGCTCCATAATCACGACTCGTCCGATGGTATCACCTCCCGGCTGCTTGGCCAGGCGGCTTCTCTCAATTTCTTATAGCTCGTTTCACTGATGACGTGTTCCAGTTTGCAAGCGTCCTGTGCTGCAATATCCTGGGGTACACCAGCCTCGATGAGCTGCCTGGTGAAAAACTGGTGCTTTTCGTAAATCTGTTTTGCGGCCTTTTGACCATTATGTGTTAAGGAAAGCGTACCATCAGCCTCTTTTAGAAGGTAGCCCATTTTTGATAATTCCTTAACTGCCCGGCTTACAGAAGGCTTTGTAACACCCAAATACACAGCTATATCAACGCCACGAACACTACCATGCTTTTGATGAAGGATAAGTACAGCTTCAAGATAATCCTCCATAGATGATGTCAAGGCCAATGGCGCACCTCCTTTCCAAATTACTGCGCAAGTTTCCAGCCTATGGCCTCCTGTCTGGCCGATACAAAATCGGCATACAGGCCCTTTTGCTGAATCAGTTCTGCATGAGTACCGCGCTGGACAATATGAGCGTTGTCTAACACAAGGATTTGGTCAGCATTCCGAACGGTTTTCAAGCGATGCGCAATCATAATAATGGTCTTGTCGTGGGTCAATGCTTCGATAGCCCGCTGCAATTCATCCTCATTCTCGGGGTCAACGCTGCTTGTCGCCTCGTCTAAAATGATAATTGGTGCATTTTTCAGCATGGCGCGGGCGATAGAAATCCGCTGCTTCTCGCCGCCGGACAAAGTGCCGCCGCCCTCGCCAATCACGGTGTCATAGCCCTCCGGCAGAGCAGAAATAAAGTCATGGCAGCAAGCCTTCTTCGCTGCCTCAACCACTTGTTCATGGGAGGCGTCCGGACAGCCAAACTTGATATTGTTCTCAATCGTATCTGCAAAGAGGTACACGCTCTGGAACACCATCGAGATATTCTTCATCAGGCTGTCCAGCTTGAAATCCCGTATATCCGTACCGCCAATGGTAATCTTCCCGGCGTTCACATCCCAAAAACGGGCAATCAGGTTGCACATCGTTGTCTTACCTGCCCCGGAAGGACCGACAATGGCCGTAGTTGTTTTTTCGGGAATGGTGAAGCTGACCTGATCCAATATCTTGCGGTCTGCGTAGGAAAAATCCACCTTGTCAAACACAATCTCGCTGGACTTCGGCGTAATGTCAGCGCCTTTTTCGTCCATCACCGGCGTGTCATCAATGGAGTTTGCCGTATCCATCGAGGCTGCCAGCATTTGCAGCAGAGAGGCCATATTCCCGGCGTTCTCCAAATCGTTGAACACCATGAAAGAAGCAATCACCAAAATCAGGCCGTAGGCCAGCGGCAGGGAGCCGTCCAGCCAGAACCAGACTGAGGCCAAAAGCAGCATGACGCTGAACACCCGAACAACGGCCTGTTTGATAGCGTCATAGGGAACACTGGCCTTTGTCAGTTTCAAATTGTCCCGGCAGCTTGCCTTAATTGCACTGCCGATAGACTGTGTGCTGTCCCGTTCCAGCCCAAATGCTTTGACAATCCCCATGCCCTGAATATACTCCAACACGGACTCCACAAGGGACTCCTGTGTGTGCTGGCGTACCCCGCTGAGTGCGACAGATTTGCGAAGCGCCAGTTCCGCCGCCGCAAGGTAAATCAGGACACCGGCAGCGGCCACAAGACCGATCCGCCAGTCGAATATCAGCAGGACGATGACAAGGGCAACCGAGTTGAAAAATCCACCCAGCACCGACACCAGGACACGGGCCGCCGAGTTCTCTACATCGCCCAAAGTTGTTGTGACAATGGCGGTAATGTTCCCAATACTATTCTTGTTGAAGTAGCCCATCGGGATGTAGCGCAGCCGATCTCCGATGTGGATACGCTTTTCCGCCACCATGCAATAGCCGGTTTCCGTCTGCTCCATCGTGGAGAAATAGGTCGTAATGATACGCCCAATGAGGGAAACGGTCATAATTCCCAGCGAAATCCAGATAAACTTTCCGTCCCGGTTGTCAGATACCAGCGCGCCGATCACCACAAAAAGGGCGGCAAACTGCATAGCTGAAAACAGCCCGGACAGGAATGAAAATAACAGGGATTTTTTCAGCAGCCCCTTTTTGCTGCCTGCAAAAGCAAAGATTTTTTTCAATGTTCCATACATCTGACAACACCCCCTTACATCTGGTCTTTTGCGCCGATATGCGCCTGCCACATATCCCGGTAGAGAGGGCAGGTTTCCAGCAGATTCTCATGCGTACCCTGTGCGTGGATGGTTCCATCCTTCACCACAACGATGTTGTCCGCGCCAACAATGGTAGACAGCCGATGTGCAATCACAATCAGGGTCTTGCCAACAGTCAAAGCGGAAATGGCTTTCTGTACCAGCGCCTCGTTTTCAGGGTCGATGTAGGCTGTTGCCTCGTCTAAAATGACAACCGGCGCATTTTTCAGCATGGCACGGGCGATGGCGATCCGCTGGCGTTCGCCGCCGGAAAGATGGGAACCGGCACTGCCGACAACCGTATCATAGCCATTATCCAGCTTGCGGATAAAGGCGTCGCAGCTGCTTTGTTTGGCAGCCTGTTCCACCTCCGCGTCCGTGGCACCGGGCCTTCCCATGCGGATATTCTCCCGGATACTGCGGTTAAACAGGTAGTTGTCTTGGGATACATAGGAAATCTGGTCTGCAATTTCAGTGAGTGAAATGTCTTTCAGTTCATAGCCGCCGAGAGTAATGCTGCCGGATGTAACATCCCAATATCCGGCAATCAATTTTGCCACAGTAGATTTACCGGAGCCGGATGGCCCCACAAAGGCAGTCATGCTTCCGGGCCGGATAGCGAGGCTCACATCATGTAAAACCTCTGTCACTCCGTCATAGGAAAACGACACATGATTCAGAGAAATGTTGGTATCTGCCAACTTGACAGGCATATCCTTATGGTGCAGTTCTTCGGCGTTCAGAAGCTGGCTGATTTCTTCCACATTAGTTCCCAACACAGCCAAATCATCCGTAAAGGTAAAAGCCGCAATAATCGGCCCAATCAATCCCAGTGAGAAAATCACAATGGATAAAAAAACAGAAAGCTCCAGACTGCCGGAAATCCAGAACGCGAAACCGCAGGGCAGCACACAGATCAGCACCGAGGGCAGAATAGCATTGTAGGCGCTCATGGTTTTCTGGTTTTCCCTCATCCAGTCCACATAGTAATTGGCGTTATAGTTTACTGCGTCAGAATACTTTTTGTAGGAACCGGCAGATTGGCTAAACGCTTTGACTACCTCAATACCGCCAATATATTCTACAATGGCGTTTGCCATCTGCTTTCCAGCTTTGACCGCGCCCTCCCATTTGGCAGGATAATTCTTCATGCCGGCGGACATGACAGCAAGGCCCACCACCAGCGTAACAAGGGACAGGAGCGCCATGCGCCAGTCCAAAAAGAACAGATACACTACAATCACAAGCGGCACCAGTACATTTGCGGTCATTTCCGGGATCAGGTGCGCAAAGGTCGGCTCCATTCCCTCTACCCGGTCAACAATCGTCGTTTTATATTGACCGGATGGAGTATCCAAAATCGTCCCCATAGGGACACGGGCCAATTTTGCTGTGATATTCTCCCGTAGATCGCGCAATGTGTAATAGGTTGCTGTGTGGGAAATGGTGGTAGACAGGTTAGAAAATATGACTTTTCCCAAATAACCGCAAAGCGCAATTACGCAAGCTACTATATAGCGAAAGAAATCTCGCTCTCCAGACAGCATAAGCGTAACAATATGCGCCACACAGAAATAGGGCACCATCTGGCAGGCCACGCCTAATACCGCAAGGATAATGCTGCCGATGAATTTCCCGTGATATGGCTTGCCCCATCCCCATAAGGTGCCTATGGGTGACTCCTTCTTTTCTTCTTTCACTTTACAGATACCCCCTTTATGAAATAGTTTCTAATTTTTTCAAGTCCATCCGCATCCATTGGAAATTGGTCGATGATAGAACCATCCTCAAAATGGACAATATCCGTACAACAGTCTAATATCAACTCAAGGTCGTGAGTAATGACATACACGGTAATACCCGTGTCCCTGACTTGTTGCAGGACATTTGCGACCTCTTTCATGTGCTTATAATCAAGGCCGCTGGTCGGTTCATCGAAAAATAAGATAGAGCGTTTAGAAGCGATTGCTGAAGCAATCGCTACCCGCTGTTTTTGGCCGCCGGAGAGAGACATGGGGTGTCTGTCTTTGAAATCTGTTAAATCTAACTCGGCAAGGATTTTTTCTGCCTGCTCCTTACTTTCGTCCTCCATGCTGATTAAAACCTCATCTAACACCGTTTCCGTAAAAAGCTGATGATTGACTTCCTGCATTACCATATAGCAGGTATTCAACCTGTCTTTGGGACGGTAGGCTTTTCCATTCCATATAACCTCGCCGCACCGCTTTTCCAGACCGCAAAAGCACCGGGAGAAAGTCGATTTTCCAGCTCCATTATTTCCAATAATTCCTACAATACGGTTCGCTGGAATTTTGCTTTCATGAATGTGAAGCGTTTCCGGCTCGTTTTTATAAGCAAAACAGAAATTGCGAAGCTCCATTTGTTCTCCAATTTGCGGTGATATTTCGGGCGGCAGCAAATCTTCAAGAATAAAGGTGCGAAGGCCCATATCGGCTCTTTGCTGCTCTGTAAGTTGCTCAAACTCTGCCGCAGAGTAATCCCTTTCCACTTGTCCAGCAGTAATATAAATAAAGCGATCCGCAAGGCCCCGCAGGTAGTAAAGCCGATGTTCTGACACGATAATTGTTTTTCCCTGCGACTTCCAAAATGCAAGTATAGATCTCAAATCGAGAATAGAAGAAGCATCGAGGTTAGACGATGGTTCGTCCATAACAAGTACATCAGGCTCCATAATCGACACCCCAGCACAGGCGATTTTCTGTTTTTCTCCCCCGGAGAGGTGAAAAATATTGCGCCCCATCAGTTTCTCCAAATGAAAATCCCGGACGGTTTTTTCTAATCGTTCTCGAATACTTCGCTCTGGCTGGCCGAGATTTTCACATCCGAATGTAATTTCACTGGTCGTGTCCACATTAAAAAATTGAGAGCGTGGATTTTGAAATACGCTGCCTACTGTTTTCGCAGTATCATAAAGTGGCTGCTCCGAAACCTTTGCCTCATTCACCCAAACATTTCCGCTCATTTTGCCCTCATAGTAGTGAGGGATCAGGCCGTTAATCAGACGGGTAATTGTCGTTTTCCCACAGCCGCTTTCGCCGCAAAGTACAATAAATTGTCCATCCTCTATGTTCAGGTTTATATCTTGAACACCACCGGTGCTCTCGCTTTCTTCCCCATAAGAGAAGGTCACATGGTCAATCCGTATCACAGGCTCACCTCCTCAAAAAGTAATTTGCCGCTGCAATAAAAATAAAATAAAACAGAGGATACAAAACAAGATGGCAACCACATCTTGAACATGGAAACCGATCTGACATACATTTGTGCGCTTGACGGGGGCACCCAGCCCCCGTGTCAACGCAGCGGCAGAAAGTTCGTCGCCAATCTTCACAACGGATACCATCAGAGGAACAAGCCTGTATTCTACCATCAGAAAGGGATTTTTTCCGCCGAAACGGATGTTCCGCATTTTCATTGCGTCCCGAATTGCCTGATATTCTTCGCTAATTGTTGGGAAAAAACGAAAAATCACAGACATGGGGATGACAATTTTTTCTGTGATGTGCATACGCTCCATCGCACTGATAAATTCGCTGACGGAAGTTGATGAGATCAGCCATGCGCCGGTCATGATGCCAGGTGCAAATCGTGTCATGATAGATGTAATCGCAAGCACGATAAAGGAAAGCAGGCCACTTAAATACACAAGGGCAATCCGCTCCAATGCAAAGCAGGCTACATAGAGCAGCAAATATTTTCCTGCTGTTTTGAAACGATGTTCCGACAAAATCAACACAAAAGGCACAAGGCTTAAACAGGGCTTGACAATATTCATAATTCCTTCGTTGCTGGTGCTGAACATCAATGTCGTAATCGTCAACAATAGGACGAGCTTTGTGCGAGGGTCAAACAATATCCCTTTTCTTTTTTCGGTTGTCGCAGAGAATGATACCCCGTCCATTACACGATTCCCGCTTTAGCAAAATGCTTTTTCAGAAGAGCCTTACCTAACAGACCACCCAAAATCGCAAATGCAAAAATCCCGGCAATCACCAGAATAATGCTCCACATGGGCATGACAGCCATTACTCGATCAGCGTATTCCTCACCGAAGCTGGCTGCGAAACTGGCCCAGGAGTCCTCTACCATGAAATACATGGGGATGTATGTACCAACCATCCAAAGGCTAAATACCGCATAGCCAATCAGGCTTTTTTTAGCACTTTTATAACCGCCAGATTTCAGGATCAAATCGCCCAGTAAACCAAAGATCAATCCCATTGGCACACCCCAGAAGCCCATGCCGGTCAAGCCCATCAGCAAACCGCTTAAAATCCCCATAATCGTAACCATGCCGAATTTTTTCACTCTTGTCAGGAACAGCATGAAAGGGATACCTGTAATCAAAGACCACAAGGCACCGAGGATCGGTAAAAAGATGGGTACAAACCCAATAGGAATGGCGACACAGCAGCCGATCACGAAGTAGAGAACGGTGAACAGGCCGAGGTTAATCAGGTCTTTTGCTTGTAACTTGTTGCTCATAATGAGTACCTCCATATTGTTTTTGGGGTTAGCATTGCCTAACCTCTTTGTATAATACACCAGTTAGCTAAGTCTATCTATAACCAATCAACATTTTAGCTCCAAACAGCAACGAGTTTTCTTGTTGACTGACTTCGCTTGCAATTCTATAATATAAATTAAAATCAAGGGCAATGAGCCAGACAAATCGACAGGAGTTAAAAATGAAGATTGATGATATTATTAGAAAATGTATTGAATTTCCCGGCGTTTCAATAAAACGCAGCGAGTTCAGCGCAGAACTACTTATGAAAACCAAGGAAGGAAAAGGGTCTATGACGTTTTTTCAACTTTTCCCCGGACTTACTATTGCGTATATTTTTATAAATTCTCCGACATGGGCAGCTCCAAATTTGGATGAAGGTAGTTTCATTAAAAAAGGGCCTTTGCTTCTAAACTATTGCATGACTGGTCGTTGTGAGATTATCTTGAATAACGGAAACTTTGTATATGTGAAAGATGGGGATATTTCTCTCACGGAGTCTTTTGCCCAAAAGCAATACGTCTATCCCCGCCGTATCTATGAGGGAATGGAGCTTTTCGTTGATACTAATACATTGGCAACAGAGAGTACATGGATACTAAAAGAGTTTGGCATAGACTTTCCTAAAATCATTGAACTTTTTTGCCCAAACGATAATACTTATATCTCAGCAGTTACTCCTGAAGTTGAAGAAATATTGACTAAACTCTGGGAACTTTTTGATATTGCGCCTCCGTTTTCGATTTCGCAAATGAAGATCTATGTTCTGGCTCTATTTTCATTACTACAAAATCTTAACAATATCCCCCCATCGCAAGCCTGCACATTTTTTACTGAAACACAGGTAGATATAGCAAAACGTGTTGAAAAAATTATCACTTCCGATTTGCGGCAACATCATCCTGCATGGGAATTGGCAGCTCAGTTTTCTGTCAGCGAAACCAGCTTGAAAAACTATTTTCGTGGCGTTTTTGGTCAAAATATTTCCATCTATCTACGGGAAGTCCGAATGAAAAAAGCTGCGGAGTTACTCATCACCACGAGATTATCGGTGTCAGAAGTAGCGGAGCAAGTAGGCTATGTGAACCAAAGCAAATTTGCCGCCGTATTCAAAAAACAGTTTGACCTTTCTCCTCTGGAATACCGTCGGTCTAATAAATTAAATGAGTTGTAAACCTATGTACCCAGCCGCCTGCGCGGCTGGGCTTCTTCTTTTTTAGGTTGTTAAAAATCTGGGCAGCCATAGCCCAGCACCTCATAATGCCCCACAGGGTAGCTGTTCTGGCGGACGGAATCGCCGGAGTTGCCTTCAATGGTGTAAACACGCCCATTCTCCACCTTCTCCACAATCCCGGTATGGTCGGAAAGCCCGTCCTGCCCGTTCTCATCATCCCAGTCAAAGAAGATAATCATGCCGGGGGCCGGTTCGGCGGAGCCGTCCATCCATTGGCCCCTGTCCTTGAACCACTGTACGCCATTGACGCACCCGGCATATTGGGGGATCACGCCGGTGTCAATATAGCCGCACTCGTTGGCACACCAGGAAACGAAACACGCACACCACTCGACGCGCCCGGAAAAACCATACCAGCTCCAGTACGGCTCGCCGCCCACGTTCCCCACCTGGGAGAGCGCCACGGAGACGATGGCCCCGTCCTCGGTGTAAATGCCGTAGAGGACGGCGCTCCACAGGCTGCGGTTTTCCTCGGCCAAAAGTTCGGCAAGCTGCTCTTTCTGTTCTTTGTCAAACCCGTACTGCTCTGCCATTTCCTCGGCGGTCTTGTGGCTGACGGTGATATACAGATAAGTTTGGGTGACGGTGGATTCCGTCTCCACGATATTGCCGTGGCCGTCGTCGGTTTCGGTGATGACCGTTTCCGTCCTGGTTTCCGTGCGGGAAGATATTTGGTTCATCTCCCAGAAAATATCCGTGAGGATGGCCTTCTTGCTGTCGTCAATGGTGGCCACCTCCTGGGGGTTATCCGGGTCGGTGGTCGTCTTGACGGCATAGACGGCAAGCACCTCCGGCCAGACGGCGCGGGAGCCGGACATCTCCAGCACGTCATGGGACAGATTGGCCTTTGTGGTGTCGATCTGCTGCTGGTAATCATCGTTGATCTCCTGCACCACGTTCTGCATGGTATAGCCAGAACCGCTGTCCTCGCCGGAAAAGAAAATGCCGAAGCAGGAGCCGATCAAAAGCCCGATGAGGCAGATAATGACAATGACCAGCACGGCGATCCAGCCCCCGGCGGCGATGGCGGCAATCAGCGCCTTGGTGGCTGCAATAATGGCTTTCACCGCCGCGATGGTAGCCTTGGCCGCAACCTTTGCAGCTACAACC
>ERZ791934.2660-NODE-2660-length-10610-cov-2.560872_pt1 | contig 10610 bp, 8 predicted proteins | sample MGYA00510125_ERZ791934 | MGnify/ENA primary metagenome ERZ791934 (study PRJEB30046, sample SAMN00993240) | human gut metagenome | study: EMG produced TPA metagenomics assembly of the A metagenome-wide association study of gut microbiota in type 2...
TAGGATCCACAACAGTTTGGAAAAACGATCGCGAATTGTAGAATAATAAAAAGATACCATAAAAAATAACATTAGGCAGTAAGTTCAGTACCTTGCCGTTTTTTGTGTCCGGCCGGATAGGCTCAGGTATTTTTTATTATCAGCCAATTACAGAAAACTGTTCTAACGATAAAAATGCTTCTTTCCTGAGAAAAAACGCATGTCGCAATATAATTGCAACGAACCGCCGTATCTTGCCCCCGAAATCATAAATGTATAACCCCAAACAAACCATGTTATGTTGAATGAAAACAACCGGTCCTCGGACCGGATCCTGACCGAGAGGATCCTGGACGATCCAGACATGATCCTGAAAATTGAGAATCCTTCCCTGAAGCAGCAGATGGCTGCCGTACAGAAGAAACCTGAGCTGATCGCCAGCTTGCCGCTTGCGGGAGAAAAGGTGCAGCTTGCGGCGGGTATCGCCTGCCCGGAAAGCATCCTGCTTGTAGATACTCCCGCACCTGCCGCCTGCTTCATGGCCGTGGAACGGATGCTCAAGGAGGAACTTCTTCCCGTGCCGGGTGTCCTGAATGCGGCAAGGGAGTTGATACTGCAGATGAAGAAGGATAAAGCCGATGGAAGATCAAGCGGAGCCGCCATTGAGAAATTCCTGGATGAAGTCAAACCCATTAAAAACTAATCGCCATGCCTACCATTTTAGAACGCCTGGCCGCATTGTTCAGCCGGGATATGCGGGCCGTCCTCCACAATCCGCGTGCCATCAGTATGATTGAGAATCCTTCCATACGGGTCCAAATGGCCGCCATCCGGAGGGATAAAAGTGTCATCTGCTTTATAGACAAGCCGGTGGAAAAAGTACAGCTCGCCGCAGTCAGGAATGCACCACACAATATTCATTTCATCGCTTCGCCCGGTGAGAAGGTACAACTATCCGTCATCCGGCATAAACCGGGCTACATCGGTTTTATTTCCAACCCTACGGAAAAAGCACAATTGACAGCCGTTGAAAGGAGGCCTGAATGTATCTCCCTGATAAATAAGCCTGCGGTAAAGGTACAGTTAATGGCTGTCCTGAAAGATCCGGTACATATTGCCTCCATCAAAGAACCGGCCGAAAAGGTACAGCTGGCAACCGTGCAAAAGAACCCGGAATACATCCGCCACATTGAATCACCTACGGTGAAAGTACAGCATATGGCTATCCAAGGCAACGCGGATACCCTGCGGCACATCAAGTCCCCGGCAGATACCGTACAGTTGGCGGCAGTCCAAGCCAAAGGAGAAACCATCAGGTATGTGTCCGAACCATCGGAGGCTGTACAGCTGGCCGCTGTCAGGAACAATCCAATGAATATCCGGTATATTGAGAACCCTACGGAAAAGGTTCAGCTGTCTGTCCTGCATGCCGACAGGGAGGCGGCTGCGCTTATCAGCTCTCCTTCAGAGGCAGTCAGGAAACAGGCTGAAGAGATGTACGGGCTGAAGCTGGAGAAGCCTGCGGACCGGGAAGCGGAGCCGTCATCCGAAGCGCCGGAATCTTCCGCGACACGGCGCACACCCAGAAAAAAGACCGAACAGAGTACGCAATCCACGCGAAAACCTTCCGCCAGGCAGGTTAAGACGGCAATAGAGAAGTTGGACAAGGACCTTCGGGAGATCCAGGAAATCCCGCAGGTTAAAAACAGGGATGAAAAACTCATCAAGGCTTTAGAGGAATTCAATTCATCCGCCGTCCCCGAAAAGAAAGGATGTGACGTGGAGAGTATCCTCAAGGACCTTCGCGGGAAGGGAGTCAAGGTGGAAGCCATGAAAGCTGAAGAGTGGCACTCCCTGATGAATGGAAAGGCCATCCGGCCCTCCCTTATATCCGGAGCGTCCAAGCCGGCCGCAAAGGGAGCCCCCTTCATGCTTACCAAGACCCCGGTCGGGTATGCGGTAAAAGCTGTGAATACGGTCAACAGTCTGACCCGGCAGGCCAGTGCCGACATGTAACGTACCAATGTGCGACCAATAAAAACATGTTTTTTGAATTTACTTGTTTACTTGAGTCCTGCTTAAGTAAACAAGTATTTCTCTTTAATAACCAATCAAGTAACATACTTATTCTTTCATGGGATGGAACAAATATCCGAATATCTTTTTACAACCGAGGAGCAGGCTGTCATAGCCCGCAGTAAGGCGGAAGGCAGTTACATGAAGGCCTCGAACGGGCAGGCAACCAATCTGAATGAAAAGCAGTGGGCACAGGTACGTACCCGGGCATTCAGGGATTGGTTCGGGGATTGGGAGAACTGTCCGGATGAAGCATCCAAGGTCAGAGATGCCAATGGGGAGCCTCTGGTGGTGTATCATGGTACTCCGATTTCACGGGATCAGGCGGCTGACAGGAGTAAATTCAGAATTGCCGATGATTGGGAGATTCAAACAATTAACGCACCTTTCCATACGTTCAGGGGTGGTGCATACAATGGACTGATCTTTACCTCTTTGACGGAAGAAAAAGCCAGAAGTATCGGTGAAACGCGCAGTATGGGTATTCCGGACAGTGAAGACGGAAGGGAGCAGTGGACAACGGACAGTTATGTGTATGACCTCTTCGTCAATGCCGGGAAACCATTTGACGTAAAGAATCCAAATGCCGTAAAAGATGTCCTGGACGCATTGAAAGGACAGCTCACGGCCTATGATTTCTATCTTGGCATGGAAGTTCCCGTTTCCCGGGAAGAGGCGGAAAAGATATTGGAAGGGGGAAATTCATGGCGTGTGGTTGAGACACCTTCCATGCAGGAAATCATCCGGTCACGGGGATATGACGCCATCCATGCCTTGGATGAAGGTGTTCAATATATGGCGGTATTCGCTCCAAACCAATTAAAGGCATCCGGTAAATATTTATATTCCGAACGGAACACAGGTGTTTTTTCACCGGGCAACAACGACATACGTTTTCGGGAAGTCCATCATGGCACCCCCGCCTCCTTTACCGGTTACAGGAGTATGAAAACGGAAACGGTCCGCGATGACAATATTCCTGCCACCTTAGATGCCCTCCGTGAGAAGCTGGAGGATACGGAACAGGAATGGCAGGACAGGATTCTTGATTATATCGCAGAGAATTATCCTACACAAACGACCGTTTCCGCACAGACAAGATCTCCGGAAGGACTGAAGGAGAGGGAGGCAATGAAAAAAGACAAAACACTCAGGAAGATGAAAGAAGAAGCCGTTGCAGCATTGAATGCCACTGATGAAAAAGTAATGGAAGCGTTCAAAAAAGAGAATGGTGATATACTCTTTCGTGAGGTCAAAGAAAAAGACGGCGGCAAGTCCTTGGTGGGCCTTCATAATATCAGTGAGGAGAAGTTGCTTAAAGCCTTGAAACTTGGAGGACTTGCCAATCCCAGCGCCGCCGTGATTGATATAGCCAGGCAGTCACATGAAGGATACGGCGAGATCTCCCTGATACTCCCTTCTTCCATGATTGACAAACGTACCGGAAGGAATGCCGGAACATTCAGCGGAGACGCGTGGACCCCCGTCTATCCGCAAATAGAAAGGCAGTTTTCCGGTGACGGCAGCGGGCGTGTCCGGGATGCCATTTCCAGGCTGCCACAAGAGATGCAACCGAATGTACGCAGTGCCTGGAACAGCTACATGGACGGGCGAGACGAGGGGAGTGCGTTCGCTTATCAGTTTTTATATGAAAGAGGCGAGGCACCCGAATTCAGGAAGATAGAGCCGCTCTTTGGGGAACATCTGCGGAACCGGATATCCGCCATCGACGCGCTCGATGACTATGATGAACGCAACACGGCCCTGTTGGAGGTTTATATAGAAGAGAACTTCGGTGGTGATCAAACAAAATTCAAAGATTATATCGAAACAAGGAAACGGGTATTACAGGATAAAATACAAGCGTTCCCGGAACAAAAACAAAAAGGTTTGGCTTACAGAAAAGCTGTGGAGAAGCTGAATGATATAGAAGAAAGGGGCTATGAATACAGTTCCGTACAAGACTTCTATGACAGGGTGAAGACGGATATCCGCCAGGCCGGCAGTGTTGATACCTATCATACCCTGCAGGACGCTTTGGATAAGATCAACGGATCGGAAGCGCTGGGCAGGCAGTATGCGGAGTGGAAGGAAAGCCTTGCGGGCAAATACGGTATCAAAGAGGTACTTTTTAAAGGTTACACTCCGGATGGTATCAGGATCTATCTTCCCCATACCCTGGAGAATGTCTCCGGGTTAATGAAACGGCAGGGCCTGGCCGCTGCAACCGGCTGGGGAGGCTCCTTCTCCAAATTTGCAGCCGCTCTTATGAAGCCGGTCGGCACACTGGACGGTATTCGCCGGCAGAAAGGAAGACTGACCACTGACCATAGTGATCTGGAGGCATTCAGGGACAAATGGCAGGAGGTCTATTTTAATCTGGGAATCAAACTTAACCCGGGGGGCAATGCCTTTGATGATACCGGCCTTTACCGTGTGGAGGATATCGCGTTGAAACCTGATCCCGGGAGTTTTGCCAAACGTGAGTACGGGGTGGAACTGACCGGGGAGGATGTACGGCAACTTAAAGAGATGGTTGCTGCCATACAGAACGAATGTCCCGCCATGTATTTTGAGACCAAATTCGAGCGTCCGGTTTATCTCAGCGAATTTGTAGCGGCGGTCGTGCCGGAGAATGTAAATGAAGACGTTTCCAAAGCGGTCCGTGAAAGCGGGCTGCAAGTGTTTGTTTATCAACCCAAGGATGAATCCTCGAGAAACGAGGCTGTGAAACTGGCGTCGGAAATTAAAGGTGTGCGGTTCCGGCTTGCGGGTGGGACGGGAGCCTTCACTCCTGCCCGTACCGGAAGCGGGCAGGTTTTCCTTTCCGGGGATGAACGGATGGCGGAACTCTCCCGCCATGCCGCTTCCCTGGCCCGCAAACAGCATATCCCCCGTGAGCATCATCCATTCCATCGGCGAGGTGGATTCTCCCAAAGTACGTGCCCTTATTGCGGGCGGGAAGGATATAAGGGGCTGGTACGATATCCCTTCGGACCGTATCTGCCTGTACCTGCCCAAAGCGCGCGGCAAGGAGGATATCGAGCGTACCCTGCTGCACGAAGGAGTGGGGCATTACGGCCTGCGCAAACTGGCCGGGCGGAAGCATATGGACGCGTTCCTGGATGACATCTTCGCCGGATGCGGGGAAAAGGTGCGCGGGGAGATTGTCCGGCTGGCCGGTACGGGAAAAATGGATATACGTACCGCAACGGAAGAATACCTGGCATGTATGGCCGAAAGCGGGGCGGATGCCCGTGTATGGGACAAGATCCGCCTTGCCTTCAGGAACCTTCTGCGGAAGTTAGGTTTCAGCATCGAGGTTGATGACAGGGAGCTGAAGGGTCTGCTCGCGGCCAGCCGGGAAAACCTGAAGAGAACGGCGGCCACCCGCATACCGGAAAAGATACAGACCCCGAAAGGAGAACTTGAGCTTACCCCCGGATATGCCGCCGGATCTCTCAGAAGTAAAGACGGAGTCCGGGATGTCACACCGTTCCTGAAGGAGATGAAGAGGGCCGGGCTGAAGCCGGCCTCCCTCAGTCCGGAGGAATGGAAATCTCTTTTCAGCGGTAAAGGAATAGCGCTTCCCGACGGCAGGATGCTTATGGCCGTAAAGGAACCGGCCGGATATGGACTGAAGATAACCGCTCCGGCTCTCCGGAGTATCAAAACGGCAGAAATGGAAATATAAGATTTGGATTATGAATATGGATAAGAATGATTCTTTCGACGGGCCCCTGCAGGAGGGCAGACATACGACCCTGCGTTCCTTTTCCTGGGGAAACAGGGAGTTTACCATTTCCTCAGACAAAATCAGCCTGTATGTGGGGGGCATACCCTATGACACGAAGCCGATGCTGGATATTCTCCGCGGATCCGGAGTAGATCCCGGGAAACTCTCTCCCGCCAGGTGGATCTCTTTGCTCCGGGGGCAGCCTACACGCCTGCCGGGTTGTGAAAAGCCGTTCATGCTGTTCAAAGCCCCATCCGGATATACTCTCAGGTGTCTGGAAATAACCAGGGGCAGGAACAGGGCTTTCCAGACGGAAATGTAGTATGACACATGTAAATACTTAAAGAGTAAATCGTATATCAATCAAATTAAAGTAATCAGATTATTGAAGTAAATCATTAAAGTAATTTGTTATGGAGAATCTTATTCCTTATATCAAGCTTATTATTCTGGCACTGGCCTGCCTGGTGACGGGAGTTTGCACCCTGAGCCGGAAATGGTATGTCAACCTGCCTGTCTTTCTTATATGCATAGCGGGCGAGACCTTCATGGCATACCTGTTCTTTCCCGCATACGCATTATGGCCGGCCTGCGGTTCGGTGGCCATATTCGCTTTCTCCACCGCATGGGAACATCTCAAGCCTTCAGGACGGAAAGAGAACAAGTCTCCGATCAGGTTGCCCGTCATTTCCGGGGTTCCATACCGCCATCTGGAATTCTATTACTATTATTCCAATTTCCTGGTCTATGGAGGGGCCGGTTCGGGAAAGACAAAGAGTATCGGCAAATGGCTGCTGGAGGAATATATCAGGCTGGGCTTCGCAGGGTTCATCTACGATTTTAAGGACGTGGACTACACGCAGACGGCCTATAACCTGACAAAGAAGTACGGCTACCCGCACAAGTTTTACTACGTGAGTTTCGACAAGCCGGAACGTTCATACCGGTTCAACCCGCTCAAGGTGGTAAAGGACCGTACCGAGCTGATGCAGCTCATGGAAGATGTCCTGCTCGCACTGCTTCCCAAGGGGGAAAAGCAGAATGAATGGGTGGCCGGGGGGCTGGGTATCCTGCGCGGGGTAGCCTTCCGCTTTTGGGATGAATTTCCCGAGTATTGCACGCTGCCCCATATCATGGCCTTTATCATGACCGCCTCTACCAGGCAGCTGTCCATATTCCTGCAGCAGAACCTCGTTGCGGAAATGATGGCCGGCGCGTATCTCAAGGCCGAAGGTTCCGAAAAGACCCAGGCATCCTACCTTTCCACCCTGTGTAACAACCTGTCGACCATTTCACAGAATGAAGAGATAGCCTATATCCTTTCAGGGGATGATTTTGACTTCAACCTGATCGATCCGGAAGATCCGAAACTCTTTGCCATCAGCAACAATTTTTCCAAGAATTCGGTCTATGCCCCGGTGATAGGCATGCTTATGAGCATATCCACCCGCCAGTTCACCATGCAGAACAAAGTGCCTTTCGTCTATTTCCTGGATGAAATGACAACGGTCAATATCAAGAACTTTGAGACGCTGCCTTCGGTCCTGCGCGAATACAAGGTCGGCTTTGTGCTGCTTACACAGTCCGGCGCAAAACTGGAAGCCCTGTATGGTAAACTCGACCGGGCCTCCGTGGAAGCCAATTTCGGAATCCAGTTCTTCGGGCGTACCAAGGATGTGGAAGCCCTGAAATATTATCCGCAGATGTTCGGTAAAGAGGAAAAGGAAAGAAAATCCCGGAGCACGGGAAAAAGCGGCAGCAGTTCGAACCGGAGCGTTACCATCTCTTCCCAGAAAGAGGATATCTACCAGGGAAGGGATTTTGCGGATCTCGAGCCGGGAGAGTTCATCGGATCCGCCACCCGTGCCAATGTCAGATATTTCAAGGTGATGCTCGGGGAGTTTAAAGAAAAGGATGAAAAACCGCTGCCCGACGTCCGGGTCCTGGAACCGGGAGAAATATCCGGGAATTTTGCCAGGATCCTTGAGGAGGTACGCTCCCTTTTCCCATGTGAATAGTAAGGACAAGCCGGGGCTACAGATCCCTTCCGGAAAGAAGATCCGTCCCCAGCCTTTTAAGTTCCTGAATAATTGCCTTCCTGGGATTTACCACAAACCGGTAAATCCGGAAGGTGTTGGCATACAGACGTCTTTCTTCCTTCAGCTCCCCTTTGAGAACTTCCTGTTTGAGCTTCGATACCGCCTCGTTCTTCAGTTCGTTTTTGGCCTGCCAGTTCTCGGAATACTTCCTCAGGCTTTCATCCCTGGAATAGTAATTAGGGAAATAGTCATATGACTGATTGAAGCGTGAAGCGCACCGGGAGGACCATTGGGAGCGGTCAAAACCTACCACAACTTCCCTGCCTTCAAGTACCTGCCGGTTTCCCCTGCTTTTTGACAGCGGGGAGAGTGATACGGTCTGCGTCCTATCCATGCGGGAAACGATCACATGTACATGAAGCTGGAGCCCGGGCTTCTTATCTCCCGCCTTTGCCCTGCCGGCCTTAACCTCCGGATCATCATTCTTATAGTGGCGTTCCGTTTCCACACGACCGTACCAGACCAGGTCATCCCCTGATTTTATTTTCTCACGGTAGAAGTTACGGGCATATTCATCCATACATTCGCGGGTGAATTTCTTCATCTGTGCCAGCACACTCTCCTGCTCCCCGGGAGTCAGTTCCGAGAACTCCCCGACCTTCCGTCCGGTCACCCTTTCTATCAGATGTCTCTGTTCGTCACCGCTGGGATTGATGGAAAGCATATAGAATTTGTCAGGGTCCTGTGGTTGTTGTCTATATGATTCTTGACAGTCAGGGGTATAACATAATCTTTTTGCTGTGAGAAAAAATTGTCATAATAGGGACGCTCGACCTGGGACTCCTTACTCAGGTAGTCTACCAGCCGGGTGCATTTTCCCTTGTTATCCGGTACCTGCGGAGTGTTTCCCGGCCTATGCGGTTTACAATACATATTCCTCGTTGATCTTCTTGATAAGCAACTGCAGGGTGTTGACGGGGACTCTTACATCATCGCTGTATTTTATCCTTGGAAACTTCTCCGGATCAAGCTGGTATTTCAGCAGGTCGCCCAGGCGTTTGAGCTTGTCCTGGTATACGGCGGCGTCTTGGGTATGGAGATCATCCGCCTGCAGCCTTTCCTTCAATTTCCGGTTTTCATCTTTCAGATCCCGGAGCTCGTTCATCAGCCGGGCATAGTCGGGTGACTCCTGCGGGGTGTTGTTTATGACGGAGAGTTTCTCAAGTACGGGCTTGAGTATATCCCGTTCCTGGGACTTGATGATTCTGACAACGTCCTCAATTCTCTTTTCCACCAGTGCCGTCGGATTCCGGGATGCGTAGCGGGGATTAAACCCTGTGATTTCAAAAAATGTAATCATTCTGTCAATACAGGAATTGGCGGAATCACCTCCCTGAAAAATTTCCATACGCTTTTTTACGCTTGGAGAAACCCGAATCATTTTAGTCAAAAATTCTTTGTTCGTATTCATTTTCGTTACAGATTATTGTTCTGGTACAAAGGTAAATGAAAGAGTTTTTGCAGTCAAGCGTTACAGTATCCCTCTGAGGGTAATATTTTGTAATGTTTTGAAAATTAGTAAAATAACAAGTCGTTTACATAATATTTACCGAAAGTAGAAGGGCTAATTTGCTTAGGGTCAGCAAGATAATTCTTTCCTGTATACGTTTGTCTACGCAAAGTATAAGATGTATACATATAATAGGTTAATTATCAACGCTATGCGTCGATTCATGTTCCCGTGTGCGGGAACTCCTCTTGCTCTTCCTTATCAGGAATTTACTAAGGGACCTCCGGCCCTTAGCCCGGGACGCTTCCGAGAGGCCCGGAACATCAGGCAGGGGCATGGCTGCCGGTGAACTTCCTCCCCTGAAAAGACATGACATCGCAAAAGGGTGGGAAGGCTGCAAGGGAGAGCGACGGGCCCCCAAAAAAAATCCTCCCCATGAAAGAAAAAACACCCTGTTTCCGGTGGGACGGATACAACTTTTAGCAGAAGCGAAAGTAAGCTAATATGCTGATAAAGAGCATGCTTGAATTTGCAAGAACGGAGAAAAATCATTACCTTTGTTATATAATAATAAAGGAGATAACAAGTTATGAATGAAACAATTAGACGCATTTTATCCGAGAGTGGAACAAAAACCTCAAAAATCCGTAAGCTTCTTCTGACCGGACTTTCACACCGTGAAATTGCCGACCTCGTTACCCGTGGAAACCGTGGCTTCGTGTGGAACGTCTATAAGAGAATGAGGGACGAGGGCCTGCTTCCCGCTTCACAGACAGCGACTGTCTTAAGACCAGAACCCGACTATACTTTCAACCGTTGCTTCGGGGTTGAGATCGAAGCCTACAACTGCCCAAGACAGACCTTGACGGATGCGCTTCGGGAGGCCGGCATCCCTGTGGAAATTGGAAGCCGTAATGCCGAGACCAACAGCAACTGGAAACTGACCACGGACGGAAGTTTGGAGGGAAGCCATACTTTTGAGCTGGTCAGCCCGATCCTCTGCGGTGAGCAGGGTTTGGAGGTACTGGAGAGGGTATGCTGGGTGCTGGATGCATACAATGTAAAGATAAATAGCAGCTGTGGAGTCCATGTGCATTTTAATGCGGGTGACTTTAATCTTACAACTTGGCAGAACTTAATCCTTTCCTACAAACATGCCGAAACTGAAATAGACAAGTTCATGCCTGCCTCACGCAGGGGAAACAGAAATACCTACTGCCGTTCTCTCAGAGCGTTCTCCGATGAAGATATCAGATCGGCGGAAAGTATC
>ERZ791934.2685-NODE-2685-length-10461-cov-1.850663_pt1 | contig 10461 bp, 8 predicted proteins | sample MGYA00510125_ERZ791934 | MGnify/ENA primary metagenome ERZ791934 (study PRJEB30046, sample SAMN00993240) | human gut metagenome | study: EMG produced TPA metagenomics assembly of the A metagenome-wide association study of gut microbiota in type 2...
ATAGTTGTCCGATTGAAATACCGCCGTTCACCGCGGAAACCGCTCCTACAATTCCTACCACCGCATAAACAATCGCATTCACAAAACGCGTACTTGGATTGGTAAGCGATGAGGCAAACTGCGATTTAACTCCACTTGTATATAATCTGCCGTTGATCTCTTCGAAAGCATCCTGCGCCCTCTGCTCATAGCCAAAGGCTTTTACAATCTTCTGGTTTCCGACCATTTCCTCGATATATCCGCTGAGCTCCCCTCGTACCGCAGCCTGCTCGCGAAACAGATGGAATGATCTTTTTGCGATAAAGGCAGCAACAAAAAGCGATAAAGGCGTAATCAATACCACCACAAGCGTGATCGTCATATTAATAGACAACATAAAGAGAAGCGTGCCTACAATGGTTACAACCCCGGTAAAAAGCTGCGCAAACCCCTGCAACAGTCCATCGGAAATCTGGTCGATGTCGTTTACAACCCTGCTGATCAGGTCTCCATGGGAATGTCCGTCGATGTACTTTAACGGGATATTTTTCAGCCGCTCAAATACCGCGACACGCAAATCGCGCACTGCATGATATGTCACATGGTTGGTGCATCTTGTCATAATCCATTGGAAAAGCGCCGAAAGACCGATTGCAACGCCAATAGTCAGCAAAATCGGGACGATCTTTGCGAAGGCAACGTTGCCCGGCCCAACAATCAAATCCACCGCGTTACCAATTAAAACGGGTGTCCATAAAGACATCGCAACGCTGAGAGCGGCACTGACCAAAGCAATTACCAGATATCCTTTATAACGTGCCAGAAAACCAACGAGCCTTTTGATCACATCCTTGTTTTTAAGCATTGCCTTTCACCTCGCTTTCGCTGAGCTGGGAAAGGCATATCTCGCGATATATTTCATTGGTTTCAAACAGTTCGTCATGCGTTCCCACACCCATTACCCTGCCGTCGTCAAAGACAATGATCTTATCTGCATTTTTTAACGTCGTCGCCCGCTGGGAAACCATAATTACCGTGATATCCCTGCTGTATTCCCTGATTGCCCGTCTGAGCGCAGCGTCCGTGGCAAAATCAAGCGCGGACGCGCTGTCATCCAGAATCAGCACATCAGGCCCGCCAACAAGCGCGCGTGCTATGGTAAGCCTTTGCTTTTGGCCCCCTGATAGATTTTTACCCCCCTGTAAAATTTGGGTATCCAGCTTTTGGGGCATCCGGCCCACAAATTCATCTGCCTGCGCCACCCGCAGCGCATCCCAAATTTCCTGATCCGTCGCATTTTCATCACGCCAAAGCATATTTTCACGCACAGTGCCCGTAAAAAGCACCGCTTTTTGAGGAACCATACCAATCTGTCCGCGCAAATCCGAAAAACGATATTCTCTCACATCGATCCCGTCAAAAAGCACCCTTCCCTTTTCCACGTCGTAAAACCTGGGAATCAGGTTGACAAAGGTCGATTTTCCGGAACCAGTACCTCCGATCACACCGATTGTCTGCCCCCGCATGATCCTGACCGAGACGTCCGTCAGCGCATCGTCTCCGCTTCCATAGGAAAAAGAAACGTTATCAAACTCTATTTTTGGTGTACTTGTTGAGCCGTCCGCTTTGATATTCTCATTCCCTTTATCCTCAATGCCCGGCTGCTGCTCCAATACCTCATTAACCCTGACAGCCGAAGCCGAGGCTTTTGTAAAAATAACCACAAGATTTGCGACGACGATAAGCGCAAGCAATATCTGCGTCATATACTGCACCAGGGCCACGATTTGCCCTTGCTCTAAAGCGTCCATATTAACGGCATTTCCGCCAAACCAAATGATGGCAATAATCGCAAGGTTCACGATCAAATAGGTAAGAGGATTCAAAAGCGCGGATATTTTCCCAACGCGGATTGCCGCATCCTGCAACTCTCCTGTAGCTTCCTGAAACCGCTCCTGTTCTTTTTCCTGTTTGGAAAATGCGCGGATGACGCGCACGCCTGAAAGATTCTCCCTCGTCACAAGTGAAATCCGATCCAGCATCTTTTGGATCGCACGGTAAAACGGCACTGATTTTGTCATGATAAGGTAAAGCACAACCGCAATTCCCACAGCCGCGACAAGAAAAATGACCGACATTTTCAAATCTATAATCATTGCCATTACGGTAGCGCCAATCACCAGAAACGGTGCACGGATCACAAGGCGTATGAGCATCGCCACTGCCACCTGGAGCTGGTTTACGTCGTTTGTGATACGCGTGATCAGCGATGGCGTACCAATGTCATCAATTTCCGCATGGCTAAGCCTCCCAATATGCGCAAACATTTGATTGCGCAGGTCGGTTCCAAATCCCTGGGATGCTTTTGCGGCAAAATACTGGCAAACAAGCGCACAGCAAAGACCTACCGCAGCAATAAGAATCATTACTCCCCCCATACGGAAGATATAATCCCTGTCGGCATTTTTGATTCCCAGATCAATGATATTCGCCATAATAAGGGGCGCAATCAACTCGAGGATCGCTTCAATCAACTTAAAGATCGGCCCCAAAACGACTTCTTTTTTGTAGTTTTTTAAATACCTTGCTAATTTCCACATACGCTTTTCCTATCTTGTATTTAACCATTACTATATTAGCACAATCACACTGTTTTGTGATAGCTTTCTATTTATTCCCATTTCAGGCGTTTTATCAGGCATTACAAATTACCATATTAATAATAATTTTTGTCGTTATATCATTTTTGATTTAGAAAATATAGTTTGATATATATTTAACAATGTGTGAAAATGAGCAGTATAAAGAGTACTGAATCACTTAATTGGTTATCAATAAAGTGTAAGAAAAATTATGAAAGGAAGTTTTTATTATGGCAAGATTTACTTTACCCCGCGACCTGTATTTTGGTCCTGACGCAATCAATGAGCTTTCCTGCCTGAAAGGTTATAAACGCGCGATCATCGTGACCGGCGGTTCCTCCATGCAGAAATTCGGTTTCCTTGAAAAGCTGGAAAATGTTCTTCATGAAGCCGGACTTGAAACGAAGCTTTTTGAAGGAGTCGAGCCCGATCCTTCTGTTGAGACCGTTTACCGCGGCGCCCAGGCAATGCGCGACTTTGAACCGGACGTAATCGTCGCAATCGGCGGTGGTTCGCCGATTGATGCGGCAAAGGCAATGTGGGTGTTCTATGAATATCCGGAAAAGACCTTTGACGATATCAAGGATCCGTTTACTATGCCAAAATTACGCCAGAAAGCAATTTTCGTGGCTATCCCGTCTACATCCGGCACAGCCACCGAGGTAACCGCTTTTTCAGTCATTACAGATTACAATACGCTGATCAAGTATCCGCTGGCAGATTTTGAAATCACGCCGGACATTGCGATACTCGACAATAATATTCCTCTGACAATGCCAAAGTCCCTAACCGCAGATACAGGAATGGACGCTCTTACACACGCGATTGAAGCATATGTGGCAGCCCTGCGCAGCCCCTTCTCTGACGCGCTTGCATTAAAGGCAATCCAAATGATCTATGAAAACCTCGTTGCTTCCGTTGAAGGCAATGTGGAAGCAAGAGGCGCAATGCACGTAGCGCAGTGTATGGCAGGTATGGCGTTCTCAAATGCCCTGCTGGGGATTGCCCATTCGCTGGCGCATAAAACGGGCGCACAGTTTGACATCCCTCACGGCCGTTGCAACGCGATTTTGTTGCCCTATGTAATTGAATACAACGAAAAGACAAGCAGCGAACAGCTTGCGGAAATCGCACGTGCCCTGGGACTTCCCGGCGCAACGACAAAGCAGTTGGTTAATTCGCTGGTTGACGCAATAAAGGAGCTCAATAAAAAGCTTAGCATCAAACAAAGTTATTGCGAAAACGGCGTAACTGAGGAGAACTACCTCAAGGTCGCGGATTTCATCGCAGAAAATGCGGTTGCCGATCCGTGTACGGGAAGCAACCCGCGTGAAACAGACGTTGCATCCATGAGGAAAATCCTCGATTGCGCGTACTATGGCAGAGATGTAGAATTCTAATTCGATTCCTTACTTATAGAAAAACCGTTCACCCATAGTTGGATGAACGGTTTTTCATTTATATTCTTTATTGATTGTTCTGATCGTTCCCGTTGTTTTCGTTCTGCTGCTGTTGCGCTTCCGGCGGTGTTGTGGGAGCAGCGGCCGGAGGTATTTGCTGCGTTTGCTGCTGTGGCTGCTGCCATGTCTGCCCGCCGTTCCCCGCCGGGTTGGTATAAGGATTAAACGGCGCCGTATTCATAACGCCCTGCGAATCCTTTCCATCGCTCACACTCTTTGCATTCAGGTATACCTCAAACATATACGGTGTGGTAAACGTTTGCAGTAAAATCCCAATCACCGTGCTGACTGCTGTTGCAAGCGGCGTCCAAAACATGAGAGTCGAGCTTGCTGTAGTAAGCATGTCTGTTGAAATCCCATAAGGTATTGCAAAAAGCATTGAGAAATACGGTATCAGCCACGGAAGCATGACAGCCATTTCAATGACTGAAACAATAATGCCAATCAGTAAGACGTGTCCGAGACTCTTCCAGAAATTGCCGCGGAAAATATAGCGGAAAGATTTAAACACAGCGCCAAACCCGCTGGTCGCCTCCATTCCCGGAATAAACTGTACGAAGCTGATGCAGAACATGTAGAGCATCAGTAATACGACAAGCACGATAATCGCCGGAAGGATCACGGCGATCACAGCCATAACGTCGGTTATACTGTTCACACCTGAAAACATTCCGATCGAGGAAACGATCGTCCCTGCCGCTACCAGCATATAAATAAGCATGATGATGATCACTGCGGCAAACGTAATTACAATCCCCGCCAGTAGCGTCGTCAGGTATCTGACATAGTTTGCCTTTGCCGCTCCCCAGGCGTTTGCAAAGGTCGCTGGAACGCCCGTCAGGTGATAAGAACGCAGTATGCTGACCATATAAGCCATAAACAGCGGTGAAGCAAATACCATGTAGAGGATCGATAAAATTGAAATCGTCCCTCCCAATGATACCATACGCGGATTTTGCGAAATTGCCGAAGAGCAAATCGAAAGAAGCAAGGTTGGCACCGTATAGGCAAGAAGCCCCGTAAAAAGCGTTTTGAAATTATGACTTGTCGTATTCCAGGCAGAACGGAATACCTCTCCCAGTGATTTATTCATGCCTTCCTCCTATCCAAGCAGCGATGCAAGATAAATTTTCATGATATCAGCTTTTGTAACCGGTTTTGCATTCTTTTTCCGGATCGCGTCAGCCGCAGAAATTTCTGTGAAACGTTCCAGTTCTTCCTTCGTTACACGTGGTTTTTCCCCTAAAATTTCGTCGATCATGCCAATGAATCCCTGTACGCCGTCCACCTGCAGCAGGCTGCAAAGTTTATCGACCTTTTCCTTATTTGCATCGTATACAAATTCAACGTACCTGCCCAGCGTCAGGGCGCACGCACGTCCATGTGGAATGTCTTTTTGCACGGTAAGCGGATAACCGATTGTATGTACGGCGGACGTTCCCGCCATGCTGATCACAATTCCTCCCAAGGTGGAAGTATAAAGCATTAATTGAAGCTGTTCCGGCGTAAACTTACAGGCTTTGAGCGCTCCCTTATACTGAGCAAAATTACGGAACGCCTCCTCCGCGAGCATCTGCGTCGCCCACGATTCAAAGATCAGGTATCCTTCTACGCAATGCGCCAATGCGTCAAGCGCCGTGTCGATCATCACGTGATCCGGCAGCGTTTTAAGATACTTTGCGTCAAGTAATGCAACTGCGGGAAAAAGCTCCGGCTTCGCAAACGATTTTTTTGTCTCCCCGACGGTCAATACAGAAACAGCGGTCACTTCACTGCCCGTACCGCATGTCGTTGGTATGGCAATTACTGGCAGCGGCGCGTTTTGATAAGATTTTTCGTAGAGTCCTTCCGCCGGCATATCGTTCGTTGCAAGCACCGCAACGCCTTTAGCCGCGTCCATCGCGCTTCCGCCGCCCACAGTGACTATAAAATCAAAATTCGGCGCATAACCCAATAACTTTGCGACATCTTCCGGCGAAGGATTCGGCGGCACATTTTCACATACATGGTAACAAACGTCCTCCTGCTCAAGAGCCGCACACAGATCACTGAGCGCGCCATTTTTACCTGCGGAACCCGATTTTACGATCACAGCACGTTTTCCAAATGAGGAAAGAAGCGACGCATTTTTTTTCACACAATCTTCGCCCACTATGATTTTAGTGGGAATTTGAAACGTAAATTCCATTCTTATGCCCTCTTTACCGCTGTTACAAGATAACGCCTTTCTTTAAAATTATGTTTGCATAGCCTTCGCTTTCCCCGGTCGCGACTACTGCATAGCATTCGCGTGCACGGTCATAAAAGGCAAACCTCTCCATCTTTTCAAATCCGTTCTTGTAACCGCCTGAAAAGTCCTTATTCCTGATAATTTCATCATACTTTTTCCATACGCCCGGCTCATCTCCGGCAGGCGCGTCCATAAGGACTGCCGGTTGATCCACAAAAATATCCAGTGGCATCAGCTCGAGCACCGCTTCCAGAAGCTCTGTAATTTTGTGCCCATCCGCACGGATCACTCTCTGCCCCATGGAATCCGCCGGAAAATTAGCGTCTCCAAAACAAATTTCGTCTCCATGCCCCATATTCATGAGCGCATACATCAGCTCAGGAGAAATAATAGATGGTATATTCTTTAACATAATAAACACCCCTTATCCTTTTCAATTATTGATTGTTACTGAATAGATCCGTAGACAAATACCGTTCTCCGGTATCCGGCAGTACTACGACAACTTTCTTACCTGCGTTTTCCGGCCTCTCTGCAAGCTTAACAGCCGCAGCAAGCGCCGCTCCCGACGACACACCGCACAATACGCCTTCCTTGTGCGCCAGTGTGCGGGCCATTTCATACGCCTCTTCCGCGCTGATCTGCATCACTTCGTCAATCACGTCCCTGTTTAAAATCTTTGGTACGAAGCCCGCACCAATTCCCTGTATTTTGTGCGGAGCCGCTTTTCCTCCGGACAGCACCGGGCTCTCGGCGGGCTCAACCGCCACAATCTGCACATCCGAAAGCCGTTCCTTAAATACTTCTCCGCAGCCTGTGATCGTTCCTCCCGTTCCCACGCCCGCGACAAAAATATCCACATCGTCTACCAGATCGCGCAGGATTTCAGGCGCGGTTGTTTCTTTGTGGGCCTGCACGTTCGCCAAGCTTTCAAACTGGTTTGGCATATATCCGTTTTCTTTGGCACAAATTTCTTTCGCCTGCTCGATCGCGCCGCGCATTCCTTTTGCAGCCGGCGTAAGCACCAGTTCCGCGCCAAGAGCTGCAAGAAGGTTCCTGCGCTCGATACTCATGGATTCCGGCATGGTAAGCACCAGGCGCAAACCAAGGCAGGTACAGATATAAGCAAGAGCAATCCCCGTATTTCCACTTGTCGATTCCACAATTACCGTATCGTCCTTAATAAGGCCGCGGTCGATTCCGTCTTTGATCATATAATAGGCCGCCCTGTCTTTCACGCTCCCCTGCGGATTAAAATATTCGAGCTTTGCCCAGATTGCAGGGTTGATGTTGTTAAGCTGAAGCAGCGGTGTATCGCCGATCAGGTCTGTCAATTTTTTCGCAAGTTTCATACCAATCACTCCTCATTTTTAATCGCCTGTAAGTCATACGGCGTTTCCTGATATACATAATAATTGAGCCAGTTATTAAACAACAGGTTTGCATGTCCGCGCCAACGAACGAGCGGCGGCTTTTTGGGATCGTTATCCGTAAAGTAGTTGACAGGCATCGGCACTTCCATCCCTTTTGTAAGATCCCTTATATATTCTGTTTTCAGCGTATTTGCGTCATATTCCGGATGACCTGTAACAAATATCTGCCGTCCGCGTTTCGCACTGACCATATAAAGGCCCTCTTCGCCAAACTCGCACAGGATATGAAGCTGACTTTTCTTTTCCACATCCGCTTTTTTGATATAGCTATGCCGCGAGTGCGGCGCCCAGAAAACATCGTCAAACCCGCGCATCAACGGACTATTGTCATCCGTACGTTTATGAAGGTATATGCCGGAAAGCTTTTGCTCCAAAGGGTACTTTGGAATCCCATAATGATAATAAAGCCCAGCCTGCGCCGCCCAGCAAATATGGAGTGTTGAATAAACGTTTTGCAGGCTCCAGTCCATAATCTCCTCGAGCTCCTTCCAGTAGGTCACCTGCTCGAAGGGTATTTGTTCCACAGGCGCGCCTGTAATAATCAGCCCGTCAAACTTCTGGTTTTTTACATCGTCAAATGTATTATAAAACGTGTTCAGATGTTCAATCGGCGTATTTTTGGATACATGAGTCGCCGGGTGCAGCAAAACGATCTCCACCTGCAACGGCGAATTCGCCAGCAGCCGCATCAGCTGTGTCTCCGTTTGTTCCTTGGTGGGCATGATGTTGAGAATCGCAATTCGGAGCGGACGGATATCCTGCTCCTCGGCACGCTCAAAGGGCATCGTAAATATGCCCTCCTGCGCCAATACTTTTGCTGCCGGCAATTTGCTGTTGATATTAATAGGCATACTTGCATTCCCCTTTCTGCAGCCCTGCCATGACAAATACCACAATCACGCACGCTGCATGCTCTGTCAATAAAGAATTCCAGAAAGATATGCCCCCTATTCTTCAATGACTCCGCTATAAAAGTTTCTTTGACATCTATTATACAATAACTATATAATATAAGTACACTTTTTTATAAAATAGTAATCTCTTTTTGTCCGGGCAACCTCGCACATTACGCGAAAAGCATCTGGAGCTATTTATAAAAATGCAGCGTTTGGAGGACGATCATGCTGGAAGAATGGACCAAAAAAACCGCGCCTGAGATCGCAGATAAAATCATTGGCATCAACGCGCATAATATCAACGGCGATACAATCAGTGGCTTTGGAATGAAACAAAAAGTCGCCGCATTTATAAATTTGATCCGCAGCGCCATGTTTCCAAATATTTATGATACGGCAGTTGTAAAGGAGGCGGACCTGCATAAAAATGTTACTTCCCGCCTGAAAGAAGCGGCGATCCTTCTTGACTGTATTGTAGCAGAGGTTATGGTAAACCAGTGCCACCTTCAAAAACGCGAACGTCTGGATTGCGATAAATGCAGGAAAAACGCGCGGCGCATTACCCTGCACTTTATGGACCAGCTGCCTGAAATTGCCCGCTTGCTGAATACCGATATCGAGGCGGCGTACTGCGGCGATCCGGCTGCAATTTCCAATGAAGAGATACTCCTTGCTTATCCCGGCTTTGAGGCCGTCAGCATTTACAGGCTCGCCCACGCGCTTCAGAGACGGCATATACCTCTCTTACCTCGTATTATGACGGAACAGGCCCACAGCAAAACCGGAATTGATATCCATCCCGGCGCAACGATCGGCGAATATTTCTTTATTGACCATGGCACAGGCGTTGTTATTGGAGAAACCTGTACCATTGGCAAACATGTGAAAATATATCAGGGCGTAACGCTTGGCGCAAAGAGCTTTGAACTGGACGAAAAAGGTCATCCTGTGAAAGGGGTAAAACGTCATCCTGATATCAGGGACAACGTTGTTATTTATTCCGGAGCAACCATTCTGGGCGGCGATACGGTGATTGGCGAAAACTGTGTGATCGGCGGTAATGTCTGGCTTACACATTCAATCGATCCCGGCACGACTGTTTATAACTCAACGCCCTCGCCAATTATCGGAAAATAAAATTGATCGTAAAAAGCAGGCGCCATGCCTGCTTTTTTATTAGTTCTGTCTACGCCGGTCTATTCCATTCATTGATGCTTTTCACGCGCTTCTTCCTGCCGGAGCCTCCCTGTAATTGTTTCGCACAATATCCAAAAAATATCGATGTACGCTGCGGTTATCAGTCAGCTCCGGATGAAATGCGGTTACCAGCATATTTCCCTGCCTGGCCGCTACAATCTTCTCATCTACTCTTGCAAGAATATCCACATTTTTCCCTGCCGATTCAATATATGGTCCGCGGATAAACGTCATTGGGATCAGCCCAATCCCCACAAATTCCTCTATCACCTCAAAACTGCCAAGCTGCCTGCCATATGCGTTACGCCTGACTGTCGTATCCATGCAGGCAAAGCATGGCTGATCACCGCCCGTAATCCTTTTTGCAAGGAGAATCAGCCCCGCACACGTCCCCAGCACCGGCAGGCCGTTTCGAATCATCTCCTGAAGCGGTTCCAGCAAATCCAGTCTTACCAGAAGCTTTCTCATCACAGTACTCTCCCCGCCCGGCAAAATCAGCCCATCCATTTTTTGTCCCGGTATGTCGCTCTTTTTTCGTATTTCAAAGCATGTGATTCCCTCATCCTCCAAAATGCCAATGTGCTCGGCAAAAGCGCCTTGAAGAGCCAATACTCCTATGTTCAT
>ERZ791934.2689-NODE-2689-length-10445-cov-2.872185_pt1 | contig 10445 bp, 9 predicted proteins | sample MGYA00510125_ERZ791934 | MGnify/ENA primary metagenome ERZ791934 (study PRJEB30046, sample SAMN00993240) | human gut metagenome | study: EMG produced TPA metagenomics assembly of the A metagenome-wide association study of gut microbiota in type 2...
CCCGCCGTTATAGGTGCCTCCGTAAACGAAAGTGGTCGCGTCGGCGTTGATGCCGCCGTCGCCGCCTTTGTTATCGTTGCCGATATAAATGGCGTATTTCGGGCTGGAATACGTGCCGCCGTATATATACCCGGTCACGACATCTTGTTCCCCCGCGATGTACAGGGCGTAGAAGGAACGGCTGTTGCCCCATTCGGTCGAGAAATGGCCGTCATATACCTTCAAAACGCCGCTGGCCGAAGCCAGAGCGCCCTGGATGCCGGTGATCGTCGCGTCGTTAATCGTCATATTGGCGTAGTTGCGCACGCAATAAGCGAAGGTTCCAGGCTCGTTCGTAGAGGTCGAATGAAATTCGCCGCCGTTGATCTCCATGTCACCTTCGTTATTAATCGCGAAGAAATCCGCGTTCACAACGCATCCGTTGATGGTCATGGTCCCACCGACACCGTTGTACAGCGTCGTTCCTCCGACATTACAGTGGGTCTCGAAGGTACCGCCGTTGATTACCATGGTGCCGGTGTTGCCCACATTGTTGCGATAGGCGCTGACCAGTCCGCTCTTGTCCGTGCTCGAGTCATTGATCGTCACGTTTCCGGCGTTCTCCAAGATCCGGCCGGTTCCGGTCGGTTTCGAAACCGTATGGCCGTTGAGGTCGATGGTGATTGTCACATCGCTCGGCACGGTCAGAATCACGTTTTCCGGAATGGTAAGATTCGCCGCGAGCTGATAGGAGCCCGACTGGATCCCGTCCAGCTGCTCCAGCCCTGTAATCTGGATCGGCTCATCCTCCGCCTGAACCCCCGGCACAGCCGCCAGGCCAAGCAGAAGGGCGAGGGTCACGGCAAGGCCGCCCCACCTTTTCATCCGTTTCATGTCCTATTCCTTCCTTTCCATGGCAGAGGCAAACGAAGGAAAGTCAGGGACGCAAAAGGGATGAACCGACCAAACTGGACGGATCCATCCCCACCGGTCGCAACTGGCTGCCATGTCCGAGGACGAAGGCCCTATAGCTTTGCGTCTCTGCCTTTCAGCAGGTTTGCCAAATATTCATGTGTTTCCAGTATACTCCTTATTTTTGCAAATTGCAAGCTCGATTACACAAAATTTCCGTTCTCTCTGCCAAATCGGCGAACCGGATGGGCTTTCGTTTCGTTTGCATCTGCTCCCGGTTGTATGATATACTAGTTGTCGATCCCTTCCCTGTTCTGCAGAAAAGACAGCGGGCGGATGATCCATCCGCCCGCTGTCTGCCCTTCTTACCGATCCGCTTCAGGCGGTTTCCGAGGGCGCGTTATGCTTCTTTATTTCGTTTCCCGGCCGATGGCCGCGACCGGATCCACATATTTCCCCTCCATCTGGATCTCGAGATGGAGATGCGGCTCCTCGACGATTTCCACGGGGATTTCGGCCAGGTTGCCAATCACATCGCCGACCTTGACCTTCTGACCCTGCGTCAGCTCTTTTGCCGTTACGCCGCAGTAACGGGATATGATCTGAAAGCCATGGTCGATCTCGATCACGGGACCCCAGAGCGGGTCGTTTTCCACCTTGAGGATTGTCCCGTCGGCGACCGCCTTGACCTCCGTCCCCTTTTCCCCCTTGAAGTCGGTGCCATTATGGGTCCGCCAGTCCTGCATGGTTTCGGAATATACCGGCTGTCCGTCGCTGAAGGGCTTCAGCACCTCATTGCCGATGGGCAGCATGAACAGATCGGCCGGTTTCGTATCCACCGGTGTTGTGGGCGGCTTGGTAGCGGCCGTGGTGGGGGTGGTGGTGGTCGGCCTCTCGTAAGGGACATCGCTTACCGGATTGTCTACCGGCTGTTCGGTCGTGGGCGATGTGACGAGGGGGCTGCTCGTGCCCGGTGTGCCGCTGCTTTCCTCCTGCGTTTTAGGCAGGGTATCGACAAAGGTGGCCACCGCCACCCCACAAACGGCCACCAGACAGACGGCCAGCGCCACATAAAAGCCTTTTCCGGTGAAAAAGCGCTTCCACCCGGATTTTCTATCGTTACGCATTCGGCTCAAGATGCATCCTCCATTCCGTTCGTTCGCCGGCTGTTTTTCTGTCGCTTTGCCGGGCATCTATCTCTATTCTGGACAGATTCACGCCGGTTATGCAACGTCATTCCACCACGAAAAAGAAATTTTTGGGCCGCCCCTTAATCCATCCGCTGCAACAAAATGCCGCGCGGGCGCCACTATATCATTGAGCCGGGGGGCTGAGACCGTGAAAGTTACGGAAGAAACCGCCGCTTTGGTCGCACAGGCTCAAAGCGGAGACTTGGAAGCGTTCGGGCGGTTGTACGAATACGTATACACCGACCTGTATCGCTACGCCTACTATCAGCTCGGCCATGCCGAGGCGGCGGAGGACGCCGTCCAGGAAACCGCCCTGGAGGCGTTCCGCGGCATCCGGAAGCTGAAAAACGCCGGCGCATTCCGCTGCTGGATTTTCACGATTTTATCCGCGCGGTGCAACCGCGGCATCCGGGATCTTTGCCGGCAGCGAGGCCAGAATCCCCTGGAAGACGCGCAGCTGTCGGTAAGCGATTTTACCGAAAAAAGCGACGAGGCGATCCGGCTATATGAAGCGATCGCGGATCTGCCGGAAGAGGACCGCCGTCTTCTTCTCCTGGCGACGGTGGGCGGCTTCTCCGGCAGGGAAATCGCCCGTATAATGGGACGGCCGGAAGGGACTCTGCGCTCGCGCCTGTCCCGTTGCATCAAAAAACTGCGCTGCGTCTTGTCTGACGACCACACATTCGTGGGAAAGGAGGATACCACTCATGAAAACGTCTCCCCCCGATGACCGGCAGGAGCTGGAAGAACTTCGCCGCCTTCTGCGCAGCGACGGCTTGCGCATCCCTGAAGGGCTTCGTTCGGAACAGATCGTGCAGAAGCTGCGGGAAGGCGCCTCCCCCACCTCTGTTTCAAGGCGAAATTTGCTTCGTCCGCTGTTAGTCACCGCCGCTGCGGCCGTTGTGGTATGCCTGCTGATTCTCCCGGTTTGGGAGAACATGTCCCAGTCCACGGATCTCCTTTTGCCGCAGCATACGGCCGCTCCGGAGCAAACAGCCGACGCTCAAAACGCTGCGGGCTCCACGACATCCCCGGATAACGGCACGGCCGGCACAACGGATGAGCACACGCTGCTTGGTACATCCGGCAAAGGCGGCGGTAATCTGACGCTGGACGGGACCTCCGGAACCACCAGCACCGTGGAGATATACGGCAAACCGGCTGCAACGGCGCCGGAAATGGTCCCGTCGATGTCCTACGACAATGCGAAACCGTATTTCGAAAGCGGGGCCCTGCTCATCGATCTGCGCCCGGAGGAGGCCTATCTGGAAAATCACGCAGATGAAGCGATCTATATGCCGCTCTCCTCATTGGGAGATGCGCTTCCGAAGATGGCTGATACCGGGCAAACCGTGTTCTTCCTCCCTCCCGACGCACAAAGCGGTGCCGCTGTCGCGGAAATTCTCCGGGGACTGGGCTATACCCGGATATATGAATTAACAGGTATATGAGCACCGTTCTTCACATATCTAAAACGCAAAAGTCCCGTAAAGCTAAAATGCTTTACGGGACTTTTGCCTGGTGCCGGTTTACCCGCCGGTACGGTCGACTTTCAAAACAAAGACATACATATTGTCCGACTCATTGGTCGTCCGGACACAAATACCGCGCAGGACCTCCGCCTCATAGACAGAACTGATCACCGACGCCGAATGCTCCACAAGCGGATACACATTGGAGGTCTTGTAATACGGGACATCCAGCGTCGTATTCATCCGAAGCTGTTCATAGCGGATATCCCCTTTCTCGTCCAGCAAAAAATCCTCAATGATCAATGTTGCGGGACCGTACTGCGACAGATCGAACAGGACCTCCCTACCAATGGAGGTCTCCAGCGGGACATGTTCATTGAGATATATGGCGAAAACCGGCGGGTATTCCGCGCGGCCGATCAGTTCGCCCTGCGAAAACGTCATCGTCTCCACCTGCTGACCGCCGACCGTCACATAGGGCGCCGTTTTGTCCACTCCGCCGTCCTCAGCCGCACAGCCGGACAGAGCGACCAGAGCGCAGACCGCAGCCGCGAAGCAGGCGATCCGTTTCGCGGCACTCCCCCTCAAAAACACAGGTCCTCCCCCTATCCCTCGTTTTTCGAAGTGGCGAATATCTTTGTCGCGTCCAGCCAGAAGCCGTCCGGCCGGGCGATCAGCCGCGCGTTTTGGTAAGCCATGTCCAGGGTCAGGATGGTGGTTCCGATATACTGCCCATGGACCATTTCCATACTCAGCGCCACCGTCGGGGGCAGAACCTCCTTGGATTCCCCCTCCTGGATCGCCTGGACACCCTCCAGGTAGATCGGCATCAGGAACTGGATCTTCCCGGTCGCCGGCCAGAACTGAGGCGCCACTAATTTGTAATTGCGCTTGGACAGCTCGAGGGACGCCTTGAGGGCTCCTTCGAACATCTGCCGGCAGCGGGCGATATCCTGCAAATTGTCAAAATTGAACCGCAGCGCCTGATCCCGAAGCCCCAGATTGATCCGGTTCATATTATCCTGGAAAATATGCTCGTCGGCGATGTTGATCCCACCTGGTTTCTGCGCGACCTCCCAGTTGAAGAGAAGGTCGCCGGGATCGTCGTAAAACGTCGCCATCTCCAGGGGCGCGTTGCGGGAATAATTGCAGAAAACCCGGTTGCTGGACTTGTAAATCTCCGGGTTCCGGTACTCTTGCCGGAACAGTGGGTCCCTCGCCGAATCCGGGACGACATCGCATACGAGATAGAGCTCGTTGAAAGACGCGTCGATGAGCCCGGTGTTGAGCAGCATCTTTTCCTCTTCTTCGTTGATATAAATCTTGCCCTGGCGGAAAAGCTGGAAATAGGTGTTTTCCAGATAATTTTTCAGAATTGGATGGGTGATCTTGGTCTGAAAATTGGTGAAGCGCCAGTTTTCATACAGCGCCTCCTCCGCCAGGCGGCCCAACAGCTCGTTGAGCTCGTTCATGTCGCTGAACACGATGTCCCCGATGTGCCAGCAGCCCGTTTTCGACCGGATATCGTCCCGCAGGAGGCTTTCCCGCTGAATGAACAGACCGTAATAGTCACTGCCGTTTTCCTCACGCCGCGTATTTTTCAGGGTGTGGGCGAAGATGCGCTCCCGGCTGTTCTGAAAGCGGTAGCCGGTGTCGAAAACATAGAGTACGCTGCTCTGGCGGTTCCGCCCGCCCCCGCAGCGGTAGGTCAGAAAATTCTGCTTGGCCAGGGTCCGTTCCACCAGCCCGTCCATGGCGTGTTTGGCTTCCTTAATGGACATGTTGCCCGTCATCTGAACGAATTGGAAAACCGAGCGCTCGTATTCTTCGTTGGAATTGAAATGGATGAGCTGGTCCACACTCATGCGCGACATCCTTCTTTCTGCGCCTCTCGGCGTCTCACTTCCAGCCGGGTGATTTGCCTCAGGCCAGGACAAACCCCATTTTTTTCTTGACCTTGTTCAAGGTCCTGCCGGCCAGGACGGCAGCCCGTTCCGCCTGTACCTTCATCAAAGCGTCGAGCTGGGCCTTGTCCGCCATCCAGGTCCGGAACCGCTCCTGGATCGGGGCGAGCACTGCGACCACGGCCTCGCCGACGGCCGCCTTAAAGTCGCCGTAACCGCGTCCGTCAAACTCCGCCTCGATCTGGTCGTAGGTATGGCCGGTGACGGCGCCGTAGATCTCCATCAGGTTGCCGACCCCCGGCTTATCCTCCCGGCGGCAGACCTTGGCCTCACTGTCGGTCACAGCCCGGCGGAACTTCCGCCGGATAGTGTCGGGGTCATCGAGCATGGAGATGAAAGCGTTTTGATTGCTGTCCGACTTGGACATTTTTTTCGTCGGTTCCTGGAGGGAGAGGACATTGGCGCAGTTCTGCATGATATAAGGCTCGGGCAGCAGGAAGGTATCACCGTACAGGCTGTTGAAGCGCCCGGCGATATCCCGAGTCAGCTCGCAGTGCTGCTTCTGATCCTTCCCCACCGGCACGGCGTCGGGACGGTAGAGCAGAATATCCGCCGCCATCAGAGTGGGATAGGCAAACAGGCCGAGATTGACGTTATCGGCGTGCTTCTGGGATTTGTCCTTGAACTGGGTCATCCGGGACAGCTCCCCGAACTGGGTACAGCAGCCGAGCAGCCAGGAAAGCTCCGCGTGGGCGGGCACCTGGGACTGGACAAACACCAGGCATTTTTCCGGGTCGAGGCCCACGGCCAACAGCAACGCGTATACCTCATAGGTGCGCTGGCGGAGCTTGGCCGGCTCCTGCCGTACGGTAACGGCATGCAGGTCGGCTACGCCGAAAATGCACTCGAATTCATCCTGCAGGGCCACCCAGTTGCGCATAGCGCCAAGGTAGTTGCCGAGGGTCGGGATCCCGGAGGGCTGTATGAGGCTGAGGGCCCGTTTTTTGCGGGCCGGGAGGGTTTCGGACAGGTTCGGCATACGAGTTCGTTCCTTTCGGATGCGGCCGGTACGGCACGCTCAATTTTAGAGATACTCCCGGGCGAAGGCGCCCAGCCGGGAAAGGCCTCTGCACATCGCGTCGTCGGTGGGGGTGGAGAAATTCATACGGAAAGACCGGCAGGGCAGGTCGGGCGAGGTCAGGAAGGCATTGCCCGGCACTACGGCTACCTTGTGATCCCGGACGGCCAGCGTGCAGAATTCCGGCATATCCGTCCCTTCGGGCAGGTCGCACCACAGGAACAGACCGCCCTGGATGGGATGATACGCAATTCCCGCGGGCACAAGATGTTCTTCCACGAGATCGATCATCAGCTGCGCTTTCTTGCGGTAAATCTCCTGCAGTCGGCGCAGATGGGCTTCATAATCGGTTTCCCGCATGAAGGCTTCGGCGAGCATCTGGTTCCACATAGGAGTATGGACATCCTCCCCCTGTTTACACACGATCATTTTCGCCAGCAGGGCGGACGGCGCCATCACATACCCTACCCGGATGCCGGGCGACAGCACCTTGGAAAAGCTGCCGACATACGCCACATACCCATTTTCATCAAAGGATTTGACCGCGGGAACATGCTCCCCTTCAAACCGCAGGTCGCCGTAGGGATTGTCCTCGAGCACGAGGAACCCGTAGCGCTGGGCGAGCTCCAGGATCCGCTTCCGTTTTTCCAGACTGGTGGTGATGCCCGAGGGGTTCTGGAAATTGGGGATCAGGTAGAGGAATTTGACGTTCGGCTCGGTTTTGAGCGCCTCTTCCAGCGCCGCGAGATCGATCCCGTCCTCTTCCAGCGGCACGCCGACCAGCCGCGCGCCGAGGGATTTGATGGAATTGAGCGCGCCCACAAAACTGGGCGACTCGCACAGCACCACGTCGCCCGGGTTGCACAGCACTTTAGCCACCAGCTCGATGGCCTGCTGGGCGCCGCTGGTGATCAGGAGCTCGTCGAACGCCCGCCCGATCCCGTGTTTCTGCTTCAGGTACGCTTTGAGGCGCTCCCGCAGCGGGCCGTAGCCTTCGGTTGTGCCGTACTGGAGCGCATCGATGGGCCGGTCCCGGAAAATCCGGGATGAAATGTCCGCGATGACTTCCAGCGGGAACGCTTCGGGGGCCGGGTTGCCTGCCGAGAGACCCACGACCTCGGGATCGGCGGAATATTTGAGAATTTCACGAATGGCGGAGGGGTTCAGATTCTGCACCCGCTCGGCAAAAGAGAACGACAGCATGTTGGATCCGACCTTCCGGTTGATTTTGCGGAGCAATCCCCGCATATAATGGTATCTTACCATACTCTCATTGACTTTTTCAAGCGGTAACGGTAAAATGAACCAATATAGCGTCCATACCGGCTAATACGACGCGGAAAGGCATGATGTCCATGACAGCACTGGAAAAACTGGCGGAGGCCCTCTTCCCCGGGCCGCTCAAAACCCCGGAGGAATACGAGGCGCTGTATCCGCCCCGTTCCCTGCCCGAAGGGGCACGGGTGACGCGGATCGCGCCCAGCCCCACCGGTTTTCTGCATCTGGGGGTGTTTTTCACCGCCATGGTCAACCGGCTGGCCGCCGACACCTCCAATGGGATTTTTTATTTCCGGCTGGAGGATACGGATAAAAAGCGGGAGGTCGCAGGCGGCGCGGAGGATATCCTCCGCGGTCTCGCCGATTTTGGCCTGACGATCGATGAGGGATTCGTCGCACCGGGGGAAGTCCGGGGGGATTACGGCCCCTATCGTCAGAGCGAACGCGCCCCGATCTACCACACCTATGCGAAAAAACTGGTGCTGGAAGGGCTCGCCTATCCCTGCTTCTGTACGCCCGACCGGCTCGCCGAGGTCCGGAAGCGGCAGGAGGCGGATAAGCTGCGCACCGGCTACTACGGCTCCTTCGCCTCCTGCCGTAATCTGTCCCCGGAAGAGGCAGCCCGGAGAGTCCAGGCAGGCGAACCTTATGTGCTGCGTCTGCGGGCTCCGGGGGATCCGGAGCGGCGGATCAGGTTTGACGACCTGATTAAAGGCACCATCGAGATGCCGGAAAACGATGAGGATCTCGTCCTGCTCAAATCCGACGGCATCCCCACTTACCATTTTGCCCACGCCGTAGACGATCATCTCATGCGCACCACCCTCGTCATCCGGGGCGACGAATGGCTTTCCTCCGTGCCCAAGCATCTGCAGCTGTTCCGGCTCCTGGGCTTCAAGGCCCCGAAATACGCCCATGTCAGCCCGATCCTGAAAGAAGACGGCGGCGGGAAGCGCAAGCTGTCGAAACGGAAGGATCCCGAGGCCGCGATGCATTTCTACGCGGAGAAAGGGTACCCGGTCGAGGGGGTGCGCGAATACCTGATGACGGTCGCAAACAGCGACTATGAGGAATGGCGCAAGCACAACCCCGACGCCTCCCGCGGGGCCTTTCCCTTCAGCCTGAGGAAAATGAGCGTGTCCGGCGCGCTGTTTGATCTAGACAAGTTAAGCGATGTGTGCAAAAACGTCATCGCCCGGATGGACGCTCCCGCCGTGACCGGCCATATCCGCCGGTGGGCCGAGCGGTACGATCCGGCTTTCAGCCGCTTGCTCGAACAGGATCCGGACTACGCCGAGTCGGTCTTTTCCATCGACCGCGGCGGTCCCAAGCCCCGCAAGGATCTGGCCAAATGGAGCGACGCACCGGAATATGCCGCCTATTTCTATGCCGCGCCCGATCCGGCCGCTCTCGTCTATCCGGACACCCTGCCGAAAGAGGACATTGCCGCCGTCCTGGCGGCTTACCGTGAGGCATACGACCCGGAGGAGGACCAGCAGGCCTGGTTTGCCCGGATCAAGGCCCTCGCCCCCTCCCTAGGCTTCTGCCCCGAGGTCAGGGAATACAAGAAAAACCCCGGGGATTGGAAAGGGCATGCCGGGGATATCATCGCCGTCACCGGCCGGCGCAATACGCCCGACCTGTGCGCGATTATGCGCCTGCTCGGCCCGGACGAAGTGCGGAAGCGTCTGACGGCCGCCATTTGAACCACACGGATCTTCTGACTCATACAAAAGAGGGGTGTTTGGAATGATTCTTAAAAAGCGGCTCGTATCCATCCTGATTCTCTTTGCTGTCCTGCCGCTGATGAGCGGCCGCGCGTCCGCCTTCAGCGACGAGACCTTTGAAATGACGATCGACAGCCGGTTTCAGCGGGCCGGCGACAGCTATCTGTGGCAAACCGAGGATGGGGCGGCCAATATCAACGTGGTGGTCAACCGGAATGAACAGCATTTGAATGTCTGGGATGTCGACAAAGCCTACCTGTCGGACCTGGAAAGCCAGTTTGTCGATGAAATCGACCGTCAGATGGCCTCGATGTATGCGGACTCCTATGCGACCGTGAATGCCATCCGGACATCGCGGACGACGGTCGGGGACTATCCGGCCATCGCCGTCGACGTGGAGATCCAATACGTGATCCAGGGCAATATGGCGGACACCCGCCAGTATTCCTACACCCTGACCTCCAAAAAATATGTGTATACCATCACCTTTACCATGCAGAACGGCGTCACGGACGACTCCCTCTTCCAGGGAGGCATGGATATGATCGAAAGCTTCGTCATACGGGATGAGGTGTATACACAGGCGTCTCCCAGCCTGGATCTTTCGTCGGTGCTGCTGGCCGGCGTCGTGGGCGCCTGCATCAGCGGCGGCATCGTGCTGCTCATCGTCTTGTTAAACCGCCGTCACCGGCCGGTTCCGCCGTCTTCCCCTCCTCCGTATCCTCCGTATCCTCCGTATCCCCCCTATCCCCCATCCACTCCCTGAATTCCAAGGGCCCCACACAGGCGTGTCGAACCTGTGTGGGGCCCTTTCCTACTTATTGCCTATTTTTTGAAAAAGGCTTCATAAGCCATGATCCCTGCGCCGCATAATCCAATTAAAATGGTGACTATCGACAACCGGG
>ERZ791934.2692-NODE-2692-length-10419-cov-2.916056_pt1 | contig 10419 bp, 9 predicted proteins | sample MGYA00510125_ERZ791934 | MGnify/ENA primary metagenome ERZ791934 (study PRJEB30046, sample SAMN00993240) | human gut metagenome | study: EMG produced TPA metagenomics assembly of the A metagenome-wide association study of gut microbiota in type 2...
AAATACTTCACACCATTCTCGTTTGCCCATTTCTTATAGGTGCCGGCAACGAGATGCTGGAAGCGGGTGGGGTTGGTGGAGTTGCCGGTGATGGAAACATCGACGCCCTCCGCCTTCATAATCGCTACGCCCTCAAGCACGTCGTTTGCGCCGTAGCAGCGGACCTTTGCCTTCTCGCCGTCGGAGTAGGCCTTTTCTTCGAGCACCTTGAGCTCACCAGTGTAGAAATCATAGTCGGTTTTCACATAGGTAAAGCCGTTGATGCGGGAGATGATCATCGCCGCATCCTTGCCCAGGCCGTTCAGGATGACGCGCAGCGGCTCCTTGCGGACCTTATTGGCGGTGCGGGCGATGCCGATCGCGCCCTCTGCGGCGGCAAAGGATTCATGCCCCGCGAGGAAGGCGAAGCACTTGGTTCTTTCCTCCAGCAGCATAGCGCCGAGGTTGCCGTGGCCCAGGCCAACATTACGCTGCTCCGCGACGGAGCCGGGGATGCAGAACGCCTGCAAGCCCTTGCCGATGGTGGCGGCAGCCTCACTTGCCGCCTTCACGCCGGTTTTCAGCGCGATGGCAACGCCGAGCGTATAGGCCCAAACGGCGTTTTCAAATGCGATGGGCTGAACGCCCTTGACGATCTTTTCTACGTCAATTCCTTTTTCCAGGCAAAGTGCGCGCGCCTCTTCGAGGCTGGCAATGCCGTATTCGGCAAGGCACTTCTCGATTTTTGGCATTCTTCTCTCTTTGCCTTCAAACATTACATCGTTAGCCATTCTTCCTGTCCTCCTTACTTCTTATTCCTCACGCGGGTCGATGTATTTCGCGGCCTCGTCGAAGCGGCCGTAGGTGCCGATATTCTTCTCATAGGCTTCCTTCGGGTCAACGCCGTGGCGGATATCCTCAAGCATCTTGCCGACCTTTACGAACTGATAGCCGATGACCTCGTTATCTGCGTCGAGCGCCATTTTGGTGACATAGCCTTCCGCCATCTCCATGTAGCGCACACCCTTCGCCCCGGTGGAGTACATCGTGCCGACCTGGGAGCGAAGACCCTTGCCGAGATCCTCAAGGCCTGCGCCGATCGGAAGCCCGCCCTCGGAGAACGCAGTCTGGCTGCGGCCGTATACGATCTGCTGGAAGAGCTCGCGCATCGCAACGTTGATGGCGTCGCAGACAAGGTCGGTATTCAAGGCTTCCAGCAGGGTTTTGCCCGGCAGGATCTCCGCAGCCATAGCGGCGGAATGCGTCATGCCGGAGCAGCCGATCGTTTCCACGAGCGCCTCCTGCACGATGCCCTCCTTGACGTTGAGCGTCAGCTTGCAGGTGCCCTGCTGGGGAGCACACCAGCCGATGCCGTGCGTTAATCCGGAAATATCCTTGATTTCATAGGCCTTGACCCATTTCCCTTCTTCAGGGATCGGAGCGGGGCCGTGATGCGGGCCTTTTGCGACCGTGCACATGTTTTCCACTTCGCGGGAATAGTTCATAATCCGTAACTCCTTTCGATGTTAACATCCATTGGGATCGGTTCCAGCGCTGGAACAGAACTAAAACCTATTATACTCAAATCCCTCTTTTTCCGCAAGTTTCAGAGCGGAGGTTTTCATCGGTAAAGAGAGAAAAAGGCTCTGCACGAAGGCCGACTTTTGGTGAAAATCGCATACGGGGAGAGCCCCGCGGGAGAACGCGGGGCAGAAAAGGGGGTGAACCACTTGCCTTTTTGGGCATTCTGTATTAGGATGGGTACGCATTATGGCAAAATGATCCTTAGGGAATCAGAAGCGCGCAAGCCGCTTCTGTGTATTTTAGGAAGGTGTTTTTTTGAAACGAGACAGAGAACGGCGGCCGGTACGGCCGTTTTCACCGGCGCGGATCATTGCCGCGAGCTTTTTGGGTGTGATCTTTGTGGGGACGGTGCTGTTGATGCTACCGGTTTCCTCAAAGAATGGGGAGATGTTGCATCCGCTGACGGCGTTGTTTACCGCCACCTCCGCCACCTGTGTAACAGGCTTGACCCTGGTAGACCCATATACGCAATTCACTTTTTTTGGCCAGGCGGTGCTGCTGACGATGATCGAAATCGGCGGCATCGGCTTGTTGACGCTCACGAATTTCTTCCTGTTTTCCCTGCGCAAAAAGCTCGGCCTGCGCACGTTGCGTCTGGCACAGGAAAATACAAACGCGGGCTCTTTCCACAATATCCGCTCCCTGCTGCATATCATCGTGGCAACGACGCTCCTGATTGAATCGATCGGGGCGATTCTGCTCTCGATCCGCTTTGTGCCGAAGTATGGGGCACACGGCGTATGGGTTGCCATTTTCACTTCGGTCTCCGCTTATTGCAACGCGGGCTTTGACATCCTCGGCAATGAAACGCCGTTTGGTTCACTGATCCATTATAACGGGGATGTGATCGTTCTCTATACCGTGATGGCGCTCATCTTTTTGGGCGGTATTGGCTTCATGGTGTTTCAGGATCTGCTCTCCTGGCGCAGGCACCGCCACCTGATGCTGCACACCAAGGCGATGCTGATCATGAGCGCGGCACTGATCGCGGGCGGCTTTTTGATCTTTTTCATCGTGGAATATGAAAATCCCAAAACGCTCGGCCCCCTGCCGTTGTTTGAGAAGATCAATGCAGCGCTGTTTCAATCTGTTTCAGCGCGCACGGCGGGCTTTGCCAGCATTGATCTGAGCAGGATGTACGATTTTTCCAAGGTGGCGATGATCTTCCTGATGGTTATTGGGGCGGGCAGCGGTTCCTGCGCAGGCGGCATCAAGGTGACCACCTTCCTCGTGCTGGTGATGACCGTGGTGTCCGTCATCCGGGGCCGGGATGATACGGTTGTGCTCGGCAGGCGGGTTCCAAAGCGGACAGTCTATAAATCCATGACGATCGCCGCGCTGGGCTTTGCGGCGGTTGTGTTTAATGCGGCGGTCATCCTGATTACGCTGCCGAACCTGTCCGGCGTAGACGGCATCTTTGAGGCGGCTTCCGCCTTCGGTACCGTTGGAATGACGGCGGGCGTTACAATGAAATTCGGGATCGCTGCGCAGATCGCGACGATACTGACGATGTTTATCGGCCGGATTGGCCCGATCTCCTTCGCGCTCGCGCTGACGATCCGTGGGGAAGGCGGCGGCGGTGAGGTGCTGCCGGAGGGTAAGATTCTGGTCGGTTAGCAATTATAACGACTGGAGGGGAACGAATGCATGGATGGAGAAACAAAGCGGCAGCAGTGCTGCTCGCAGCGGCCATCGCCGCAATGAGTACGGCGCCGGCACTTGCGAAGGTGGATGCCCGGGAGGGGGCGCTTCGCTTCCGGGAGGACGGCGGCTTTACCATCATGCTGCTGGCCGACGCGCAGGATACGAACCGGACGAAGCCCGATACCATCGAATTGATCGAAGCGTCTCTGGACGCGGTAAAACCGGATCTGGTTATCCTGATGGGCGACAATACCGCTGGCACTTGGCTTGGCGCGCGTATCCATGCGCAGAAGAAGGCGGAAGAGGCGATCGGCAACATCGTCAGCCCCATTGTGCAACGGGGAATCCCTTTTGCGCTGGTGTTTGGAAACCACGACCCAGCTTCTCCGCTGACGCTGGAGGAGCAGATGAAAATTTATCAGTCCTACCCCGGCTGCCTGGCATTAGATGAAGGCCCGGAGCTGACCGGCTGCGGAACCTATCGCTTACCTATTCTGTATGCCAAAGGCGAGAAGGCGGCCTTTCAACTCTGGTTTTTTGATTCGGGGAAAGGGGAAAGCCTTGTTTCCTACTCCTCTCCCGCGCCGGATCAGATCACCTGGTATGTGGAGGAGAGTAAACGGTTGACGGCGGAAAACGGCGGGGAGCCGATCCCCGCGCTGGCGTTTCAGCATGTTGCGGTGCCGGAGATCTACCAGACTTTCCGCGCGGTGGAAAAGGGCACGCAGGGCGTAGTGAAGGGCTGGAGCAGCAAAAAAGGGCAGTATTGGCTGCCTGATCCGGCCTATGCCGTGGAGGAGAGCCGGATTCAGGGCACGCGGCTGCTGGAGGGCCCGCGCGCCTCGGATAACGGCAATGGGGAATTCGACGCATGGCTGGCCTGTGGGGATGTGATTGGCGCTTATTTCGCCCATGACCACAAAAATGAGTATGTGGGGAATTATAAGGGGGTTGATCTCGGCTACGCGCCCGGCTGCGGCTTTAACTCCTATGGCAATGGTGAGGAGCGTGCGATGCGCGTGATCGAGTTGCAGGAGAGTGCGCCGCAAACCTATCGCAGCCACCTCGTGTATTACCGGGATGTGGTAGGGCATGCGCCCTCCACTTCGTGGCGGGATAGTATGCTGGGCAATTACCTGAATATCGGCGGGCCGTATGCGCTGCTGGCGCTTGGGTGTATCGCCGGGGCGGGCGGCCTGTTCGCCGCAGGGCGGTATCTGTACCGGAAACGGAAAGGAAAATAGGAAACAGAAAACAAAGCGCGCTGCGCTTTTTTGAATCAATGAGAGGGACAATGCAAATTATAATTTGCATTGTCCCCTCCCTACTATTATACATTTTTGCTGCGCGGCATGGAATTACCTCTCTTTGCCGCCCGGCTGCGGGCCGCCTCTGCCACCGCCCATCATACCGCCACCCATGCCGCCTGAGCCGTTGGAAGTGACAACGGAGGCAAGCGTCAGGCTTTCGGACTGACTGCCGGCGGCAAGGGTATACGTTTCTCCTTTTTTTAGCTCCGGGCTGCTGACGACGACGCTGTTATAGGCTTTTGCAGGCGTGTAGGATGCGAGAACTTTGCCACTGGAATCTTTTAGTGTAATGGCGTCGCCAGAGGAGAATGAAGTGCTGAAGTTGTTTAAAATGGAATATTGCGTGGAGGAGTCGGAAAAGCCCTGCGCCATGCCGCTCATACCAGCGGCGACGATGGCGCCTCCAGTAATGGTGGCGGTGCCCTCATAATCGAGCGCGCCGTTGCCGTTGTCCGCAGAACCGCTGACATAGACCGTGCCGCCCTCCATAAACAGGTTTCCATTGGAATCCAGACCGTCGCCGCCCGCATCCACGTTGACTGTGCCGCCGGTGATTTTGATGAAGATCTCGGAATCCTCGCTGACGCTGAAGTGGTTTTTCCCAGGCCGGCCTTGGTCTGCCGTGTCGCTGCCGCCGGCAGAGTTGATCCCGTCGTCGCCCGCAACAACTTGTATTTTGCCACCATGGATGGTCACGTTTAGCCCCTCAAGCCCTTCATAGCTCTGGCTAATCGTGATCGTCCCCCCTTCGATTAAGAGCGCGTCGTCCGCATGTACGCCGTCGTCGCCGGACTTCAGGGAAAATGTGCCGCCGGAAATGGTAACCGTGCCGTTGCAGTGGATGGAATCATCAGAGGAGTCGATGGTGAACGTGCCGCCGCGCAGCGAGAGGGAAGCGCCCGCCTTCATCCCCTTTGCGCTGTCGGAGGTATCGGCGGTTTCTGTAGTTTGCGTGGTATCCTTCCCTCCGCCAGGCCCCCACATACCCCAGCCGGGCGCGTCGGTTCCGTTTTTGTCGGTGCTGGCGTTTGCACTGCCGCCGCCGCTCGTGATCTGGAAGGTGCCGTCGTCAATGCGCAGCACGGTTTCCGCCTGGATGCCATCTGTGCCAGCGGTGACGTGAAACGTGCCGCCGGAAATGTAGACATAGCCTTTGTCTTCCTTTTCCGCGTTGCTCGCTTGAATGCCATCCGTGCCCGTCTGAATCGTAAATTTGCCGCCGGTGATTTTGACGCAGTCTTTGCCGTAAAGGCCGCCGCCGTTTTCTGCCTTGACGGTATACTGGCCGCCGGTGACAACAAGGTCGTCTTTCGAGACAACGGCGTGTTTGTATGCCGCGTTGACGGCCAGACTGCCGCTGCCGTTCATCGTCAGGTCAGCCCGGCTGAAAATAGTGCTGTCCACGTTGCTGTCGTCATCACCAAGGGTGTAGGAACCGCCGCTGCTGAGCGTGTTTTCCGTGCCCTCCGCCAGCGTGAGAAACACCTTGTCTGCCTGCTTGATGAACAATGCGGCGTGGTTGGAGCAATGAATGGAAGCGCCCTTGAGCACGATCTGCACTTTTTCGGTATCAGCCGCGTCAACGATCAATTGACCGTCCTCCAGTGTGCCGCTGACCACATAGGTGCCCTCCTGCTGGATGGTAATAACGCCGTCTTTTTGGGAGGCACCGCTCCCTGAGATGGAGGCGGAGGCTCCCGCGAGCGTGATTTTGGTTGCGATGCTTTCGTTGAACGTTGCATCCTGATCGGATTTGCTGACCGTAGTGTCTACCTCGTCTGCCGAAACGGCATCAATGGCGGACGAGGTATTTGTCGTCTGACCGGATGTGCCGTTTCCGGAGCCGCAGCCGGCGAGGATCACAAGGAGCGCCGCCATCAGGACAGCCAAATATTTTTTCATGATAAAAATCCTCCTGTTGCATTCACTTGCTGGTTGATAGGGAAGAAGAGCCCCCTTTTACGTGGAAAGTATAGCAGTGCAACCCAAATGGAGCTTAAAAAAGGAACTGCCGTAAAATGCTTTGCATTTTACGTCAGTTCCTTTAAAAAGTCCGTTTTTGCAACAGCCTCCTCACATTTGAATCGTTTCGATAGAATCAAACAGAGGGAACGGCGGTCAGTGGACGAAAACCTCTGCGCTGCGCAGCACCGGATTGCCGCGGGATTGGCGGATCACGATGCGCACACAATCGGTTTTAGGCAGCGCCATCGAGAGGCGGATGATTTTGCGGTTGCCGATCACCGTGCCCTCCCCGGCATGGATAAAGCCTTTGGAGGTGTTGATATACACGTCAAAATCCTCTACTCGCTCGCTGAAGCGCAGATCCTCCCGCAGCACAACGCTGCTGACCTGCTGCGCTTCCTCCAGTTGGCAGTCGAGGATATATTCCTCGTTCCCGAAGGAATAGCTCGCGGTGTCTTCCGTCAGTATCGCGTTTAACGCTTTTGTTGCCTGCATACCCTCGTTGTTCCCAATGGAAAAGCTTTGCACGGCGGAGGAGGAGAATTCCCTCTGAATCCGGTCGCCAAAGGCTTTCAGCGTGAGCGTGTCGATCAGCGGGATCACGCCGTTTTGATTGGGCGAAACATTGAGCAGGAGGGAGGCGTTGCCGCCAACGGTTTTGTAATAGATATCCATCAGCGTGGAGACGCTTTTGACTTTTAGGTTTTCATTGCTGTGCCAGAACCAGCCGGGACGAATCGGCACATCAGCCTCCGCCGGATACCATTTGAGATTTTTATACGGCGCGATGATATCGCGGCTGCCCTTATCCGGCGCATCGTAGCTGAGACCGGGAAGCGTGCCAATGGACGGATCACGCGCCTCGTTATCGGCGGGGATGACGCTCCACTCGCTCACACGGGCATTGCCCGCCTCGTTGCCGATCCAGCGCACGTCCGGGCCGCTGACCGCGATCACCGCATTCGGCTGATAGGTGCGGATCACTTCATAATAGCGGTTAAAATCATAGGTGAAATCGGGCGCGTCGGCGCCCTTTGCGCCATCCAGCCAGATGGCGAACAGCTCGCCATAGCGGGTGCAGAGCTCTGTGAGCTGGTTGACGAAATAATCGTTATACGCCTCTGTGCCGTAGGTCGGCTCGTGCATATCCCAGGGGGAGAGGTAAACGCCGAATTTCATATCATATTTACGGCAGCTTTCCGCAACCTCCCGCACGATATCCCCTTGCCCATCCTGATAGGGGCTTGAGGCAATATCATGGGTGGTGTAGTCGCTCGGGAACAGGCAGAAGCCATCATGATGCTTGGCAGTAAAGATGATCCCCTTGCTGCCGGAGGCCTTGACGGCCTGCACCCACTGATCCGTATCGACCTTTTTCGGGTGAAACTGGCTGGGCGATTCTTTGCCGGTGCCCCATTCGCTGTTGGTAAAGGTATTCATGCCATAGTGGATGAAGGTGTAGTATTCCAGCTCCGCGTAGGCAAGCTGGCGCGATGACGGCACCACGTTTGTTAACCGCTCCACCTCGGGGCCGCTGTTGGGGTAGCCGTTGTTGTCGTTTGACCAGCCCTTGGCAAATGCATCGCTGCCGGGTGCATACGCACCGGAAAACAGCAAGGCAAAAAATTGCACAAGGGAAAGGATGCCTGCCACCAGGCGGCGGATGTTCGGTAGAATCTGCATCATAAACCGTTCCTTTCTTTCCGCTTCAATATGGTTCAGCCCTGTGGCCCGAGGAGGATGGCGGAAAGCGCACTGGGGCTGTCAACGATAAAATCCGCCCCTGCCCGCTCAAATTCTTCACGGCTGCCGAAGCCATACAGAACCGCCGCGCAGGGGAGCCCGGCGCGATGCGCTCCGTCAATATCAAAATGCCGGTCGCCTACCATCAAAACGCGGCTGCCGGCAGGGAGCTTGAGCCCCTCGATCGCCTTGCGGATCAGCGCCTCTTTATCCGGGTCATTCTGGGTAAAATCAATGCCGGATACATAGTCGAAACAGGAGCCGATCTCCAGCAGGGAAAGAATTTCCCGAATAAAGGGCACAGGCTTGGAGGAGGCCACGCCAAGCTGGATGCCGCTGCCCTTCAATTGGACGAGCAACGGGCGGACTCCATCATAGAGCCGCACCTCGCGCACCCCCTGCGAGCGGTAGCGCTCCCGGTATTTTTCAACCAGCGCTTGCGCGCGGGTCTCATCCACATCCAAAAGGTGCATAAAGCTGTGTTGAAGCGGAGGCCCAATGAAATAGCGCAGGGCTTGTTCATCAGGCCGCAGGTAGCCAAAAGCCTCCAGCGCATACAGCACGCTGTTGTAGATCCCCTCGGAGGAATCCACCACCGTGCCGTCAAAGTCGAAAAGAACTGCGTCAAAAAGCGGCTTACTCAATCTGTTGTGTCTCCTTTTGCCTGCGCTTTCGCAACAAATTTTTCTGCCTTTACAATGAAACGCTCATGGGTGCCCGCGCCGATTTCCCCCGCATCATCCCAGGCGCGCACCTGGAAGGAAAGTTTTCGCCCCTCCACAGCAGTCAGGCGCGCTTCGGCATACACATTCATGCCGACAGGCGTTGCTGATGTATGGCTGATATGAAGGCTCGTGCCTACGGTGGTTTCTCCCTCCTGCAGGAATGGGGCGACACATGCGCAGGCGGCCTCTTCCATGAGGGCGGTCATCGCAGGTGTCGCAAATACGGGCAGGGAGCCGCTGCGCATGGCGGCGGCAGTGGTTGCCTTGGTGACCAGAACAACGGCTTGTGCAACAGATCCAATTTTCATAATGGAAGCACTCCTTTCAGGATGAAATCTATACATCAAGGCATAATTCCACCGGGCAATGGTCGGAACCATAGATTTCCGTGTGGATGTTTGCCTCCTTGATCCGATCGGCGATACGGTTGGAAACGCAAAAATAATCAATGCGCCATCCGGCGTTTTTCTCTCTGGCATGGAAGCGGTAAGACCACCAGGAATATGCCCCGGTTACATCCGGGTATAAATAGCGAAACGTATCAGTAAAGCCGACAGCCAGCAGCTCGCTGAACTTGCCCCGCTCTTCATCGGAAAAGCCGGCCTTCCCTCGGTTGGGCTTCGGATTTTTCAGATCAATCTCCTGATGCGCCACATTCAGGTCGCCGCAGAAGACGACGGGCTTTTGCGCATCAAGCTTCTGGAGGTGGGCGCGGAAGGCATTCTCCCACTCCATGCGGTAATCGATGCGGGCCAGCTCCTCCTGCGCGTTCGGCGTGTAAACAGTGACGAGATAAAACGCGCTGAATTCCAGCGTGATCACGCGGCCCTCTGTGTCGTGTTCCGGGATGCCGAGCCCGAGCTGCACGGAGCGCGGCTCCTCTTTGGTGAAGATCGCCGTGCCGGAGTAGCCCTTGCGCTGCGCATAGTTCCAATATTGATGGTAATCCACGAGCGGTGGATCATTCAGCTCAATTTGCCCTGCCTGGACTTTCGTTTCCTGCAGGCAGATGATGTCCGCATCCAGCGCCTGCATGCTGTCGAGAAAGCCTTTGGATACACATGCCCGAATGCCGTTTACATTCCAGGATATCATTTTTATCATGTTATATCGATCCCCTTTGCGATGCTCATAGAAGAATATTTTCCTTCGTTTTTGGATATATCATCGCCAAAAATGGCGTTGCCGCCGTGCGGCAGGAGGCGTTTCGCGCCGACAGGCATTTTTGTAGTGCTTCAAACTTTGTTTGAAGCACTGTATGCCATACACACGGCGCTTACAGTGGTGAAAAATGACGTTGCCGCCGTGCGGCAGGAGGCGTTTCGCGCCGACAGGCATTTTTCTAATGCTTCAAACTTTGTTTGAAGCTATTATACCATATAACCAGGCGAACGAAAAGAAAGAAAAAGACCGAAAAAGAATTTTTCGTGTGAAGGAGGCCATACAGGCACCGCTCTGTTTGCGCCCAA
>ERZ791934.2696-NODE-2696-length-10409-cov-2.961271_pt1 | contig 10409 bp, 9 predicted proteins | sample MGYA00510125_ERZ791934 | MGnify/ENA primary metagenome ERZ791934 (study PRJEB30046, sample SAMN00993240) | human gut metagenome | study: EMG produced TPA metagenomics assembly of the A metagenome-wide association study of gut microbiota in type 2...
GCGGTATCTCCGCGCTTCTGCACAAAGCGCACCCGCTTGGGTTCAATCTTTGCGCGGCGCATAGCCTCCATGACATCCAAAAATCGCTCCGGCCGCTGACAGATACACAGTCGGCCGCCAAACTGCAGTAGCTTTGCTGCCGCTGCACAGACATCCTCTATTGAACACATCGTTTCATGGCGGGCGATGATGTCGCTGCTGCTCTCGCTTAAAATGCCGTGGTTTGCTTTTTTATAGGGAGGATTGCAGGTAACCACATCAAAGGCGCCAAATGGCAGTTTCTCCTTGAGCTGGGAAAGCTGGGACAAATCGGCCTGCACCGGCACCATTCGTCCCTCCAGTCCTGCTTTTTCCAATGCATCAGCCAGCAGTTTTCCTGTTTCCGTGTTTTGTAAGTATAATTTGATGTAGGATTCAGCATCTTCCCGGGTGGAAAAGGTCTTTCCATTTTCCTGCGTATAAAGGAAAGAAGCATTCAGCAAATCTTGGGAAAATCCGAAATTATTGTAAGTAAAAAAGCCATAAACAAAAATCCCCAGCATCATTACCGCCCACAAAAAACGGCTGCGAAGGATATATTTACATTCCTGCCAGAAAACCAACATCACTCCAACCTCCTTGTACAAGTTGGGCGCACATAAAGAACACTGCCTGTTCCGTGCGCCCCTTCTTTTATTCTTTTTTCTCGTCCCGGTACAGATACAGGAATACATCTTCCAGATTAGGCTCTACCGGATTGTCGTACATCCCCGGTTCTCCGGCATAGCGCACCAGCACCTCGCCATGTTCCGGCTTTTCGCCCAGCACCAGATGCTCCGTCTGGAATTCGTCCCATTCCTTCTCGGAAATGCGTGTCTCATATACCCGGCCTTTCATCATCGAGCAGATGGTCTCCACAGGGTTGCAGCCGATAACCTGATGATCTTTCAGCAAAATCACCTGGTCGGCGATGCTCTCAATATCGGAAACGATGTGGGTGGAGAGGATAACCGTGCGGTCACGGCCCAATGCCGAAATCATGTTACGGAACCGTACCCGCTCCTTGGGGTCCAGACCGGCGGTGGGTTCATCCAGAATCAACAGCTTGGGATCATTGAGCAGGGCCTGGGCAATGCCCACCCGCTGGAGCATACCGCCGGAAAACTTCCGCATCCGTTTTTTCGCGTCATTTTCCAGCGCTACCATTTTCAGAACCTCGTCAATCTTTGCTTTGGCGGTCTTTTTGTCCATGCCCTTTAAAGCCGCCAGATACATCAGGTAGCTTTTGGAGGAATAGCTCTTATAGTAACCAAACTGCTGGGGGAGATAGCCCAGAATTTCCCGGTATTTTGCTCCCAGGCGGTTAATCTCGGTACTGTCCCAGAGGATCTCCCCCTCAGTGGGGAACAACAGCGTTGCCATCATCTTCATCAATGTGGTCTTGCCCGCACCGTTAGGAGCCAAAAGGGCGTATACTCCGTTGCCAAATTCCAGTGAGACATCGGACAAAGCCGTAAAATTCCCATATTTTTTCGTTACATGACGCACACTCAACATTTCCAATAACCTCCCATTTTCTCATTGGTTTTTGATAAGGCCAATTGCTTTGTCTGCCAGAAATAAAAACCTGCGGTTCCCAGTGCGGCAGCCAACAAAGCCGGCAGAGGAATGCTGTTCATCCAATCCGCCATATTCAGCCAATAGCTTTTGGTCAACAGAAACAGCCCCAATCCATACCAGACAACCTGCACCGGCCAGAACCACTTTTCCGACAGGAAACGCAGCGCTGCCATGAGCATTGAGCCGCACAACAGATACGATGTGGATGACGCCAGAAAAACTTTCATCACCAGCGACCCTTCCACATTGCCCATGGAAAGCAGGCTGAGCGCTACGGACACCATGCCCACAATTCCCATAAACAGCATCCGGAACGCCAGCAGATATTTGTCGTTATACCGGCATACCGCCCGCATTTCCCACATTCCCAGATGCTTTTCCAGAATACATGTTGCCAGACTGATACCGGTCAGAATCAGGGGCTGTATAAACAGGGTGATCTGCAAACAGAAATTCAGGTTCATGGGAACCGTGGAGGAAAGCTCTGCGGCCATGAGGCCCCAGCAGAAAAGTCCCACCAATACGCACAGTCCCGGCGCCCAGCCTACGCCCCGGAAACAGTTGACAAAACCCACATCTTTCAGCATACGGGCCATCAAAGGCAGAAAGCGCCGTTCTTTCAAATCGGCTTTGTCCAGAATCGCTGTGATTTCCCGCTGCTTCTCCAGCCGGGAAGGGGGTTCTATGGGTCTCATCATACCAGCTCCTTTCTGATTTTTTCCACAGCCCGGTAATATCGGGTCTTGACGGTGGAAGCAGGAATTTCCATCATTTCTCCAATGGTATCAAAGGTCTGCTCCGCAAAAATATGCAGCCGAAGAATTTCCTGAGTTTCCGCAGGGAGCTTTTCCATTTGCCGAAGAATTTCTCCCGCTGTTTCCTGATCTTCCAACAGCTCCGTGAGGTTGAGGGAATCCACCAGCCTTTCCTCTTCAATGGGCACGCTGTCCCGCTGAAAACGATAGGCTTTTGACCGGTACCGGTCTACGATTTTATGGGTGGCAATCCGGTACAGCCAGGTGCGAAAGGCGGCCTTTCCGCTGTCATATCCGGAAAGGGAGGAAAGCATACTGACGAAAATATCCTGGGTAACATCCAGAACCGTTTCCCGGCTCTCTCCGGTCTGTCTCGCTACGAAATAAAAAATATCATCATAATACCACTCCACCAATTCTCCGGCAGCCTTGCGGTCACCACGGCGCAGAATTTTGCGAATCAGTTTTTCTTCCCGTTCCATGCTTCCCCTTCCCTCCCTTCTCAGTCTTATATTCGATGGCAAAGGGGATATCGTTTCAAAATTTTACAAAAAATTTTTTGATCGGTCAAACCCAAAGAAAAAAACAGCAAACCATGGGAAAAAATTTACAGTCGGGTGTTGATTCCGACACAGAAAAAGCGCACACTATAGACAGGTATTTTTCTGCTGTGGGCAGAAACAGAAAAGGAGTGACCCGTTTATGAAATTTTCCCAGATGAAATATCGACGTCCGGACACCACCGCCGTGGAAATGGAATACAGGGACATCACCCAGCGGTTTCCGCTGTGCGAAAATGCGGAACAGCAGCTGGCTTTGCTGGACCGGCACGAAAAGCTGTTGGGAAACGTCCGGACCATGAGCAATCTGGCGTATATCCGAAACAGCATCAACACCACCGATCCTTTCTATAAAGAGGAGCAGGCATTTTTTGATGAATATCTCCCCACTCTACAGGAATTTGTACAGGCCTTCATGGATCAGGTGCTGGCTTCGGAATTCCGTCCGGAACTGGAAAAAGTCACCGGTCCTCTGTTTTTCCGGAATCAGGAAATTGCCAAAAAGACGTTCTCTCTGGAAATTATCCCGCTGATGCAGGAGGAAAACCGGCTGGCCACGGAGTATGAACAGCTTCTCGCCTCCGCTGACCTTTCCATACAAGGAGAATCCTGCAATCTTTCGGAAATCATCCGATACCAGACCTCTCATGACCGGAAACTTCGGCAGGAAGCCTGGGAAAAGACCGACACCTTTTTCGCGGAGAACGGGCAGCGTCTGGACGAACTGTATGACGGGCTGGTCCGCTGCCGCACGGAACAGGCCCACCGGCTGGGATACGAAAACTTCGTCCAGCTGGGCTATGACCGGCTGGGGCGCAACTGCTATTCCCCGGAGGACGTGGCGGAGTTCCGGAAGCAGGTGGCCGATGATCTGGTTCCCATGGTGCACCGACTGAAAGAAAAGCAGGCTGAACGGCTGGGGCTTTCCACCCTCTGCTTCTGGGACGAGGACACCCTGCTGGCAGAAGGCAATCCTCTTCCCCAGGGAGGTGAAAAAGAGCTGGTGGAAGCCGCAGGCAGGATGTATCGGGAAATGAGCCTGCAAACCGGCGAATTTTTCGACTTCATGGTGGAAAATGAGCTGTTCGACCTGATGAGCAAAAAAGGCAAAGCGGGCGGCGGCTACTGCACGGATATTCCCAACTACAAAAGCCCCTTTATTTTCGCCAACTTCAACGGTACCGTGGACGACGTGGAAGTGCTTACCCACGAAGCAGGTCACGCCTTTGCCGCCTATCGGGCCCGGAATCTCCGGTATCTGGAAAACATGACCCCCACCATGGAGAGCGCAGAGGTTCACTCCATGTCCATGGAGCTGTTCTCCCGTCCCTGGGACGAAGGATTCTTTGGAGATCGGGCAGACCGTTTCCGCTCCTATCAGCTGGAAAACTGCCTGGACTTTATCCCCTACGGCACTATGGTGGATGAATTCCAGACCCGGGTTTATGAAAATCCCACCCTTTCCCCCATGCAGCGCAAAGAGCTTTGGGCACAGTTGGAAACCAAATACCGCCCCTGGCTGACCTTTGAAGGACTTCCCTATTTTGCAGCCGGAGGCTATTACCAGTGGAAACACCACATCTATTCCAGCCCCATGTACTATATCGACTACTGTCTGGCTCAGATCACCGCGCTGGAATTCTGGGAGCTTTCGGAAAAAGACTGGAAAGGCGCTTTTGCCCGGTATCTGGATTTTGTGGGCAGCGCCGGAGAAAAGACCTTTCGGGGACTGGTACACGGAGCAGGGCTGCGCCTGCCCTTTGAAGCCGGTTGTGTCCGTGACACCGCCGGAAAGGTGCTGACGTATCTGGAAGAGCATCCGTTGGCCTGAAGACAATAAAGAAATCCCGCTGCCTGCCGGCAATCATAATCGGCAGACAGCGGGATTTTTTCATCAATGGATACCATCAGGCAGCACTTGGGCTCAGTGCCCGAATCTTGGGAATCAGTGGCAGATAGCGATTGAACAGATTGACAATTTTTCCGACCGCCAAAGCAGAAATCACGGTTCCCAGCCCCAGCCCTTTAAGCTGGGAGAAAAAGAGAAAAGAAAGAGAAGCGGCGATAACCACCAGCGTCACGTCAAAGACAATTTTAACCGTTCCAAATTTTTGATGCAGGACGGTAGACAGCGCCCGGACGATGCCCTCACCCGGCACCACCAGAACATTGGGCGCCACTTCAATACTGATACCAAGCGCCAGTATGACACAGCCTGCCAACAAAGAAAGGAGCTTTTCCCACCACAGTTCCGGATGAAGCCAGTACATCAAATTCATGCTGATATCAATACAACTGCTGAACACCACATTGACCGCCATTTGCAGCAGCTGAATCCACTGAAACGCTTTGCGAAGCAGCAGAATTTGTCCCAACACGAAAAACGTGTTCATGATAAAGGTAAAGCCGCCCAAAGTGATGGGAAAGCGAAAGCTGAGTACATAAGGAAGGCTGGAAATTGGGGAAGTTCCCATATCCGCTTTGGTAATCAGCGCGATTCCGAAAGAATTGAGAATAACGCCAAAAAGAAAATAGCCGTATCGATAACACCAGGATTTCATGCGTGTTCCTCCATTTTTTCCAGATTGCTCAGGATCTTCTGAAACGTGGCCAGAAATGCCGACAGCTCTTCCGGGGGAATCCCCATCAACGCCATCCGGTCCACTTCTGCACAGATCTCTACCGTGCGTTTTGCCCATTGTGCGCCTTCTTCCGTGAGGAATACCAGCGTATGACGGCGGTCGTGCTCCAACGGGCGGCGCTGAACCAGCTTCTTACCTTCCATTCTGGAAAGCAGGCTGGTTACGGTAGATTTATCCAGCGCGCAGCCTTTGACAATTTCCTTCTGGGTACAGCCATTGTGTTCCAGCAAAAATTCCAGAATTTTCGGCTGGCCAGGCAGCAAATCCCATTTTCCGGTTTCCGCCATAATGGCGTGGTTACTGTGCTGAAAGGCCAACATCAGCCAATAGTGCAGGTTTTTCTGTTCCATATCTCCACTCCTGAATAATAGTTTGTATTCAAACCAAATAACAGTATAGTTCTTTTTCCTGAGTTTGTCAACCGCTTCCTCCCCCATGGTTTAAGAGCAAAAAGAAAAGCCGAAAGCCTTTTGCAGGCCTTCGGCACAGTTTCTGGTTGTTTATTATGCTATTTCCGTTTTCCCTTGCGCTTCTCCCACGCTTGCTGAAGCCATTGCAGCGGCTCTCCGTTGCGAAGAGATTTCATGGTAGGAAAAGCCCGGAGCAATCGGCGCTGCACCGGGGAGATTTTTTCCAGACGTGCCAGCCGCTCCCGGACAGACTGCATGGCCGGACTGTCCGTCAGATAACCGGAAATGGCGGCATGAGCAGTCCGAAGAGGCGTTCCGCTTTCCCGAATCTCATCCAGCACCTGCTGAAGCTGCTGCAATTTGCCGTTCAGCGACAGAATGGAATGGAGGGTAATCAACGTGTCCGTCAGGAAATACAGCACAATGGTGCACACAATCCAGGGACGAAGGAACCAGGGAATCAGATGGAGCAGGTGCAGCAAAAATGGATGAAGCACCAGCATGGTCACCAGACAGAGCACGCCAAACAGCAGGGAATTGAGCAGACAGATCCGCCCTTTGTAATTGAAGCGGTTTTGGGAATAGTCCCACCAGGTGGTGTGGAACAGCGTCTCCAGCATCCATCCGGTGATGTATTCCAGCGTTGTGGTCAGAATCACGCCTGCCACAAACACCAACGGTATTTCGATATAAAAGGGATAGCCGGTAAAGGGCTTTAACAGGCTGGTAATCAGCAGGCCCCCAATTCCGTACACGGGACAAAACGGGCCATTGAGGAAGCCACGGTTGGTCCACTTCTTAAAGAGGAAGGAACAGAAAATACTCTCGCACAGCCAGCCTAAAAAGCTGTATATGGTAAATAAAAAAATCATCAATTCTATAGGATGCATGACAAATCCTCTCCATTTTCCCGGACAAACCGGCACAAGCCCGGCCCAGTCCGCTCTCCTTTTTCTGTTTCAGTGTACCCCCATTATATAGCTTTTGTCAATGAATGGCGGGAAAATATTCCCTTTCGTTTTTGTAAGACTGCTTTGATTCCCAATACATATAGCAGATAGCCTCCACCGGTACAGGTTACCGCCAATATCAGCCCCAACGGCTGGGAAACCGAAGGAACCGGCAGCATGCTCCACCCGCCGATGCAAACACCGGCGCCCAACAAAGGCAGCACGACCCACTCCATCATGCGAAACCGGATACCCGCTGTTTTCAAAAGCCGGGAAAGGCTCAGCGTCACATTCAGAATCCCGCAGGAATATAGAATGCAGAAATACCCTTTCAGCCCCATTAACGGAAGAATCCCCGCCATCAGCGCCACCCGAAGGGAAGCATCCAAGGTATTATAGGCCAATGAGCGCAGCTGCTGATCCAGTCCTTTCAGCAGGCCGTCCGTCACCATATCCAGATATAACAGGGGAACCAGCGGCGCCAACAGCCGCAGCAGTTCTCCCGCTTCTTCCTGCCGGTAAAAAAGCACCCCGATTTCCCTTCCGAAAGCCACAAAAAAGCACGCCGTAAAGACAGAAAACAATAGGGTCAACCGCAGAGAGCGGCCGGTAACGGACGCGATGGAACGGTTTTTGCCCGCAGCCAGCGACTCGGACATTTCCGGAATCAACAGGGAAGCGAAAGCTCCCAGAAAACAGGAAGGAAAAAACAGCAGGGGCATGACCATCCCCTGTAACATTCCATATTGCGCCAGCGCAGCCGAAGCCGTTGCGCCGCATTTCCGCAGCCCCAGGGGTATCAGCAGGTTCTCCGCTGCTGAAAGCACACTTCGGGCTGCATGACTCAGGGTACTGGGAAGGGTGATATGCAAAATAGCTTTCCCCGCACCCGTACAGGGGCGGTTTTGTGCACTCCGATACCGACGCACATGAAGGCGGTACAGAAGAAAAGAACACCCACAGGAAACCCCTTCTCCTACAGTAGCGCCCAACATGGAATACAGGCAGGCATCCGCCACGGTTTTGGGAGACAGCAGCCAGAACGCCGCCACTGTCAGAGAAATAGTGGCCAGCTGTTCCGCAAATTCACTGATAGCAGAACGGATGACACCCCGAACCGCCAGAAAATATCCCCTCATACAGGCGCTCAGAGCCATAAAGGGCAGTCCCGGCACCAGCATCCGCAAGGCCTGCGCCGAATTGCCCCCAAGGAATTTTTCCGAAAGAGAATCAGCACCCAGCCACAAAACCACGCAGGCTGTCAGGCTCATCAGCAAGCTGAACCCAAAACACCTTGCTACAGCCGAAGGAATGGTTTCCGGCTGCTTTTTGCCCATGGCGCTGGTCACCAGACGGGTTACTGTCAGGCTGACCCCGGCGGTGGAAATGGCCACAGCCGGAAGAAACACCGATAAAATCAACTGATACGCACCCATTCCCTCCGGCCCGATGAGCTGGGAAAACCACACCCGGAACCCCATATACAGAAACCGCCCCACCAGAGAGGAAAGGGTGAGAATCACGGCGTTGATGAAAAATGCCTTCTTTTTCACACATATCGCTCCTTCCCCGCTTTTCCACTTATATGAAACGAACGGGGGAAAACATTCCGGGGACTGGTTTTTTGGGGCGGTTTCCTGTATAATATGTGGAAAGCGATCTATGAACGGAGGAAGAAAAATGGACTGGACCGAAGTAACCATCACCGTCAACGCCAAAGACGTGGACAAAGCGGGAGACATTGCCAACATGGTGGTGCCCTACGGGATTTATATCGAGGACTATTCCAATCTGGAAGAAGAAGCCTGGGAAATCGCCCATATTGACCTGATTGATGAGGATTTGCTGCAAAAAGACCGCAGCAAAGCACTGGTGCATATTTACATCAGCCCGGAGGAAAGCCCGGCAGAGGCCGTGGCCTTTCTGCGAGAGCGGTATATCGCCGAAGGAATTGAAAATGAGATCTGTCTGGACTCCTGTGTGGAAGAGGACTGGATCAACAACTGGAAACAGTACTTCAAGCCCATTCCCGTGGGTCAGAAGCTGCTGATCCGTCCCACCTGGGAAGAAGTCAAGGACAGCGGCGGGCGCACAGTACTGGATCTGGACCCGGGTCTGGCCTTCGGTACCGGCACCCACGAAACCACCCGCCTGTGCATGGAGCTGCTGGAGCAGTATGTCCGGCCCGGCATGAACGTGCTGGACGTGGGCTGCGGCAGCGGCATTCTCTCGGTGGCGGCGCTGCTTCTGGGCGCTGACAAAGCAGTGGGCGTAGACATCGACGAGCTGGCTGTCAAAACCGCGGTGGAGAACGCGGAAATCAACCATGTGGAAAACCGGTTCACCGGTATCTGCGGCAACCTGACCGATCAGGTCACCGGCACCTATGACATTGTGGTCGCCAACATCGTGGCGGATGTCATTATCATGCTGACCAAAGACGTAGAGCAGTTCATGAAGCCGGACACTGTATACCTGATGAGCGGCATCATCGACACCCGGGAACAGGATGTGCTGACCGCAGTGGAACAGCACTTCACCATCATTGACCGGAAAGAAGAAAAAGGCTGGGTCGCGCTGAGCGCAAAGCGGAAGTAATCCCGCTCCAGCCAAAGGCGCAGGCAGAGCAGGGCTTCCGTCTGCGCCTTTTTGATTGCCATCTATGATGTGTAAAATTGTAGCATACCGCCCAAAAGGTTTGTATTGCCTTTTCCGTCATGCTACAATAAAATTATCAATTATCGACAAGAGGAGAAACCTTTATGGAGCTGAAAAATCTTTTGCTGATTTCCGATATTGACGGCACATTGATTGATAAAAATTATCAGATTCCCGCCAGAAACCGGGAAGCCATTGAAAAGCTGGAAAAAGCCGGCGGCGGCTTCGCCATCGCCACCGGGCGCTCCTGGGAATCGGTGGCGCAGTGCATCCGGGGGCTTCCCGTCAACCGCCCCTGTGTGCTGGCTAACGGCGGCGTCATTTTCGACATGGAAAAGCGGCAGCCGGTCTGGTTTCAGGCCCTCCCGGAAGAGGCAAAGGAATACACCCACCGTATCATGGAAGCCTTCCCAGAGGCAGGCATTGAGGTTTTCACCGCCTCCGACGTGTGGATTCTGCGGCAGAACGAAATTACCCTCGCCCACATTACCCATGAAGGGCTTCATTTTCAGCTGGTTTCCGAGGAAGAAATCCGGGAACCCTGGTGCAAGGTGCTGGTGGCTTCTCTGGAGCAGGACGCGCTGAAAGAGTTCTGTGACCGGACGCCCCATGAAGGAATGCGGTTTGTGGCTTCTTCCGACCGGTATTGGGAAATGCTTCCGGAACAGGCCGATAAGGGAACCGGCATTCAAAAGCTGGCGGAGCTCTGCGGCATTCCCATGGAATCCGTTGCGGCCATCGGGGACTATTACAATGATCTGGAAATGCTGCAAACGGCGGGGATCACCGCCGTCCCCCAAAACGGCCCGGAGGAAATCCAAAAACTGGCTGATGT
>ERZ791934.2701-NODE-2701-length-10397-cov-11.380971_pt1 | contig 10397 bp, 10 predicted proteins | sample MGYA00510125_ERZ791934 | MGnify/ENA primary metagenome ERZ791934 (study PRJEB30046, sample SAMN00993240) | human gut metagenome | study: EMG produced TPA metagenomics assembly of the A metagenome-wide association study of gut microbiota in type 2...
TGAGCGGGTTCGCGGTCGAGCCGGGCCGACGCACGGTTTCGGAGTGCCTGCGTGCAGCAAAATCGCCGGTTTGGCACGCCAGACCCGCCCGGATGCCATATTCCCAGGAGGCCGCCGAACACGATCTGGGGTTTCGCTTCGGCCTTTTTCGGGAAACGAGGCCGAAGTTCGTCGAGATGTGCCAAACCGACGATTTTGCTGCACCTCGACAAGCGAAACCGTGCGGAGGCGGACGCGAATCAACTTCCATGACAATGTTAGCCTCGTCAACCGTGCCGAAAACGGTTCCCAAATCGCACGATCTGGAAAAACGCCGGACGAAATACCGCGCGATGCCGAACAAGACAAGAGAACGGGGTCAGCGCCCCATCCATCCCCCGTCGTCCTGAGCGAGTGCGGCAAGTCGAAGGATAGCGATAGTGACGGACGCAACTCACAAAGAAAGCATTGAAGGTGGGTAGCGAACTTCTAGGATTGATCCTCGTCGGGGACGTACTCCATGATGTCGCCCGGCTGCACGTCGAATCGCTCGCAGATGCGAAGGATGGTGTCCGTGGTGACGGACTCCCCTTTGGAGAGCTTGGCGATGGTAGTTGACGAAAGCCCTATCTCTGTTTTGAGATCGGTCTTTTTATACCCCATCCGCGCAAGCATATCGAAAAGCTTGAAAAACCTAATGGAAGCCATCATTGTTCCTCCTCGCTGCTGACAGACTACCAGCAAACCGCAGCGTCGAAAAGCCGAGGATTAAAAGCACTATTTCCTTTTCATCAGCTCTGGATTAGAATATCCGAATATACAGATTTATTTCATTAGATTCGGATTTGAGGTTAAGATGTTCCGACAGTTACCGATCATCGAAACTATAGCCGATGCCGTCGACGAACTCACCGACGTGCGCATGACGCTCAGCGGCCTAGCCTCTTTAACCCTGGCGCTTGCGAACAGCGGCATGCACGAGCCCGACACCATAAGGCTGATCTCCTGCCTGCTAGACTACTGCGCGCTCACGACCGAAGCCGCCTCCGATAAATTCGACGAAGCTCCCCGTGATACGACTCGACCAGATCGCCTTTCATAACCGAGAAAAAAGCTATCGAAGCATCACGCCTGCGTGATATCTCCATGAGTTCACCTCGTTATCAGACGCGATCCAACCCTTTTTTCCTGCTCTTTGTCGAAAAATCAAAAGAACCGACCTTGTGCTTTCAGAGCTTCGTAATGATCCATATCTCGCATCTTGAACATTTTGGCAGGATGACCTCCGGCAACAGCACCCTTTGGAACATGATCGACGACGACACTCCCAGCCTGTATAACAGCGCCCTCTCCGATATGAGCCCCTCCAAGAACGATGACTTGATCCCCAAGCCATACGTTGTCTTCAATCACCACATCTTTATCAATCTTCGCCATACCATACGGAACGGCATCACCGTAGTCGAAGTCATGAAACGAACCAATTATCGAACACCCTCTTCCCGAATGAAAATTGCTCCCGATCCGAATTTCTCCTTCGCCAACAATTCTCATACCGTTAAAGTTAACGTTGTCTCCCAGAACGACGCTTTTCGATACCCATGAATAGCGATTCACTTTGAGACCTTTGCCCACCGTACGCGCACGGGTTCTCACGACCGCACCGAAAAGCACCTGCTTTACTTTCGAAATCAACCGTTTCACTCAGCATCCTCTCTCAAATCTATTGGTCACTCGCACCGTTCAAATAACGAGAATCCGAGAGCATTGTCATGTCTATCAAGACATCCGCAGGAATATCCACGCGAGCAACCCTTCCCACGACTTCCCCCACCAACGAGGGCGAGATGCCCGTGCCCGGTCTCTTAAACGTGAGCATCCCCTTATCTATCACGCTTCCAGCGGGTATATCCGCCGCCGCGACAAGAGACCGACGAGCATTGGCCCTTGCAGCAGTTTCCGATTCGCTATGTCGTAACGAGGAATCGCCAAGTAGTGTTTCAACGAAGCACACGCCTTCGAGGATCGTTCGGGCATCAGAGGGATCCATGGCGTGGTAATGGTCATTTCCTGGAAGCGTCTTATCGAGCGTGAAGTGCTTCTCCACAATGCGAGCTCCAAGCACGTAAGCCGTATTGACAACCTCGGCAGAGGGGTCGGGCTTACAATGGTCCGAATACCCCACAATTACGTCTGGAAATTCCCGGGTGATCGATGCAATCCTGCTCAAATTAGCATGCTCGTACGGCGTTGGATATTCGAGCACGCAATGCAGCAGAGCGAGCGGACTGTCGTTCACGGCGCGTACCGCCTGAACGGCAGAACGCATCTCGGTCAAGTCGCCAGCCCCAACCGAAAGAATCATAGGCTTGCCTTTTCGAGCCTGATGCTCGATGAAAGGGATGTTCGTCAGGTCGGATGAAGACACTTTGTATACCCCCATCAGGGGTTCTAGATAATCAGCCGACTCGAAATCAAAGGGGGTCGAGCAGAAACCTATCCCGATCGAGTCGCAATAGACGGAAAGTTCTCGATACTCCCTCTCTCCAAACGAGTCGTATCGCTTGAAAAGCTCGTATTGGCTCGTTGAGGATTCCTCGCTCGTATCCCAATACGAAGGAGAATGTCGGGAAGCGAGCGATTCGGCCTTGTACGTCTGAAATTTCACCGCATGAACGCCAGCTTCGCTCGCTTCTTTGCACATGAGCTTTGCCGCCTCCATAGGGCTGATGCCACGCTGCCGAGCGATATCGTAATAATTGACGCCGATCTCAGCTATGAGTGTAAACGCCCCGCTTGCAATCCTATCCTCTAAGTTCATAGTACGTCTCCCAAAACGATCCTCTTTACTCTTCGTATCCCTAATCTCAAATCGTTCTCAAGCATCAGCTTGCGCATCTCTCGCCGTACGGACCTCGCCCCCGCAAGCCACGCTATTGTTGAAGCGAGGTCTTCGTCGGAAACCTCGCTTCCGAGCCCCAGGTTGATGAACCCGTTATCCATTTGAGCAAACGTGTGGAGCTGCTCGCGTTCGTTCTCCGCGAGAACAATTGTAGGCACGCCCATGCAGGCAAGCTCGAACGTGGTGCGCCCTTGGGAGGAAAGAGCCATGTCGGCCTTACGCATATGGTCGCTCATGCGCAACACGTTGCGACTCACCTCTATCCCGCACTCAGGAACGCTTTGCACCGCAGGATTGTCGTATCCCGAGCCGAGAACGAAATCAAACGTCACGTCCACTGCCTCTGCATTATGCCTTTTTGCCAGTTCGTACACCCGCGCCGTCAAATCGAGCGGATCCGTTCCTCCAAACGTGACGAGAATCCGGCGCACCTCATCCGAATCTTCCGAAGGCTGCGTTATAAGGAACTCGTCCCGCAAGCAGACGTACCCCTTACCCGAATACACGTTTCCATGCGGAGACGCCCCTTCGTAAATGGCGTTGACAACAGCATCGGCCAACCTTGCGCCTTCACCCAAATCCTCGAACGTCACCAAGCGCTTAACATACCTCTTCACATCAGCCATAAGACTGGCATCGCTATCAAGGCAATCGTATACGAATACATCGGGACGGCGCTCCTCCAGCCATCGGAGCATCTCTTCGTCGTCCTCCACCTCTAAAACCGGCATATTCGCCGATTTCAACTTGGCGATTCCTTCTCTATGACGTGCATTGCATACGAATACGACGTCATGCTCTATCAGTTCGTACCCAAGCGTTAATGCACGGTACACATGCCCAAGGCCAAGCTCCTTATGCCCGTCGACCCGAAACACGATGAGCCTTCGAGAGAGCATGGCTTCGCACACGATCCAATCTTGCATCGTGTCGATGTCGACCGCTTCGTCAGCAGGGACCTCAAAAACCGTAACGTTGTCCCCTATGCGAGACGAAGGCCCGATACACGAACGCTTCGAAACCAAAAATGCACCGGTTTCAACATAGTTCGGCGGAAGCTCCTGTCGATTGAGACGTCGTTCGTAATTCGGAACAAAACGATTCCGACCGTCTTTGCCCCAGCTCAAATGAGGAGCGTTTGTCGCACTCACCATCGTATCCGAATCGGAATTCAAAAACCGCTCAATCGCCGTATCGAGAGTGCGCACTGTTAGCAAAGGCGAGGTAGGCTGCATCGTGATGACGATGTCGTATCGCACACCCCGCAACGCTTCCACACGAACCACTGCGTCATTCACTACCGGATCGAGCGTAATATCGTCTCCGGAAAGTTCCGGGCTGCGCTCAAGAGCAACAACGCCATCGATCTGTTCTACGAAATCCAGTATCTCTCTCGAATCAGTGCTAACGGCAACATCGGTGATACAGCTGCTCTCTGCTGCACATGAAATCGCATAGTCAATCAACGGCCTGCCGTGCATAAGGCGCATATTCTTTCGTGGTATCCCTTTCGAGCCTCCTCGAGCAGGAATGACAGCGAGCACGTTCCTCTCCACATTCATCAAATGAAGGCACCTTTCCTGGAGACGACACGTCGACGAACAACCCTTTGATTCGGCGACTTTTCCAACTTCTTCGCAGCCCTACTCGCATCCGCACAACAAAAACCTTGATCATGTGCCGACGTGGCTAGAACGAACACAAAGAACAGCAAGTAATGACTCGTCATGGTCGAATGCATCACCATGCCGACAAGAAAAAACGGAACCCAAACGCCAGCCGTCTCTTTTCTGGCATAAGGGGCGATGACAATGCTGAACACAGCAAAGTAAAAAATTGTATAGAGAACCCCGTGCTTAAGAAGCAAGTTGATGACCGCGTGGTGCGGCTGCACAACCCTGTACCCATGCAACGAAGCACTCGCGAGCAAAGTGTCTTTATCGCCAAAAGGGTTTCCAATGTTCATGACGCGCCGGATGTCGATATCGTATCCACGAAAAATCAAAAGCGGATCCTTGGAAATCTGCTCGATAGCATAAAGATTGGAATTGAACCTGATAGCATTAGAGGTATCATTCAAACCTCGCGATGCTAAAGAGGCCGAAACGGTATCGCCTCCGACGACAGCCGTACTCCACCACCAGCTAAACGTCACGATTGAAAAGAACATGAGAGCGAAGAGCAAAAACAACACGACAGGATGCACGGATCTCGAAGGCTGAGAAACCGACCCCTTTCGTCGCGCTCTGATCCATATCACAGCATTTATTAAAGCAAAGCATAGAAGCATCATTTGATATCCCCTGCTGTTGAGGACGAGAGCCGCAACTACACATACCGCTACGCCAAGCTTTCGCTTCTCGTACCAGCACCAGCAGAAAAACAGGAACAGCACCACGCCAAAATAGTTCTTGTCGTACGAACCAAAAACATAATAAGGAGTTTCCGCGTCGCGGCGAAAAACGGAAACCAGCACAACCGCAAGGGCAAGGCAATAAAAGACGCGTTTCATGAAGGGACTAATCTCGAACGAGGACGGTCGTATGCAATAGAAGAAAAGAACCGTTAGCAGGAGAAAACTCGTGTCGATGAACAAATCCCGCATGGAATAGGGAGAAATCGCCATCGTGAGGAGAATCGAACCAGCAAGGCCGAAAAGGCAAAGGATCATCGGCAACGACATCTTTGTCTCGTCCAGCTCTTCTCTTCCAAAGAGACCGGTCGCAATCACCAATACTGCGGTAAGAACCACCGATGCATAAACTTTGTTTGCCGGCGACAAGAGAAAAAGAACAAGCAGCAAAAGAACCATCAAGATTGAGTACACAATGCCAATGTGACTTTTTCTCGCGCTCGGCGCTGTAGTATCAGTTTTTTGCGCAATCACGAATTTGCTCCTGTACGAACCATAGCTCCTGAACGTTTCATATAGAAAAGCCCCACTGAATACGTGAATAGGTAGGACACCGCGTTAGAAATGAGCATGAGAAGGCAAAGCACCCAAAGACTACCGACCCAAGAAGAGAAAGCAATCGAAGCGGCATACAAAACCAAACGGAACAGCGACGAAACAACCTGAAGGCGGGGCGGGGCAACTTTAAGAACTACGACCATATTGAACGAGTTGACAACCGCAAATATCGATGCTGCATTTCCCAACGGCATCAACGACAAGGCCTGGTCATAAAGCGTAGGATAGAGAATCATCGCGAACAGCGGCCCAATGAAGAAGGCAATCGCATACATGAAAAGCCCCACTGCGAGTATGAACAGATTCACTAAGTGATACCTGCGGACGGTTATCTTGACTACGCCGTCGCTCATGTAACTGAGCATGATGGAACTGATCGGTGAGGAGAAAAACGAGAACGTCTTGCCGAAAAAGGTTGCAACGTAATAGGTCGACACAGCCGAAGGCCCTAAGGCCGGATACAGCAGCAACCGATCAACGTACACCGACGAATAGGTGATGAGATTGCTCGCTATAAGAGACACATAGGTGCGCAGCGACGACCCAAAAAGCCTTGTTTTGCCATACGGTTCTGAAAACACGTTTGAGCATCGTGCAAAACATGCGAGGGCAAATGCTTCTCCAAGTATGAACACGAAAGGCCAGAATCCGCTTGCGAAAGCAACGCCCATACCTACCACATAACCCAAAGCAGTTAAGAGGTTGACTAGCAACAGCTTCTTGGAATTGAAATGAAGCCTGAACGCGACGAGACAATACGCCTTCACGATACTCATACCCGTAAGGATCCCAACAGCTAACGCCATCAATAGATCCATCGATAGAAGTTGCCAGCACACTATCGCAGTCGCCACTGCCAGTACGGGGGCAGAAATGGATAGGAGGTATTTGAAGTCTCCCGGTCCTATTCCGGCTTTCTCATAGCGTTCGTTGCGAATAATCCTCGTATTGCACAAGGTGCTCCCGAACGACGGCTCAAGCGCGTTGACGATCCCTATCGCCACCAGGAACAAACCGTATCGATCGCCGTCAAGCTTCCACGCCAAAAACGGATACACGAGAAGCTGCAGCGTCCCTACGAGAACCACGGTCGCACCGATAGTGAGAGCGAAATCGGTCGATGCTTTTTTCAAGAAGTCTTTTTTCATGGTTTCACGATCATCGAATAACCGTTTTGCCCCGATCAGGACTCAAGAAAGCCTCTAACGAGCCGTTCCGTATTCTCGAGCGCAGCCTCGTGCCAGACGTAGGATTTCAAGCTGTCAGAAACGGATTCGACCTCTACGCTCATGCGCCCCACAAATTCAGATGCGTCCTTCACAAGCTCGGCCGCACCTGACCTCATCAGCGGTTGAGCAATTTCACTGTCAACCGTATCCAGGATGAACACGCGCTTTCTATAGGCTATAGCCTCGAAAAGCACCGTGCTCGATATCCCTACGACAACTGTCGCCCTTTGCAGATACCAATCGATATCCCCGGTCTCCGCGATCTCAACCCTGGTGCCGACCTCCGTCAATTCAGGATGGACGACCCTCCACGAGTTTCTTTCGGAAGGATGCAGTTTCACGACAATGCGGTATTCGTTCGCACGCGGATCCCGAGCAAGATCGCACACGAACGAGGAAACCGCACCGTTGTCATAACCCTGAGACACCACCAAGACGAAAGGAACGTGCTCGTCTACCTGTTCTTTTTCGATGTCGAAAGACGCTTTCAACCCTCGCTCAAGCGGAATGGATCCTACGGCGATCATCCGTCGATCCCTATCCGGCACAACGCATTCGTCAATCCAATACTGACCGAATGCGGCGATACGGTCAGGAAGGTATCTTCCGCAGTCCGGCGCATCAAGATTGTACGCAATATGACCAGGCCCTATTTGCCCATGCTGGAGTTCGATTACCGGTATGCCCAGCTCATGAAGAACTTCGTTGCAGACGAGACAGAACACCGAGTAATGCTCGACCTCGACGACGCATTCAGGTTGCCATCTTGAGAAGATTTCACAAAACGATTTCGAAAGCGCGTAATAGCCAGTCACCACGTAAGAGGTTCTTTTAGCCAGAGCCTCCCGATCAATCTCGACATCGAATTCACACTCGAGCAGCCCCACCAATTCCGCAAGGTCGGACAAAACGCAACGAGACGCTTTCTCCCACTTTCTTGTTGCAAGAGCAACAAGCCATCTAGCCTCTAGGATATCCGTGTATATCGTAAGATCTTCAAGGGAGTCTTTTACATGGGCAAGCTTATGGGGACGCTCCAGAATCGAGCAGTCGTCTGCAAGGTCTCGAGCCAGATCCTCGAGGAACACGTTGCAAACGCCGTTCGAACCAGCGGTTTTCTTCCAATTGCCTAAAAAGACAACCTTCTTGCCTTCCCTTACCCCCGTCTCGATACCGCTCCGCGATTCACCCAGCTGCATGAGGAGACGAGGCAGGCTTCTTGCGATATTAGCCTTTGAAAACTGCGCATGAAAATCAGGATGCCCACCGAATTCGAAACGTCGAACCTGCTTGCATACCGAGTCGAACAGCCACTTCCTCAGAAGATGCCAATAGTGCATGCCATCGACATTTCGACTGAAAACATCATGGCGATTCTCAAATGCAAGAAACGCTTGCACGAGAAGCACCCTGTTCCCGTAATCCACTCCAGCCACGCCCGGTTCGTTCAAATCCGTAAACAAACTCATAGCCGCCAAAAGCTTCCATAAGACGAGAAGCGCTTCGCGTCCAATATTCCTTTAACATCCAAAAGCACCTTGCTTTCGTCGGGCTTGTCTCCGAAGAAAGCATCAATACGCTCGAAGCCCAGCTCTTTGAACTCATCATGGGCAACCGCGACAATCAGGCAATCTGCGTTCGCAATATCACCCGACTCGCGTAGCTGCATGCCGTAAACCTGCTTCACCTCGTCTCCCGAAGCCCAAGGATCCACCACCGACGGCTCGACTCCATATTCCTTTAGCCTCATGACAATGTCGTACACCTTGGAATTTCGAACATCGGGACAGTTCTCTTTGAAGGTAATGCCCAAGACGACCACGTTCGAGGACTTGGGAGCAAGCCCAACTCGCACCATCTCCCTGATGGCCGTCTCGGCAACAAACCCTCCCATGGCATCGTTCACTCTTCTGCCCGAAAGAATGATCTGAGAGTGGTAACCGAGCTTCTCGGCCTCGTAGGTAAAGTAATACGGATCAACGCCGATGCAATGCCCACCAACCAGTCCTGGTTTAAAGCCGAGCGCATTCCACTTCGTGTTCATGCCCTCCACGACTTCGCTCGTATCGATACCCATGCGGTCGAAGACCATGGCAAGCTCGTTCATGAAGGCAATATTGATATCGCGCTGGGAGTTCTCCACTACCTTAATTGCTTCAGCTGTTTTGATCGAGGAGACCGGATAGGTGCCTGCCTCTATCACGATGTCGTACACGCGTTTGATTTCTTCAAGGGACTCATCATCCATGCCCGAAACGATTTTTCGGATAGTGGTCAAGGTATGGACTTTGTCCCCGGGGTTGATTCGCTCAGGACTGTAACCCACTTTGAAATCAACGCCGCACCGCAATCCGGATTCCCTCTCAAGGATAGGAACGCATACGTCCTCCGTGACCCCAGGATAGACGGTAGATTCGAAAACCACGATCGAACCCCATTCAAGGTGACGGCCAAGCATGGTCGACGCCCCAACAACCGGCGACAGATCGGGGGTCTTGTCCTGATTGATCGGAGTAGGAACAGCAACTATATGAAAACGCGCTTCCCGTAAACGTTCGGGATTCGACGTGAAGTCGACGCCTGTGGAGCTGATCGCCTCGTCGCCTACTTCTTTCGTCGGATCGACCCCCTTTCGGTGTTTCTAAAAGGAATTGGTCTACGGATATATGGTAACGCTGTATCAGCTCAAAGAATATCTGTAAACTTGGGTGCTGCCCCTTGTTCTCAATGTTCGCAAGGTAGCGCGGCGAGATAAACATTTCGTCGCCTACTTTCTTGCGGCTCTCCTTGCATCCCTCACGCGCTGCCTTTATCGCTGCCCCAAAAGCCTTAAAGTCGTATCGTGGTACTGGTCTTTTTGCCATAGTTATTCACCCTATTACATTTTACTGTTCCCCTTTCTTCTTGGATATGTCTACGTAGTTCTATCAGTTAGCCAAAATAATTCATATATATATATGTTGACAACAAGCTGCTTTTGTATATAATATTATATAAAAGGGGGGGAATGTTTATGTTACATAGCATGCGTATTCGATAAGCATTGAAATCAAAAAAGATTTTTCCCATTTTCAATATGGGCTTTTTTGTCATGCTTATTTTGCGTATGCTATACAACAAAACTAACGACGTATAGACATAGTATAAAAACTATGCCTTAATTTTGTTGTAGTATTATATGTATAAATGCAGGTCAATGCTCATGTTGAGAATTGACCTGCATTTTTTTGCGCAAAAGGAGAAATATTATGCTTGAAAAATATTGGATAAAATGTCCAATTTGTAACGGAAAGACGAGGGTTCAAGTATTTTATAA
>ERZ791934.2703-NODE-2703-length-10394-cov-3.558758_pt1 | contig 10394 bp, 4 predicted proteins | sample MGYA00510125_ERZ791934 | MGnify/ENA primary metagenome ERZ791934 (study PRJEB30046, sample SAMN00993240) | human gut metagenome | study: EMG produced TPA metagenomics assembly of the A metagenome-wide association study of gut microbiota in type 2...
ATTGGGTGCGGTACGATCATTACGAGCTGAAAACAGCGGAAGATGGCAAGCGGTACATCACCCCCGGCAAAAACGCAAAGCCGGATGTCTACAATCCGCTGAAAGAAGTCCCTAACATTGTGCTGGATGCGCTGAATGTGGGGATGCTGCTGATGGGGCGCAAGCCGGAAGCAGAAGTGGAAAAGGCGATAATGGAGTTTGTCACCCGGTACGGCCTGCTGGGGCTGATGACTGCACTTCCCACCACACCGTCCTTTATGGATTATGCGGCGGTGTATCTGCCGAAAAATCACTTCATCAAGGAAGAATCCATGGCGACAAACAAATACCTGTCCCTGTTTTACCCCTTTGACCAGCTGGACTTGGTGAAGAAGGGCATTGAATCCACATGGAATGTGTCCAATGACAGGACGATGGTTGCCCTAACCATGACTTTCATGGACGAGCCGATGGCAAAGAACATGAGCTTCCAGCGGGAATATGCGGAACCCTATGACTGGGTTGCCCAGCAGTTCAAGGATTGGGCATTCACTCTGTCTACGTCCATCCTGTACTACAATGATTGTGATTCCATCGATGAGGAAGCACGGGGGCTGTATCGCAAGGCCATGGCTGCGTTCGGCGGAATCGCCCCCAGCTACCACATTGAACTGCTGGATAAACCCACCATCTATTGGGACTTCCATTCGCTGTTGTTGGGTATCCAGATGATGTTCAGCTTCATGCTGGTGGACGGCGACCAGCCCCTGCGCCTGTGCAAGCACTGCCAGAAGGTGTTCCTGGGCAGCCGATCCAATGCAACCTTTTGCAGCCCACGGTGCAAGAACCAGTATAATGTCTATAAGAGCCGTGACAAATCCAAGGGGGAAACGAACTAACGAGGGCTCTTTCGCTGCGGCGGGACGGGGGATGATATACCTTTGCTTCCTTTTCCGGTCAGGCGGATTTTGCCCCCTGTGCAAATCCCAATTTTGTCCGTGTCCGTACAAAATCCGCCAGCCCTACTGTCGCCAAAAAGTGTCTGTCAACCGCTATCTGCCCGCACAGCAGATGGCGAAGCCAGCCCCTTTCCAGCGTCAGCCTGAAGCAAAGGTATAACACACTAGACTTTCCGAGGGAAAGTCGTGTGCCAAGGAAGGCACTGCCCTCCTTTGGAAACCTCCCGCCAAGGGGAACGCTGTTCCCCTCTGGACTCCCTGCTTGTCCGTGCAGTGGCTATCCATCCTGCTCCCGCACGCTGGATATGTTCCTGCCCGAACAGGTAAAACCGGCACAGAGATTCGCCCGGATAGCGGGCATATTTCTGTGCCGATTTTTGTTCAGCGACGGCTGAGCGAAGCATACATGGATACTTTGTTGTAGTTGGAGTTTTTCGTATTGGAGTGCGAAAACTAATTGTCCCAAGTTACTATATCTGGTATAATAAAACAGTCGAATTTTCTGACCGGAGGTACCCATATGGCCATCTCTTATAATAAGCTCTGGAAACTGCTCATTGATCGAAAAATGAGCAAGGCAGATTTACGCCGAGCGGCGGGAATCGCCCCCAACACCATGACAAAACTGAATCGCGATGAGGAAGTGACCCTAGAAACGCTGGGAAAAATTTGCTGGGTTTTAGGTGCCAATATTGGCGATATCGTGGACATCGTGCCAGACACCTCGCAAGGCGAGTAAAGTACAGTATCAGAGGAGGAAAAAACATATGCCTCGACTGGAAGAAATAACTGTCGGCAGCCAGGTCAAAGGGATTGCCGCTGGGGAACCAGTTACTGTAATTGCTGTACAATGGTATGGCAACGCTGCAGCTGAGATAACTTTTAAAAATAGCAAAGGGCAGTTGGCGAGTCAAATTGTTTATCGAGAGGACGAGAGCCAACTAGAGATTTTGGGAGACCATTTGCCTTGGAGCTTCGATGCTGATGCCGATCGGATGCGTCTTGTTTCCGAAGCATATCGCATCAACTTGGCACATATTTTTGACCCCTATCTTGCAGTACACACTTCATCTATCGAGCCTTTGCCCCACCAAATCTCTGCTGTTTATCAAGAGATGTTGCCACGCCTGCCTTTGCGTTATATTTTGGCTGATGATCCTGGTGCTGGTAAAACTATTATGACCGGTCTGTTCATCAAAGAGTTAATCGTGCGCGGTGACCTGAAACGCTGTCTCATTGTGACTCCGGGCAATCTGTCAGAACAGTGGCAGGATGAGTTATACCGCAAGTTTCATCTGCGATTTGAGATTCTTACCAATGATCGTATTGAGTCTGCAGTAAGTGGAAACATCTTTACCGAAATGCCCTTCTGTATCGCTCGTCTGGACAAGCTGGCTCGTAACGAAGCATTACAGGAAAAGCTGAAAGTTACTGACTGGGATTTGATTGTCTGCGATGAGGCCCACAAGATGAGCGCCACTGTGTGGGGCGGCGAGATTAAATACACCAAGCGCTTCAACTTGGGCAGACTTCTCTCGGAGATCACCCGTAATTTTTTGTTGCTTACGGCTACTCCTCACAATGGGAAAAGTGAGGATTTTCAGTTATTTTTATCGTTGATCGACCAGGATCGGTTCGAGGGCGCAGCCCGCTCTTCTAATCATGCTGTGGACGTATCGGATGTGATGCGCCGTTTGGTCAAAGAAGAATTGCTCAAATTTGATGGCACGCCGCTTTTCCCTGAACGTCGGGCCTACACGGTCAACTATGATTTATCTCCTCGGGAGGCACAACTCTACAACGAAGTGACCGACTATGTGCGGGAGGAGTTCAACCGTGCCGATAAGCTGAATAACGAGCGCAAAACAACAGTGGGCTTTGCCTTGACGATTCTGCAGCGTCGGCTGGCTTCATCTCCGGAAGCAATCTATCAGTCGCTTCGCCGCCGACGGGAGCGGCTGGAACATATACTGGCGGAGGAAAAAATGGGCCGTCGAGGCGAGGAATATGGCAAAAAAATTGCGTTTCCCACCGATGACGACTTTGACGAAGATGATTACACCGCAGCAGAACTGGAAGATGCCGAGGAAAATGTGGCCGATCGAGCGTCCGCAGCCAATACCATCTCCGAAATGGAGGCGGAAATCCACACTCTGAAACGTCTGGAGCAGATGGCCAATGCAGTTCGCGCCAGCGGCGAGGACCGCAAGTGGGACGAGCTGTCCCGTCTGCTGCAGGATGAAAAGAATATGTTCAGTCCTGAAGGCCAGCGAGAAAAGCTCATCATCTTCACCGAGCATCGAGACACGCTGCGGTATCTATCCGATAAAATCCGCAACCTGTTCGGCAGCGACGAGTCGGTTGTGACGATTCACGGCGGCATGCTCCGAGATGAGCGCCGCAAAGTGGAGGAACTTTTCAAGCAGGACAAAAATGTGCGCATCCTGATTGCTACCGATGCGGCTGGTGAAGGTATCAACCTGCAGCGTGCCCACTTGATGGTCAACTATGACCTTCCCTGGAATCCCAACCGGCTGGAACAGCGATTTGGCCGTATCCACCGTATTGGACAGACCGAAGTCTGCCATCTCTGGAATCTGGTCTCTAAAGAAACAAGAGAGGGCATGGTGTTCCAGCGTTTGTTTGAAAAGCTGGAAGAAGAACGCGAAGCTCTTGGCGGCAAAGTATTCGACATCCTGGGTAAGATGACCTTCGATAATCGCCACTTGCGGGATCTGCTGATCGAAGCCGTTCGCTACGGCAATGATCCCGAGGTTCGTGCCCGATTGTGGCAGGTTGTGGACAATTCCATGGACCGCCAGAGACTGCAGGAGCTTTTGGAAGAACGCGCTCTCACTGAGGATACTATGGATATTCACCGGATCATGGCCATCCGGGAGGATATGGAGCGAATCGAAGCCCATAAGCTGCAGCCGCATTTTATCGAAGCCTTTTTTGTAGAGGCTTTCCGCTCGGTAGGTGGGCAGATACGCCCTCGGGAATCCGGCAGGTACGAGGTCACCTCCGTGCCCTTCGCCGTACGCAATCGGGATATGCAAATTGGCTTTGGCGAGCCGGTCCTGCAGCGGTACGAGCGAGTCTGCTTTGACAAGAGTGGATGTAATCTTCCCGGACTGCCGCCCGCCGAACTGATTTGTCCCGGCCATCCGTTGTTGGAGGCCACCATTGACCTGGTGAGGGAGCGAAACGCCGACCTGCTCAAGCGAGGCGCTGTGTTCGTAGATGACAGCGACGACAGTGACCAAGCCCGTCTGCTGTTTTATATCGAAGACTGTATTCAGGACGGTGTGATTCTGAACGATGGCGCTAAGCGAGTGATCTCTAAGCAGGTCCATTTTGTAGAGCTGCTTGCCGATGGTAGCGCCCGACATGCAGGCTATGCGCCCTACTTAGATTACCGCGCTGCCACCGAACCGGAGCAAACAGCGATCCGCAGTTATATAAATACCCAAGCATGGCTGACCTCCGGCGTGGAAGAGCGGGCCAGAGGCTATGCCATTGCGCAGATTATCCCCCAGCACTTCGCCCAGGTGCGGCAGCACAAGCAGCAGATGCTGGACAAGACTACCAAAGCGGTGAAAGAGCGTCTGACTGCAGAAATTCAGTATTGGGATTTCCGCGCGGCAGACCTGAAGCAGAAAGAAGCCGCGGGTAAGATCAATGCCCGGCTCAATTCCCAAATGGCTGCCCGTCGCGCCGAAGACCTGGCCGCCAGGATGCAGAGGCGTCTGGACGAGTTGGACAAGGAACGGATGATCTCGCCCGCGCCGCCTATCGTCACCGGCGGTGCGCTCATCATTCCCCGCGGCTTGCTGGCCCGGCTGATGAATGTGTCTGCGGCGAATCCCTTCGGCGGTACAGATAAAAAAGCGGTGGAACTGGCTGCCATGAACGCGGTGCTGGCCATTGAACAGCAGCTGGGGTACCAGCCCAAAGATGTAAGCGCCGACAAAGTGGGCTACGATATTGAATCCGCCATTCCTCCGCAGCTTCGTACCGGCGAAAACACATTGCGGTTCATTGAGGTAAAAGGCCGGACCAAGGGCGCAACCACGGTGACCGTCTCTAAAAATGAGATTCTCACCGGCCTCAACAAGCCGGAGGAGTTTATCCTGGCGGTGGTGGAGGTAGACGGCACCGCCACCCATACGGTATACTTAAAGCACCCCTTCCGCAATGCGCCAGATTTTACGGCCACCAGCGTGAATTTTGACTTAATGGACCTGATCCGCAGCGCGGAGATTGTGTTCCAGAAATGAGGATAGAACCATGCCTAAAAAACTGATTGAAGTGGCGCTTCCACTGGAAGCCATCAATGCCGAATCCGCCCGGGAAAAATCCATCCGACACGGTCATCCCTCCACCCTGCATCTGTGGTGGGCCCGGCGGCCCCTGGCCGCAGCCCGTGCGGTGATCTGGTCCAGCCTGGTGGACGATCCCTCCGAGCACCCGGAGCAGTTCCCCACCGAAGAGGAGCAGAATAAAGAGCGTCAGCGCTTGTTTGCCATTCTGGAAAAGCTGGTCAAGTGGGAAAACTCCAATGACCCAAAGGTTCTGGATGCCGCCAAGGCGGAAATCCTGCGCTCCACCGGCAACAACCCGCCTCCGCTGCTGGACCCCTTTGCCGGTGGCGGTGCCATTCCCTTGGAAGCCCAGCGGCTGGGTTTGGAGGCCCATGCCCACGACCTGAACCCTGTGGCGGTGATGATCAACAAAGCGATGATCGAAATTCCGCCCAAGTTTGCCGGGCAGGCCGCAGTAAATCCTGACAGTCGGCTGAAAAAAATCCGCAGTGAATGGACCGGCGCTCAGGGCCTTGCGGAGGATGTTCGCTACTACGGCGAGTGGATGAAGCAGCAGGCTTTCCGGAAAATCGGTCACTTGTACCCCAAGGTGAAGGTGTCCGCTGCCCAAGGCGGCGGTGAGGCCACCGTCATCGCTTGGATTTGGGCCCGGACCATCAAATGCCCCAACCCGGCCTGTGGCTGTGAGATGCCGCTGGCCAGCAGCTTTGTGCTGTCCAAGAAAAAGGGGAAAGAGGCTTGGGTAAAACCGATTCCTGCCGGAGACCATGTGGAGTTTGAGGTGCAGCAAGGAAAATGCCCGAAGGAATATGAATCTTTCAAAGTGGGGCGCAGTGCCATTTTCAAATGTCCCTGCTGCGGAGAAATTACCACGGATGCCTATGTGAAGAAAAATGGCCAACAGCACAAAATCGGGTCCCAGTTGATGGCTGTTGTGGCGGAAGGGCAGCATGGAAGAATCTATCTGAGCCCTGACGAAGAACAGAAACTGGCTGCCAATGTGTCTAAGCCGGAAAACTATCCCGACGGAAGTATGCCCACAAATCCCCGCTGGTTCAGTCCGCCGGCCTTTGGTATGACAGAATATAGTGACCTTTTCACTAACCGCCAGCTGACAGCTCTGACCACCTTCAGCGAACTGGTGAGCGAAGCGCAGAAACAGGCCGAGGCAGACGCCATCGCCGCAGGGCTGCCCAACGACCACATTGCCCTTAGCGAAGGCGGTACAGGTTCCCGCGCCTATGGTGAAGCGGTTGGCGTGTATTTAGCATTTAACATAAATAAGCTTGCAGATTACCATTCTACAATATGTTCTTGGCATAATTCAGGAGAAAAAATCGGACATACGTTTGCTAGGCAAGCGATACCTATGGTTTGGGACTATGCGGAGGCGAATCCTTTTAGCGATTCTTCTGGATGCTTTGACAATATGCTTAAATGGATACGTCGCTGTGTAGATAATTTTAATTCAAAGTCTTTGGGAAACGCAAAGCAGTTTGACGCTCAAAGCGACTGCGGTCAGCGAAATATTATGATTTCTACTGATCCACCCTATTACGACAATATCGGCTATGCAGATCTGTCTGACTTTTTCTATGTTTGGATGCGGCAGGCATTGAAGCATACCTATCCGAATTTGTTCCGTACCATGCTGGTGCCCAAGGCGGAGGAGTTGGTGGCGACTCCTTATCGCTTTGATGGAAGTGTGGAAAAAGCTCGGGATTTCTTTGAGAAGGGGATGTTGCATACCTGCCAGCAGATCTACCAGTATGCCCGGAAGGATATCCCGGTTACCATCTACTATGCCTACAAGCAGAGCGATACAGACAACGGGGAAAACGAGACAAAAACCGCTTCCACTGGCTGGGAAACCATGCTGTCGGCTGTCATTCAAGCAGGCTTTGCCATCACCGGCACATGGCCTATGCGTACAGAAATGAGCGTAAGAGCCGTTGCCATGGGCACCAACGCTTTGGCCTCCTCCATCGTCCTGGTATGCCGCAAACGGCCGGAGGACGCTCCCATGGTCACGCGCCGCAGCTTTATCGCGGAACTGAAACGGGAACTGCGCCCTGCTTTGCAAAAGCTCCAGCGCAGCAACATCGCCCCGGTGGACCTGGCCCAAAGCGCCATCGGCCCCGGCATGGGCGTTTACTCCAAGTACTCCAAGGTTCTTGAGTCTGATGGCACCCCCATGACGGTGCGCAGCGCGCTGCAGATCATCAACCAGGAGCTGGATGTCTACTTCAACGAGCAGGACGGCGAACTGGACCAGAACAGCCGCTTCTGTGTGGATCTGTACATGCAGAACGCCTTCAATGACATCAAATTCGGCGACGCCGATACCCTGGCCCGCGCCAAGAACACCTCTGTGGCCGCCTTGGCAGCAAAGGGCGTGCTGTATGCACAAAAAGGCTCGGTCCATCTGCTCACTCGGGAGGAATTGCCGGAAAAGGTGGACGAGCGGGAGGAGACCATCTGGCTGCTCTGCCAGCAGCTTACTCAGGCCATGGCCACCGGCGGTGTGGCAGCCTGTGCGCAGATTGTGGTCAATATGTTCGGCTCCAACGCCGAACGCGCCAAAGACCTGGCCTATCGCCTCTACACCGTAGCCGAGCGCAAAGGCTGGGCACAGGAAGCCTATGCCTACAACGCCCTGGTGATTGCCTGGCCGGAAATTCAGTCCCGCGCCGCCGAGCTGCAGGCATATAAGCCGGAACAGATTACGCTGTTTGAGTAAGAAAGGAGGGGGACGGGTGTGATTTATGATGAGCAGACTTTGATCCAAAAACTTCGTGAAATGATGAAGAATCATGAAAATGAAGTTGTGGAGTTTAAAGAGGCAAAAAAGGACAAAAGTTTTAATGAAATCGGGCAGTATTTCTCCGCTCTGAGTAATGAGGCAAATCTTCGAGGCAAGACCGAAGGCTGGCTGATTTTTGGAATTACCAATGCTCCTGAAATCATAGGAACCAATTATCGCAGCGAAGGCCGCTCCCTGCAAAGCCTGAAAAAGGAGATTATGGAGCGCACCAATCAAAGAAATACCTTTCAGGAAATTTACGAACTGGATATTGACGGAAAACGCGTCATCTTGTTTCAAATCCCACCAGCGATACCAGGCATTCCAACGACATGGAATGATATGGCGTATGGCAGAGCCAATGAGTCACTTGTTCCTCTTTCTATGCAAAAATTGGATCTTATCCGTCAGCAAATAGGTTTTGACTGGTCCAAAGTGGTTGTGAAAGACGCCTCTATGGCGGATCTTGATCCAGATGCCATCCGGCGGGCCCGTGAATTGTTTATCCAGCATGAAGTGCAGCGAGGCAAAGAGCGAGCATATTTTGAGCAGTTGACGGACGAACAGCTTCTTAATAAGGCCGGGATTCTGCTTGGCGGTAAAGTGACACGGACTGCTCTTTTGCTGTTGGGTGACGAATATGCCAAAAACTATTTTGACGGATTTATTCCCAGAATTACTTGGACTTTGTACAATCAAGATGGTTCAGTAAAGTCTTATGAACACTTTGACACACCATTTTTGCTGGCAGTAGATAAGGTGTTCCGGCAAATCCGCAATGTAAAGTATCGATATATTGCCGGTCAGCAAACGCTTTTTCCAGAGGAAGTAGATCAATATGATGCAGAACTGATCAAAGAGCTTCTGCATAACTGCATCGCTCACCAGGACTACACCTTGCGTGGTAAAATCAATGTAGAGGAATTTGAGGACTATTTGGTATTTATCAATGAGGGCGGGTTTATCCCGGAAACCATTGAAACAGCGTTGGAGCCGGGCTATAAGCCTCCTTACTATCGCAACACATTTTTATGCAACGCCATGGTAAATCTCTATATGATTGACAGCAACGCCATTGGTATTCCAACCATGTTCCGTATTCAGCAGGAAAAGTTTTTCCCGTTACCTAGTTATGATCTTTCTGTTCCCAATCGTGTGAAGGTTACTGTATACGGTAAAATTTTAGATAAGAACTACACCCAGCTGTTGAATTCGGACCGAAGCCTAAATATCCACACAGTTTTTCTTTTGGATAAGGTACAGAAAAAAGAAACAATTACCCACGATCAGTATTTGGCTTTGAAGAAAGCGGGTTTGGTAGAAGGACGTTATCCCAGTATTTATGTTTCGTACAGTGTAGCTGAAGCAGTTGGACAAAAATCAGAGTACATCCGCAACAGCGGATTGGAAGATGAAAAGTGCAAAGAGTTTATCCTAAAAGCTATTGAAAAATCTGGAGAAGTTAAAAATTCTGAGTTATTGCCCATTGTAGAGGATATCTTCCCGCGTATTTTATCTGAAAAGCAAAAGCGAAAAAAACTTTCTAACTTGCTTCAGGCAATGAAGAAGAAAGATAAGACTATTGATTCACGTGGGCGCACAAGTAATGTTGTTTGGTTTCTCCGCAAGTAATTAAGCGCAGAAATTTTGCTTTGCTTCTATTGACTTTGATTAGCTAGTTGTAGCAAGTGTGTAGCTAGTTGTAGCTAGTTGTGTAGTTAGTTCGTAAATGATGAGTAAAAATCATTTTGAGTCGGAGGTAGTTATAATGCCTGATAATTTATCAAAAGTACAACAGGCCTTTCGTATTCTGCACCCACTCCTTGCAGGGTATGTGGCGCAGGAACTGAGCCATGAATATAAGGATTCCTGGTGGCAGGAGGTTTTGATGACATTATCTGACCAGAGCCGGGACCTGCCAGACGCAGGAGAATACGGGGAGCTTGTAGACTCGCTGGATATCGCAAATTGTTTGCGGCTTTTCGACCGCAAATGGAATGACCTTTTCAAGCGTAAACTTTCGTTGGATTACCGCACCTGGGCAAAAGAGTTGATGGGTGTGCGCAACAAAGTTGCCCACATTGGCGGACAAGACTTCAACAACGACGATACCTGGCGCGCGCTGGACACCATGGCCCGTCTGTGCGAAGCCTTTGACGATGAGGCAGCGGAGGAGATCCGCAAACTGCTGCGCGAAGCGCGGTACGGCTCTGCTGCGGGCTCCACAACAGTGACTGAAACCGCAGCTCCGACCGAAAGGCCCAAAACAAGCCAGGCTGGTGTGCTGAGCCACACACTCTCCGGCCTTCCCAGTTGGAGAGAGGTGAT
>ERZ791934.2711-NODE-2711-length-10324-cov-3.193690_pt1 | contig 10324 bp, 9 predicted proteins | sample MGYA00510125_ERZ791934 | MGnify/ENA primary metagenome ERZ791934 (study PRJEB30046, sample SAMN00993240) | human gut metagenome | study: EMG produced TPA metagenomics assembly of the A metagenome-wide association study of gut microbiota in type 2...
CATCGTACGGAGCATTATCCTCAACAACTTTCCGGAGGTCAACAACAGCGTGTGGCTATTGCCCGGGCTATTGTGACGAACCCGAAAATTATATTGGCTGACGAACCGACGGGTAACCTCGATTCTACCAATGGCAACGAGGTGATGCTTTTATTGAAGGAGTTAAATAAAGATGGAGCTACAGTCGTGATGGTAACTCACTCTGAAGAAAATGCCCGGGAGGCAGGCCGTATTGTGCGGATGATGGATGGTTGTATCCTGACGGAGAACAGACGATGAAAAGTTTTGAACGATGAATGATCACCGCCGATCATTCATCGTTCAGAACCTTTCATCGTTTCAATTCATATCCCAGCATCATGCCGTCATAGCTATCTGCCAATGAACTGATGGCTTTGAGGGTGGCACTGCTGCTCTTACTGGATAAGAAAGTGATTAGCTTCAGCAATTTGTCTGCTTCGAACAGAAGATCCATCTGCTGAGTGGTATAATTGACTTTTGCATTCATGGGGATTAATTTCATATACCTCAGGTGGAGCATCTGGGTGCCGGCATCGTAAGAGTAGGTTCCGTTCAGCTTGCGTTTGCCTAAAGTGCTTACGAAAGTACTGTCCGCATTGAATGTAAAACTCAGTTGCCCCTCTTTAATGCCGACTTTGGCCAGCTGTTCGTCCAGCTTTTGTTCGGCAGCGGAAGCAGCGACGGTTCCTCCGGCTTTCTTCAGCAGGTTTTCAGACTCGAACTCAATGGCTGAGCCGGTATAACGCCAGGTCCCGGTCATATCCACTGTTTCGGTATGTCCTGTGACAGCGTTGACAACTTTGGAGATATTGTCTTTATTGAATAAGTCCTTGATAGATTGTGCACGGTTTACGGTCGGTACAAGCAGTAGTGTGATAAGAACTGCAAATGATAATAGTTTTCTTTTCATTTGATATCCTTGTTTTTATTTTGAATTAAGTTCTTTATTGATTGACTCGATGTAGTTTAATACCTCTGTCCTGCCAAGGCGCTCTTCTGATGAAGTGATGAAATAGGGAGGGAGTTCTTCCCATTGTTTCCGTAATTCTCTCAAGTAAGCGCTGATATTTATTTTGAGTCGTCCCCCTTTCAGTTTGTCTGCTTTGGTGAAGATAATGGCAAAAGGAATGCCGTTCTCACCCAGCCATTCCATGAATTCAAGATCTATTTTCTGGGGTTCCAGACGGCTGTCTATCAATACGAATAGATTGGTCATCTGTTCGCGTTCGAGGATGTAATCTTCGATGATGGTGCGTATCTGTTCCTGTCCTTTCTGACCTCGTCTGGCATATCCGTATCCGGGTAAGTCAACCAGGTACCAGCTGTTGTTGATCAGAAAATGATTGATAAGCATGGTCTTACCGGGAGTAGCGGAAGTCATGGCCAGCCCCTTTCGTCCGGTCAGCATATTGATGAGGCTGGATTTTCCTACATTGGATCGGCCGATAAAGGCATATTCGGGGAAAGTGCCTGCCGGACATTTTTTCACGTCCGTATTACTAATTACAAATTCAGCATTGGTTATTTCCATATTTCTTGTTGGTTTTAAAATTCATTTTTTAGTTGTTTCTTTGATACGATCCATATTCCTGCAAAAGTAAGGATGCCGTTCAGCATCAATAATTCGTATCCGAACTGATAGCCGGTTTCCTGCCGGGCAAATCTATCGGCTGCGTAACAAATCAGTGGTGAAGCTATCGCAATAAACGGCACCCATCGGTCGTTTGTTTTTCGTTGGGTGAATAATCCGAAAGCAAACATTCCCAGAAGAGGTCCGTATGTATAGGAGGCTATGATGTAAATAGCATCGATGACGCTTTGGTTATTCAATGCATCGACAAGGCAGATAAAGAAAATAAGTAGGACGGATAGTCCTATATGTACCCGGTTTCGTTTTCTACGGGCTTCTTCCTCTGTGTCTTTGCCTGTGTCGAGCAAGTCGATGCAAAAGCTCGTTGTCATGGCGGTTAAGGCTGAATCCGAATTGCTGAAAGCGGCGGCAATGATACCGATTGTAAATAGGATAAGTACTCCTTCGCCCAGATAACCCTGGGTAGCAAGCAGCGGCAGGATGTCGTCACCGGCAGCCGGAAGTTCCAACTGCATCTCTTGAGCAAGGACCAGTAATAAAATGCCAAGGCCCAGAAACAGCAGGTTGAGCGGAGCGAATGCAAAGCCATAACAATACATGTTCTTCTGCGCGTCACGCAGACTACGGCAGGAAAGGTTTTTCTGCATCATATCCTGATCGAGTCCGGTCATGACAATAACAATAAAAATCCCACTTAGAAACTGTTTGAAGAAATTCTGGCGCGACATCCAGTCATCAAATACAAAGATGCGACTGTGTTCATTGCTGCTGATTGTTTGTATAACTCCGCTGAAGTCAAGATTTAACTTTGCAGTGACAAAAACAAGGATGCTGATCAGTGCGGCGATCAGGCAGAAAGTCTGTAAAGTATCCGTCCAGACAATTGTTTTAATGCCACTTTTGTGAGTGTAGATCCATACTAAAGCTACCGATCCGGCAGCAATACTCCAGAATGGGATACCCATATCACGAAATACGTAGGTATATAGAATCAGACAGACAAGGTATAGTTTTGCAGCTGTGCCCAGCATACGCGAAAGAAGGAAAAAAGAGGCTCCTGTACGGTAGGCACGCTTTCCGATACGGGTATCCAAATAAGTGTATATACTGGTCAGGTTGAGTTTATAGTAGAGTGGGAGGAGTATATGGGCGACAGCCAGATAACCGAAGAAAAAGCCGAATACGGTTTGCATATACGTCATATCCATCGCCTTTACCATGCCCGGTACGGATACAAAGGTTACTCCCGAAATAGATGCGCCAATCATTCCGAAAGCAACGACGTACCATGGAGACTGGTTTTCTCCTTTAAAAAACGCTGCATTCGAACCTCCTTTCCGTCCGGTGATACGGGCTATCAGCAAGAGAATGGCAAAGTAGCATACAATAGTGGCAAGTATCATCATAACGAGCGCAAAGGTAACACTTATTTTGCAAACGATGATTGCTAATTAAAATTTGATATTTGTCTTTGAAAGCATATCCCATCAAAAGACCACCCAGTATAGGTGTCAGAGTGCCGAGTGTTATTAACAGATTTCCATCGCCATTAGGATCGAATACGATGTTCATGATGGCATAGACAGGGACAATGCCGGTTAATAGTACAAGAATTGTGACAAATTTTTGATATTGTTTTCATGATAGTTAAGCGCTTGATAATTAGTACGGCAAAATTAAACAATAATAGTGGATAAAGGATAGCTCAAATACCGGCTTGGGACAGAATGTTTTTTCCGGAGTGGTTTTGAATTCACCACGGATTACATGGATTGACACGGATTCTTTAATCTAATTCTCAATGAAATAAATTATTTGTCTGTGTTACGTGTAATCTGTGGTGAGACCTATCCAGTTCTATATATGATGAAAATGTTTCCTCCAAATACAAATGTAGAAACTTAATTCTCCAATAGTTCTTTCATGGCCCTTTCCTCTTGTCGGATACGTATAGCGAGCAAACAAGCGTAGATAGGGAGTCCAATGAGTAATGTATACCAGGCATTGCAGAGTAAAGCAACTCCAATTAGTTCAGGTATGATATTCAGATAGTAATTGGGGTGTCTTACTGTTCTGAAAAGGAAGCTTTTTTCAATGCGATGATCGGGAATGATATAAAGTTTTACTGTCCATACATCATGGAGTTTATAGATCACATAGAATAGCATAGCATAAGCAAAGCCCATTATAAAAACACCACAAACAGAGAAGTAGTTGAAGGTAGTTCCCGAAGTGTATGCTTCATAGAGGGCCGAAAAATAGTAGACGATATGTGCTAATGTCAGTAATAGCGAATTAACTTTACCATATTGTACCGCTCCACTTTTCAGAAGACGTTTCTCGTTACGAATGGAGTAGGATAAGGAAAGTAATCTGAGTACAAAAAAGGCAATAAATGTAATAATGATATTTTGCATCGTTTTATTTTTTTAGGGATAAGATATATTTTATTTTCTTTCTTAGAACTTATGAAGGAATACCCAAGAGGGCGATTGAACCGGAATTCAGTTCATTTCGGAATAGTTATAAATCGGAGGAGCATAATAAGTTTCAAGAACTGGTTAAGAAATATGGTTTCTATCCTGAGTTGTGCGATACCTGTAGAAAAGGGAATCTACTGAAGATAAAATCAAAAAGGCGGTTTTATAAGTCACTCTGTGGGGGCATGACCCGCGATTTGCTTATAAAACCGTTTTTCGTTTATAAAGGCTTAAGTTTCAACTCGATTTGTGTAACTGAACCTGGGCGTACGGTACGTCCTGCAGACCATATTTCATAATTTTCTGTACCACTGCCATATTGGACAGCGAAAGTGAAAAATCGGTCTTTGTTTGATTCGAACCACTTATCATAAGTAAAAATGAAAGTGGCAACTCCGGTGGAGTTAGTTAATGCATATGCCGTAGGAGTTGTTCGATTGTCTTTTTTGAACTCTTCATAAGTCTTTTCATCGAACATTTGCACAATTTCGTTGGGCAGAGGTTTGCCATCAGCACTGACTACAGTAACTGTTACCTGCGCATCATTTTTGTTTTCATCATCGTTGCTACAGGAAATTAACATCAAACTAAAGAGCGTAAATAAGTAGAAAGTTGTCTTTTTTAAGTCCATAAATTTAGTTTTTTAACTATAATAACAAAAATGTAGACTTGATTGTTCAACAATCAAGAGACGACTGTATTGTTGTAGCAGGAGCAATGAACAAGATGACCGATAAATAGCCTATTTTATTAACAGCTGATTTGCCATTTATAAAATATGCGTATATTTGTAATAGTCAGAAGTATTTTATTTGACTATCAGTGTATTATATGAAACTCGCATGAGAATGGGCAACGGATAAGAAAAATGCAAACTGTTTAGAATCACTATATTCCTCATGCTGTCAAATAACTCTTTATCTTTCTGCAAAGATAGTGTTTTTCCTCTGAATACCGGAATTTTCCGGGTATAATCTTTAAGGTGATTTCAAAAATAATCCAAATCAAGAATGACATCTGTACCGTAGCCGAGTTCACGTAACTCACAGGCAAAGGTAACTCGTGTTCTTATCGTACAAGCAAGGTCAGGCCCTCCGGGTGGCGTGGAAAAATCATCCTCGCCCCGGAGGGCTTCGGTATTTTTCCCGCCAACCTTGCATGTACGGGACACGACCTTTTAAAGCCTGTAGTTACGGGAACTCCGGCCCCAAAAAGCCGGACTAACAAAAAAACAATGTCATGTTACAGGCAACAACGAACAAGTACGGTATCGAAACGCTCAAAAGACTGAACGTTTCATACGACCATCAGCATTCGCTGGCACAGGAGGATGTGGATATGGTCAACAGTTATGTGGAACTCATCGAGCTCGGAAATCAAACCGCAAATCGGTGACAGGCTGGTGTATGTAAACGAACACGGGGATTATTACGGAAACGCCCTCATTGATGACAAGTATGTGAAGGATGGATGTCTTTCTGTATGCGAGCAGCCGTATGTCCCCTTCGTCTGGGAAGAAAACGGAAACATCCGTCTGAGTGTCAGCGGGGGATCATTTCACTCTGTAAATCCGAAGGAACTGAAATTCCTGAAATGGACGGAAGGTGCCTTTAAGGACTGGGGACATTGCGGAGCGTGTGCCAACGGAGCTGTGGCATTCATGGCAAGAGTGCCGTTGTGGTTCTATGCCGAACCCAATCCCAAGTATGGGAACTTCACAACCGAAACCTACCGGAAATTTTACCTGAACAAAAGGAATGAGCCGGAAGAAGGCTACCGTTATCACGGCGATGGGATTGCTTTCCGTGATGAAGCCGAGTTCCAGCAATTCCTGCAAGACTACGAAGGGACAGTATTCAAAGGAAACTGGAAGGACCAAATCGTGTTATGGTGCTTCCGTCGGGAATATGTCTTCCTGCCACTGTCGGAATGGGAAAAGATAGATGTCCCGGCGGTGGAGCGCAGACTCAATTTTCATCCCGAGCAGGTGAAGATTGTCAAGGACATGGAGAAGCACATCACCTATTTCCACCGTATCAAATCACAGGATTTCTAACACTTAAAATCAAACAGATATGCAAACGACAACATCATTCAACCCCGGCAACGCTCCCGACCTGCTTTCAGGAATATTGAGCGTGGAAGTGAGAAACGAGGACAAGATTACCGAGCAAGACCGCCTGTTTTGCCAGAACCAGCAGGACATGCTCTACAAGACGCTTGACCGGATAGACCGCTGGTATGCCATCTTCAAGGAAGAAGCAGAACAATACCGAGCGGAACGGAACTTCTCATACGATGACAACGGAAAAATTTCCATGCGCGACTTCTACTCGCTCAGAAACGGGAAGGACGACTATTCACACAATGAGTTCAAGCCGTTCGATGTGCTGAACGATTTGGTAGACAAGAACCACAACGCCAACTCTAACTTCGCCAACCGTATCATCGCCTACTTCAACAGGACGTACAACGTGTCGGTGCCGGAACAAAGGATAAACGAAAAGACACTCCGCATGGGATTCCGTCCGGTCTATGGTACATACGTGGATGCAGTTATAGAGCATTTAGGTGGCAAGAGCTTCCGGGAAACGGCAGTGGAAGAACTGCTTGCCAGAGTCGCAAAGGTAGTCAAGCCTTCCTGCTGGAGCAAGGTCAAAACGGAGCTTAAGAAGGACAAGATTGTCTTTCCCGAAATCATCCGTTTTGACGATTTTTACTTGCAATACAACAAGTGCCAAATCAATTACAACTACAGTGGAGAGTTGGAAACCCTATGCGCGGGTATTGCCTACGGTGCGGATGACGTACTGTGCGGTAGTTCAGACATGATTATCCGTTTCGACCGCAACAATGTGTCTGTCAATGACTGGTACGACCTCACGACCACCAACGCCGAGCAAATCCGATTCTACAAGAACGGACGTATCGACGTCAAATTCAAGGACAGCGCGACGGCCGAAAGCTGCTTCAAACGCCTTCGGCTTGATGAAATCACATTACCTGAGAACTGATCATGAGACAAAATCCACTGCACCCCGTAAGACAACCCTTGCGGGGTGTCTTCATTTCCAACCGTAAACGATTAAAGATATGTATGCCATCATCCCTCAACAGATACCGCAGGACAGGCGGGCCGAGGTCAACGAAAAGATTCTTTTCGCCATAGACTCCGGCAAGGATCTGATTCCGGCGGAGAGCATCTACAACTGCTATACCGGCATTGGCGGGCTGCACAACCTGAAACAGTCCGACTTTGCCAACTACAACGAGTACGCGGAGGCCAAGAAAGAGTATGAGATGGGACAGTTCTTCACCCCGCATGAAGTATGCAGAGACATGGTGGATATGCTGTCCCCGGCCTCTTCCGAGATGATACTCGACATGTGCTGCGGCATGGGCAATTTCTTCAACCACCTGCCGAACCATCATAATACCTACGGTTTTGACATAGACGGCAAGGCGGTGGCCGTTGCCCGGTATCTCTACCCGGATGCCCATATCGAAAAGTGCGATATCCGGCAGTATTACCCAGAACAACGCTTTGACGCCATTATCGGCAATCCGCCTTTCAATCTGAAGTTCGACTACAGGCTGTCACAGGAATACTATCTGGACAAAGCCTACGATGTGCTCAACCCGGCAGGCATCCTGATGGTCATTGTTCCCAGCTCATTCATGCAGAGCGAGTTCTGGGAGAAGACACGCATAACGGGCATCAACAGCCGCTTCTCATTCATCGGTCAGATAAAGTTGAACCCCAATGCTTTCGCATCCACCGGAGTCCATAACTTCAACACGAAGGTGATGGTATTCCTGCGCAAGTCGCTGCATATCGAGATGCAGGCCTACAATGCGGAAGAGTTCATCTCCATGGCCGAGTTGAAAGAGCGCATCCGCGAGGCAAGGCTGATGAAACACAAAATACGCTTCGACCTGATGCGGGAGACCAACCGGATTGACAAGGAGGAGCTGGAGGTGTTCGAGTACAAACTCGCCAAGTACATGTACGAGCTGAAAGCTCACGCCAAGCTGAACAGGCATATCGACAAGGCAGAGGCACTGGTCACGAAATTCCGTAACCAGAAACCACCGGAAAATGCCACCCGGGAACAGGTAAACCAATGGGAGAAGAACAAGCTGACCACGACCAAAGTCCTCGGTATCATCCGCAGGTATATCACCTCGCAGAATATCGTTCCACGCAAGGAAGTGGCCCTGGTGAAGACCTCATACGGTTTCAAATTGAAGCAATATGCCCCACGATTATTAGACAAGGTTTCGCACAAGGTGGCAAGCATCAACGATCTTGTACTGGAACGAGCAGAACTGCCCATGCCGGAACTGCTGACAGAAAAGAATATGCGTCAGATTCGTGCGGCGGAAAAACTGATACGCAAGAAACGCAGGCAATACGAAAACCAAAACAGGCAGTTTGCCGATATGAAACCCGACGGACAGCTGGCAGAATACCTCGACCGTGCCACCTTCATCAACAAGGACGGTGACACTTGCGAGTTCACCCGGCTCCAGAAGCACGACCTGAACTTGGTCTTGCAGAAGCGTTATGCGTTGCTGAACTGGCAGCAAGGTTCCGGCAAGACCGCAGCCGTCTATCACCGCGCCAAATACCTGCTCAAGTTCAACAAAGTAAGAAATGTCATTATATTGGCTCCGGCAATAGCCACCAATATGACATGGATACCCTTCTTGAGCATGAACCGAGAGAGATTTCGTGTGGTACGGAACAATACCGACCTTGAAACAGTACCGGAAGGTGTGTTCCTTATTCTTTCCACTTCCATGCTCTCCAAGCTGGAACGTGGGCTGTCACAATTTGTCAGACGTACATCCGGGAAACTCTGTCTTGTTTTCGATGAATCCGATGAGATAACCAACCCGTCTTCACAACGGACAAGGCTTGTCTTGAGTATTTTCCGCCGTCTCAAATACAAGATACTCGACACGGGAACCACCACGCGGAACAACATCGCGGAACTGTACAGCCAATTTGAACTGCTGTACAACAATTCCGTCAACATGGTCTGCTGGTGCGACCGGATATACCACGAGAACAGAGACAAGGAGATAGAGGAAGAAAGCAACCGGCATTACGGAGAGCCGTTCCCGGCTTTCAGAGGCCATGTGCTTTTCCGTTCCTGTCATTGCCCCGGAAAATCCACCGTATTCGGCATAGAGAAGCAGAACCAGGACGTGTACAACAAGGAGGAACTGGCGGAGCTTATCGGAAAGACCATCATCACCCGCAAGTTCAGGGACTTCGCAGGCGAGAAGTACAAGATACGTACCCATACGGTCAGCCCGGCTGAAGGCGAGCACGAGGTTTACCGCGTCATTATCGAGGAATTCTGCCGCATTTGCGAGCTGTATTACAACAGTACGGGAGACGCGAAGAAGGATGCCGGGCTTAGGCTCATGCGACAGATCAAGCTGCTCATCAAGGCGTGCTCCGTCCCGCACCTGATAGATGGCTATTTCGGCGACGGGATTCCGAACAAGACAAGATATATCGAGAAACTGATACGGAAGATTCCCGGCAAGGTGGCTGTCGGCTGTACCTCCATAGCGGCGTTCGACCTTTACGAGAATCATCTCCGCGAATGCTTTCCGAACCGTCCGGTGTTTGTGGTCAAAGGCGACGTGACCTTCAAGAAACGGCAGAGCATCGTGACTGAGTTCGATTCCACCGTCAACGGCATACTGGTCTGCACACAGCAGAGTCTGAGCAGTTCGGTGAACATCCCGACCTGTAACGATGTGATTCTGGAATCGCTCCAATGGAATATCCCGAAGATGGAGCAGTTCTACTTCCGCTTCATACGTCTTGATTCCAAAGAACTGAAGGACGTACATTATGTCACCTACAAAGATTCCGTGGAGCAGAACCTGATGGCACTGGTACTTACCAAGGAGCGGCTGAACGAGTTCATCAAAAGTGGTGAGGTGAAAGAACAGTCAGACATCTTCGAGGAGTTTGACGTCACTATGTCCGTCATCGAGAGCCTGCTGGTCAGGGAACGTGACAGGGAGGGCAAGATACATATCAGCTGGGGAAGCCAGCGCATAACCGGCTAAAAATGAAAAAACATGAATAACCGCAGATTCCATTCCACAGGCAAAGGTAACTCCGCGCCTTTACCGGCTGGGCAAGGTCAAGCCGCAAGCGGTTTTCGGGAAAATCATCCTCGCCGGAGGCTCCGGTATTTTCCCG
>ERZ791934.2715-NODE-2715-length-10289-cov-2.891733_pt1 | contig 10289 bp, 7 predicted proteins | sample MGYA00510125_ERZ791934 | MGnify/ENA primary metagenome ERZ791934 (study PRJEB30046, sample SAMN00993240) | human gut metagenome | study: EMG produced TPA metagenomics assembly of the A metagenome-wide association study of gut microbiota in type 2...
AGACCCCACACCCTCTTCGCGTCAATCACAGTAGATACGCGGTTTTGCCTCCTGTTGCATCTTTCAATACATTCTATTCAATGTCGTTTTTATCTAGAACACTTTTGTTGCATCTTTTTGACAGAAAAAAACCTTGTCCGACCTGTATGGACAAGGTTTTTATTTCCCTATTTAAAAATAAATGTTTATTCTTCCATTAGCTTTATGCCAACCCGTATTAAATCCTTGATAAGCTGTTCTTTTTCTTTTGGCACACATTGTAATGCGGAAAGGGTACTACTCCAAGTGCACTGGTCAGCTTCACCCTTTACAATGTAATCTATGCTTATGCCAAGTATATTGCTCAGTTTTACAAGGTTATCAATCGATAGTCCTGTGAGGCCACGTTCAACTTCACTGAAATGTTTCACGGAGATAGACAATTGTTCTGCCATATCTTCTTGTGTATATTTCAATTGTTTACGTTGGTTTTTTATCCTCAAACCCATTTCTTGTTTATTGCTCATAATAATCACCCAACCTAGTATGTCAATTTTAACACAACTAAATTCGTCTAAAAACAAGCTAAAAGGTGTTGAAAATATAAACCTAATATGTTAACATAAGCTTGAAATATGAATGATAGAATATAAAATAAAAAACTTTGTCTATATTGTTAGACAAAGTTTTTGCAGATATTTTATATTGTCGATACAAAAGAAAAAAATGAAGCTATTCCATAATAAATAAATCGTTTGGTTCGCACTCCAAAATCACGCAAAGCTTTTCAATCGTTTCGAGTTGTAGTCCAGTTAAAGAGTTATCACAAATTTTATTTACCGTTTTATAAGTCGTTTGCATTTCCTTGACTAACCAATATCGCGTTTTTCCTTTCTGGTTCAATAAATTTTGAACATTCATTTTTACCATAATCATCACCGTTAAGATTCTACCATTCATCTATCAATTGAATAATTGACCATTTAGTAGTATACCAATTAGTTGACTATTTTATACTTTAGGTGTATATTGTGAATAACACAAATAGACAAATTCCAAAGGCATCTGTGCGAAGTACTGCAAAAAAGGTGCGAGTTACTGCAAACCTATTGAATTTGACGTTTTATTCTTTGTAGAATCAAAACATAATAGGGGGAATTGTTTTATTTATGTGGTTGGCAATCAGGGAGCGGCTGTTTTCATCAAAGCAGGTGAAAAAACGGTCATGAACTTTGCAATATGAAAAAACAGGAGGAAAACGGAAATGAAAAAATGTAAGAAGCTGCTTGCCTTTACGCTGTCGGTTCTGCTGGCGTTCGCGTGCTATGTTGTTCCGGCTTTTGCTTCGTCCGGTGCGAGCCAGTACGGGTTGGAAGCCACGCTTGTGACCGACAAAGAGAGCTACAAGGCAAATGAGGAAATCCATGTGACTGTGACGGTCAAAAATACGAATGATTTCAAGGTGGAGGCTGTTTCCATTGAGAGCCTGCTCCCAGAAACGCTGACCTTGAAGGACGGGAGCAACAGCACAAAAACGGTGGATTTGGAGCCGGGCGAAACGCTGACGCTCTCTTTCACAGCGGTGAAGGAAAAAGAGGAAACCAGTGCGACGGAGCCGACGGAAACGGAACCTGTTCTCCCGTCCGAATCCGAAACCGTGAAGCCCTCTGAATCGGAGAGCGTGAAACCGTCTGAAACGGAGACAGCGAAGCCCACCGAAAGCGAAACGGTAAAGCCGAGCGAGACAGAAACGCAGAAGCCCACGCAAGCCCCGACAACGGAACAGCCGACACAGGGGGCGACAACACCCATCACGACGGAACCAACCGCACCGGCGACCACAACGGAAGGAACAACGCTTGCTCCGAGTACGACGGGAACACAGCCCACCACAGGCGGAATCATTGGCGATTTGGCAACCACCTTCCCGAAGACAACCACGCCTGCGGACAGTTCTACAACAGCACAGGCGGAGAACCCGGATACGGGTGATTCCATGTCGGTAAAAACGCTTGCCATTGCGATTATCGCTCTGCTTTCGGTGATTGCCATTGTGATTATCCTGATGTATAAATACAAAAAGCAGACCACAAAAATTATATCACTGGTGATGTGCGTTGCAATTTCGGCTTCTGCAATAACGGGAGTGACTTTTTTCACAGCGAAGGGTGTAGACGATAACCGGGAATCGTTCACGGTGGAAAAGGTGATTACGGTGGACGGTGAGGAAACGAATGTCGGTGCAACAGTTAGTTATCAGGAGTCCAAAGAGGATAATTCTAAAATTTCTGAACCGATAAAATTAACATGTAATCCAAAGGAATTGGGAACAAGCTCAAATTCGCAAAAAGTATATTTCTACGCGGAAACTGATATGAAGGTAGATGGTGTTTCTCTCTATAATGCAGACACCGACGAAGAACTTATTAAGCTTGTAGATGATGGGTTATCTGAGGGCGATGTTAAAGCAGATGATGGGATTTATTCTGGTAAAGTAATGATTCCGCCTTGTAAGGAGGCAAAAACATTTAAATATTATGCTCTGATTAAAACTGAAGGACAGGAAATTAAATCTAGAGTGCGAGAACTACAAATAATTGCTCCTTTTACTGAGCAAGAAATAAAGCAAATGGACGAATTATTCAGAAGGCTAGAAGCTCTGGGAAATGAAAGTTTTTATAAAATGTCAGAAAGCAAAAGAAAAAAAGTTGCAGAAAAAGAATTCGAATCGCTATTAGCGGATGGTTTAATTGATAATTATTATTTTTATAAGAATGATACTCTTATTGGATTTACCTATTTAAATGGGCTACCAAGTGCTTTTACTTTAGAGAAAAAAGACCCCATGCTTGCTGGACGGTCAGTAGAATCAAAACCATCCAGTAGTTCTTTAAACTCTATGTCTTCTCTCAATAAAATAGTCAAAACAAATAATAAAGTAATAGGTGTAACAGGGAAAGCTCTAATTACATATGGGTGGGACAATCCTATAGAAGATAATTCTAATTGGAATGTCTATCAAAATACTGCAAACAGGTGGGAAAAGATAGGATTCAAGACTACTTTGCATCCACTTCCCACAGTTCTGGATTTTAGAACAATATTTACTGAACAAGATTATCAATATATTGTTTTGGCTGAGCATGGAACCGAATATCCCGATTATAATGAATTAGGTGGAATTGGTCCTCATTATGCAATTTCGACTGGTGAAGCCACTTCGATTGATAGAACTTCCAATGAGTATCTAAACGATGTAAGAAGTGGAAGAGTAATTCAAGCTTACGGACAATATTGTTTAACTCCAAGTTTCTTTGTCTTCTATTATGAAAATAAACTCGACAACGCTATTATAGATATTGAAAGTTGTATGAGTTTTGGAAATGGGCCCTTTGATGATGATTCTTTTGCTACTGCATTTATTGATAATTGCGGAGCAGAAGCGGTAATTAGTTATCATAATAGTGTTTTTATCGTTTATGCAGCCAGTATTACCCGTCAAATGATTTTAAGTTTAATGAATCATGAAAATAATATTAAATTAGCATATGAAGAAGCAAAAGAAATCTGTGGGCAAAATGATACAGAGTATATGTATAACTGTTTCAGCGAAACAGACGAATGGCTTTCTATTCAGGAAAATGGAAAGACACTTAAACAGACGATTGAAGAAAAGCAAGCAAACGGTGAATCTGCTCATCCTATATTAAATATAAAAGGAAAAATAAGAGGAAGATTTATTGACGGTGAAACAAAAGAACCCGTACAGACGGAAGTATTAATTCATAAAGACAATAGGTATGGAGAACTTTACGATGACTATACCTATGTAACGCCAGAAGGGAATTTGTATCTGGAACTGCCTTCGGGTAAATATGTTTTAGAGGTTCAAGCGAAAGATTATGTTACGCGGTATATTGATATTGATTGCCAGTTAAATTCAAATATTTCTCTTGGAGACTTAGAAATCTATAAAACTTCCTTTATACCAAACCCTGACCCGACGCCCGGAATAGATGATAACTTTGCCGGTGGCGATGGCTCAAAAGAAAACCCGTATCAAATTGCAACTGCGGCACAACTGAATGCTGTTCGAAATCATATGGATTCTCACTTTGTTTTAATTAACGATATTGATTTGTCGAAATATAATTGGGAACCAATTGGGGGAATTAAAGATGTAGAAGCAAAAGATGGTTATCGGGGAACTTTTGATGGACAAAACCACGCAATTTCGGGATTGACAATTTGTTACAATATAGAGAATAATTCAATTGATAAAGATGAAACATATTTTTTTGGACTATTTTCAAATGTAGATTATTTGTCGATTATAAAAAATGTTGTTTTTCATGGTGTTAATATTAGAATTAATAATGACAGAAAATATTCAGAGGTAAATATTGCAACAATTTCTGCAAATGGAGGTATTATTGACAATTGTATAACGTCAGGAAATATCATATTTAACACGAATAAATATTGCCACCCTAAAATTAGTGGTGTAGCAAATTTAATTGATAAAGCCAATAATTGTACTAATTCAATTAATATTAATTTTATGGATTCTTGTATGGATGATTTTCAATATATAAAATTGTCTGGAATATGTAGCTCTAGAACATCCAGTTCGGATTTTATAATTGAAAACTGTATCAATACAGGAAATATAATATGCCAAACAAAAAAGGCAGGGCCAATACTTGCAGGAGGTATAACATGTGGAATGTGGTCAGGAAAAGAAGTTGGAAATTATGAACAAAAGATAAAAAACTCTATTAACTATGGAAATATTGAAGTGATTAATTCCGAAGATGATATCACATATGAAGAAATATACTTAGGTGGTATTGTTGGAGAGGCTGGAAATGGAGTAATAGAACATTGTGCAAACTATGGAAATATTATTTGTAAAGCTACTATGCCAAAGGAGCTTCCTTATTATACTGTATATATTGGTGGAATTGTAGGGCAAGTTGCAACCAGTTATTCTGAATATAAACCGAAAGTGTATATCAACAACTGTTTGAATTATGGCGATTTATCTGGGACAGCCAAAAACAGTGATGGAACAGACCATAGAAGTTTTGTAGGGGGGATTTTAGGAAAACACCGTTCACCCAACAATTATCCAGAAGAGTTTTTATATATTTCAAATTGTTATAATGCCTGTAATAGTATTTATGGAACGATAGACTCCAGTTTCAGATATTTACAAGTATCTGCGATAGCTGCTGCTGATTCTAAATGTTTATACAATAATTATTTTATAGATACACTTACTTTTCCTATCCAATATGGCTCGCATCATGCAACACGTTTATCAAGACTAGAAATTGAAAAAGCCATTCAGGAACTTGGCTTTGAACTGCCCGGCGAGCTTCCCAACGCTTCCTAACGGGAACAGAACCCTTTCCAACAGAATATGATGATATACAACAGGGATGGCATATTTTTCATGCCGTCCCTTTGTCTTCTTCAAGTAAAGCAACAAGAAAGAATCGAAATAAAATAAGTCGGGACAGGCAAAAAAACTCATTTTCCGCATACCTTCTATTGAGGTGTGTATGATGATTCTAAAATCTATCACAGTAGGGCAGACAAAAGTGATTATCCATGATGATTCAATTTTGCAGGACAAACAAAAAATAGAACAGAAAAAAGAGGAACTAAATAAAATTGCTCTTGGAATATTGAAAAAGCGTACATAAAAAAGCCCACGTAGGTACCCTTGAAAAAGCTTGTACCTACGTGGTTTTTTTGTTTTTTCATCTCCAACAACGCACGGGCCAACGAACTGGCGCATATCGAAATGGTGTCCGCAATCATTCATCAGCTCACCCGCTGCCTCACCCCTGAACAGATTAAACGCAGCGGCTTCGACACCTATTTTGTCGACCACACAACCGGTGTTTACCCCGCTTCTGCTGCCGGCGTGCCGTATACGGCTGCTTATATGCAGAGCAAAGGCGACATGATTACGGATCTTCATGAAAACCTGGCTGCAGAACAAAAGGCCCGGACCACCTATGACAACATCCTGCGCTTGGTAGACGACCCGGATGTCCGCGACCCAATCAAATTCCTGCGGGAACGTGAGATCGTCCATTATCAGCGGTTTGGTGAAGGCCTGCGGCTTGCCACCGATAAAATGAACTCCAAGAACTTCTACGCGTGCAATCCCTCCTTCGACAAGCATTGCCGCTAAATAGCCTTCCCGGCCAGTAGGCTCGCTTTCAAACTGATGGCCAAACACACCATGGATGAAAATCGAGGCATGGGGCTTCCCATGCCTCAGACTTCTTTCTAGCGTCGCATCACCGGTAGCAGCCACCGGGCCATATCATATATCAAACGGCATCGCGCCCTTGCTAAGCATAGGTAGCAAGGTAACCTATAACACCGTATTTTACAAACCTTTTTGATTTCAATATTTTTCCTATCCAAATCGCCTCTATTCTATAGTATAATAATGAAAACACACTGTACAGCGTGCCGACGGCTATGCTGCGTATCTGGCGGCACGGAAAAATTTAGAACGACTCCATCAGGAAGCTTTTCCAATACGCAATACACAGCATGCTGCTGAAAAAAAGTGTTTATTTCCGCGCCAAGATGCAATATAATAAATACGTTCCAGGGAATATCATCCATCGGTGTTTTTCCCGAAGCCGGGTGTAAAGGCAGCCGATTTTTAACAAAGAAGATTGAGGTGGCATCATTGTACGAGATTGACGAGCGATTGAAACAGGTAAAGCAGATCCATATGATCGGCATCGGCGGGGCCGGAATGTGCCCGCTCGCAGAAATTCTTCTGAAGGAGGGGTATACCCTCACTGGGTCCGACAACAACGAAAGCGACAATCTGGTGAAACTCCGCTCGCTGGGCGTACCGGTATCCATGGAGCACCGCGCGGAAAACATTGGAGATGCCGAAATGGTGGTATACACCGCCGCCCTGCTCGATGATAACCCGGAGCTCTGTGCTGCAAAAGAGATGGGCGTGCCAACCTTTGAGCGTGCCAAACTGTTCGGCGCTATCTCGCGCATGTATCCCAACTGCATCGGCGTTTGCGGCACGCACGGCAAAACCACCGTTACCTCGATGCTCGTGCAAATCCTTATCATGGCGGAGCTTGACCCTTCAGCCGTGATCGGAGGACGGCTGCCGCTGATCGACAGCCACGGCCGCGTCGGCCACAGCGATACACTGGTTTGCGAAGCCTGTGAATTTGCAGATACATTCCTGAGCCTTTCACCGGACGTTGCCGTTATTTTAAATATCGATGAGGATCACCTCGACTACTTTAAAACACTCGGCAATATCATCCGCTCCTTTCACCAGTTTGCCTCCATGGCGCATACGCTGATTATCAACGGGGATGATGAGAATACCCGTCAGGCGGTTGCGGATTTGCTGGCTCAAAAAGAGGTGGGCACTTTCGGGCTTGGCGGCGGCAACGATTACAGCGCGGCCAACATCCAAATGCACTGCGGTGCTTTCCCGGAATACGATCTCCTTTACCGGGGAAAAATGGCCGGCCATGTCCGGCTCGATGTGCCGGGCATGCATAATGTGCCCAATTCCCTGGCGGCGATTGCCGCCGCCGTGCAGGCCGGTGCAACGATTGAGCAGTGCATTACCGGGTTGGAAAGCTTTCACGGCGCGGGCCGCCGGTTTGAGAAGCTGGCCGTCTGCAACGGCGTTACCATCGTGGATGATTATGCGCATCATCCCGCAGAGCTGCGCGTCACCCTTGAAGCCGCGCTTCAAATGGGGTATCATGCGGTGTGGGCTGTGTTCCAGCCTTTCACCTATTCCCGCACCTATCTGCTGATGGATGACTTTGCAGAGGTCCTCAGTAAGGCGGATCACGTTGTTATGACGGAGATTATGGGCTCCCGCGAGCGCAACACCTACAACGTTTATACCGCCCAGCTGGCGGCAAAAATTCCCGGCAGCGTTTGGTTTAACACCTTCGACGAGGTTGCGCAATACGTGGTCGGGCACGCACAGAAAGGCGACCTGGTCATCACGCTTGGCTGCGGGGATATTTATAAAGCGGCAAAATTGATGATTCAAAAATATGAAGATCAGGGTGCAGACGTAAACAGAATATAGGGCTTTTTTCAGCATTCTGCTCCATCGAGCCCCCAAACGAATATTGCGGTGTAAAAAGAAAGGAAGGTCATTTTGATGAAAAAGAACGGATGGAAGGTTATCCCCCTGCTCCTCGCCGTGGCGCTTGCCGCCTCCTTTTTCGGCTGCTCTAAAAAGGAAAAGGATGACAATATGCCCACGGTTGGCACGAAAACCAGTGTAGAGCAGTATACCTTCGGCGGTATTTCCGCTCCCTCCACCACGGGAGGATCTACGGAACCCACCACCAAATCGTCCTCCGGCGGCAGTTACATAGGCGGCGGAAATTCCTATATGGGTGGGTATCAGGCAGCGAACCGGCTGCCCACGGCTGCTTCCCCCAACGCGGGTGGCGGCTCTTCTTCCATCACCCCAACCGCTGGCGCCACCAAAAAGCCCAGCAGCGCGGATATTTCTCAAATCCTGGGCGGCTTCACGGGCTCCCTCTCGATGGACAACCTCGGGGAGATCAACAAGTATCTGCTTGAGCAGGGAATTGACACAAATGCGCTGGGGATCAGTATCGCCCAGCTCGTCTCCGGTCTCGTTGATGCAAAAGAGAATGAATCGAAGCAGGATGCAGGCACGCTTGAAACCCAAATCGACGGCCTGATCGACGACCTCTTCGGTGGCAAGGACGGCGGCACGACCGCAAAAAGCGGCAGCTGAGCAGCTTTGAGCATCTTGTTTTTAAAATTAAAATTGATATGCAACGCCTCCGGCAATCACGCCGGAGGCGTTTTTAACAGCACAGCCCCGCGCTTCCTCTTATACGCTTTCGGGGCGCTCCGCAGTCAAGCAGAGCGCCCCGATCTGGATTTTTAAGAATAACATATGTGGGCAGGGATTGCCCGCTTACACAGCGTCCACCCAGTCGAATTCCTTTTTCGCGTTATCGTCTTTTACCTTTTTGTTGTAAACCGGAACATCGAATTTCGGTCCGAGATAAACCACTTCAAACTTATACTGTTCGATCTCTACGGAAAGATTGCTGTCCAGCTTCTCATCCGTATAGACGATGATGTGTGCAATCCGGTCATAGGCAATCTCGATGGATACCTTTTTAGCGCCCTCGAACAGCGACTTTTTGCCGTATTTCTGCTCATAACGGGCGAGGTATGCGTCCGTCGGCTTGAAGACCAGGTTCGTCACATTCACCTTCTGCTCCGCCTGCCCATCTTTGATGCTGAAGTCCATATCCGCTACCGTCAGTTCCTTCAGCTCCGCGATGCGGGAAGAGAGGAGATACGGTGCAAACGCTTCACTTTTGTAATATTCCTGCGCTGTTATCGGCTGCTTGACGCAACTGACGATCTTATCCTCTTCTGAGGTTTGGGTGAAGAGATAGTTTTTCGCCTCGTTCCCCTTCTCCTTGCCCTGGGAGAGGCCGCAGTAAATTTGAACCGCCTTTTTTGGCTGGCTGCTGGCTTGGCGCAAGCTGATTCTATATTCCGAATAGGCGCCGTTTTCATCCCGCAGGGGCTCATAATTGCTCCCCTGCCCGGCAAACACATTGACCTGGCAGGTCTCCGTGTTTTTGCCTTCCAGCTTTGCTTCCTTCCAATAATAAACGTCGGCCGCCAGAGCGTTTTGCACCGCCGTTTCATAAGCCTTGGTGAGTTCCGCCCCCTCCAGCTCCTGCGTGCAGCCCGTCAATCCCACGGTCAGCAGCGAGGCGGCAAATAGCAGCGAAAGAGCCCTGATTGCTGTTTTCTTCATGATTATTTCCCCTCCCCGGCTGCCGCCGTTTCTTTTTGCGCTTGCTGTTCCATCCGCTCCAGTTCGGCGCGCGCGCCGTCGTACATCTTTTCGATCTCCGGGTAGATCGTGCGGCTCACCCGCTCGTCGCGCACAAGCTTCTGCGCATCCTGATAGGGCTTCACCGTTGCGTGGAAGAGCTGAATTTCCTTCTCCGCCGCCTTCACGGCCTTTGCGCGGGCGCGGCTCTCTTCCTTCGTTGCATAGGGCATATTGAGCGCATCATTCAGCGTTGCCGGATCAGGCTCGCAGATGCCGTTAGGATAATTTTTGCGGATTTTTTTTGCCATCTTCAACATGGCCTTCGCGCGCTTGATTTCAAAGGCACGCACTGCTTTTTCCTCCTTGGTGGCAGAGGGCAACGTTTTTGCATCCTCCAAGATGGAGGCATTGATTCCGCTCAACTGTGTCA
>ERZ791934.2717-NODE-2717-length-10281-cov-56.508899_pt1 | contig 10281 bp, 5 predicted proteins | sample MGYA00510125_ERZ791934 | MGnify/ENA primary metagenome ERZ791934 (study PRJEB30046, sample SAMN00993240) | human gut metagenome | study: EMG produced TPA metagenomics assembly of the A metagenome-wide association study of gut microbiota in type 2...
CTCAAAGCCGCCGCTTGCGCGGCTGCGCGTGTGCATGGCACACGCCCCTGTGCTGACGCACAGGGCTTTGAGAACATTGAACCATGCAAAACCGCAGCAGGCGCGGTTTTGCTGTGGCCGCTTCGCGGCGCCATGGTATAATAGCCTCAAACCCGCCGCTTGCGCGGCTGCGCGTGTGCATTGCACAAGCCCCTGTGCCGGCGCGCAGGGCTTTGAGAATAAGGAGGAACCGGGAAATGACAAAGGATGAGCTGCTTGCCCTGTGCGCCGCATATCCCGGCGCTGCTGTGGACTGCCCGTTTGAGGACGGCGGCAATGTCGTGGTACGTCACGCCGCCGGGCGCAAATGGTTTGCTCTTGTTTTTGAACGCGACGGAAAATTATGCGTAAATTTGAAATGTGAACCAATGAAAGCCGATTTCTGGCGGGCGGCCTACCCCGCCGTTACGCCGGGCTGGCATATGAACCATACCCACTGGAACACCGTGGAGGTGAACGCCGGTGTCCCGCCGGAGGACCTTTGCGAAATGATCTCCGACAGCTATCGCCTGACAACCTCTCCCGCTCGCGCGGAACGGAGTACGCGCCGCGCAAAGCAGCGGCCGCAGCCGTGAGACCTCGCTTCCGGCAAAAAACGTCCGCAGAGCCTCCTGAGGCTCTGCGGACACTTCTTTTCTCTTTACACCCCAAAGGATACGCTCATGCGCGCCAGGCGTCGTACAAGGCCTGTACCTGCGCAGCCATGCGCTTGAGTTCCTTGTTGGGTCTTCCTCCCGCCCCCTGGGCCAATGCGGAAAGCTGCTTGACGGCCCGCTGCAGCTCACTGAAGGCCGCCATTGCGCGCGGGTCGCGCGCGGCCTCCTCCGGCTTTTTGCGCAGCACTCCGGCGGGCTGGGCCAGAAACGCCCCGGCGGCCAGATCATAACACGTTCCGCTGTACGGGGCCATCGCATTGTAACCGTATTCTTCTCTCAGGCACTGGGTAAAATCCGTACATGCTTCATCGTCGCCATGATTGACGAATATCTGCGCCGGCTTCGGTGAAACACCCTGGAGCCAGCGGATGAGCCCGTTTTTATCCGCGTGCCCGCTCACGCCCGCCAGCACGCGGATTTCTGCGTTGACTGCGATCGCTTCGTCGAATATTTTTACCGATGGCGCGCCGTCCACCAGCGCGCGCCCCAGCGTGCCCTCTGCCTGATAACCAACAAACAGCACCGTATTTTCGCTGTGCCACAGATTATGCTTTAAATGATGCCGGATACGCCCCGCATCGCACATTCCGCTGGCAGAAAGGATGACCTTCGGCACGGCATTCGCATTGATGGCTTGGGAATCCTCCTTCGTCACGCTGGTCCTAAGCCCTTCAAACCAGAGCGGATTTACCCCGCTCCGCACCAGTTCCCGCGCCTCAGGGTCCAGATTTTCCGTGGGGCATTGCAGGAAAATGCTCGTTGCCTCATTGGCCAGCGGACTGTCCACATAAACAGGGAATCCGTCGTGCCCGTGCACCCGGCCCTGCTCCTTGATCTCCCGGATAAAATACAGCATTTCCTGCGTGCGGCCCACAGCAAAGGAGGGAATGACCACCGTGCCGCCCCGGTCAAAGGTCTGCTGCAGGATCTCCGTCAACGCGCCCACATAATCCGGGCGCTCACCGTGCAGCCGGTTGCCGTAGGTGGATTCCAGCACCAGATAATCTGCCTGCTCCACCCGCTGCGGGTCGTTGAGGATGGGCTGATGCGTATTCCCCACGTCACCGCTGAACACCATCTTTTTGGTAACGCCGCCCTCGCTCATCCATATCTCAATGGCGGCGGAGCCAAGCAGATGCCCGATATCCGTAAAGCGCACCGCAACGCCTTCGCCAACGGCCGTCAGCTTGTTGTACGGGCACGGACGGAAGCGGGATAAAACGCCCTCTGCGTCCGCCATCGTGTACAGCGCCTCCGCCTCCGGGCGTCCGGCCCTGCGCGCCTTTCGGTTTTTCCACTCCGCCTCGCTCTCCTGAATATGCGCGCTGTCGCGCAGCATGATCTGGCACAGGCTGGCAGTGGATTCCGTAGCATACACGGTGCCCCGAAAGCCGTTTTTGTACAGCAGGGGCAGATATCCAGAATGGTCGATATGGGCGTGCGTCAGCAGCACGCAGCTCAGTTCTGCCGGGTTCACAGGCAGCGGGATATTCTCGAACCGGTTTTCCCCCTGCTCCATCCCGCAGTCCACCAGGAAAGCGCTGTTCCCCACCTCCAGCAGGGAGCAGCTCCCCGTAACCTCATGCGTGGCGCCGATAAACGTTACCTTCATGGCTTTTGCATCTCCCTTTTCCGCGGCCCTTCCCGCCGCTTTCGCCTCCGTCCGTATGCGGACGAAGGACGTGTTTTTTTCATTGTATCACAGCCTCTGCCGCCGCGTCCCGTATTTTCCGCAAAATTTACAGGATGTACAAAAAGCCCCCGAAGGGATTATCCTTCGGGGGCTTTCGTTATGGATTTGCCTGAGGTTCGCGTTCCGTGCTTACGCCTGAGCCGGGGTCTGCGCGTTGTCATCGGGCTCTTCTTTTTCCTTGCGGGCAAAGATGCACACAATGACCTGCACCAGAGCGATGAGCACCATGAGCCATGTCCAGCGGTCCACGAACACCATCGGATTGCGCATATTCTCCGTGAGGAGGAAGGCGATGATGGAGCCAATGGCCGGGATGAGGCTCAGCACACGAGTCACGCCTTTGCGCTTCACCGTGTACTCCACGTTCTCGTTCTCATGCTCTTTCTTCTTTTTGCCCAGGAAGCCGATGAGCAGCAGGATGCTGACAAGGGCCGTGCAGAGCATCAGGATGAGGTTGAGCAGCGCCCATGCGGCGCCGGAAGCGAGCGGCGTATCGGCTTCCTCGATCTCCTCTTCGGCGGGCTCTTCCGCGGGTGCTTCGGGTTCAGCCGGAGCAAGCGGGGTTTCAGGCTCGTCGATGGTTTCCTCCGGGCCTTCTTCCGGCGCCGTCGGACCTACCGGGGTCACCGGAGGCACCGGGGGTTCTTCCGGAATGACGCCTTCCGCATTGAAGTCCGCCACAAAGGTGATGTCGCCTGTGATGGCGTAAGAGGTCGTCGGAGTCGCCGGGCCCCAGAACAGCGTGTTGGCGATGTATCCCAGATTCGCCAGCGCTGTCGGGATCTGTGCTTCAGTCAGATAACCGGTACCGTTCTCAGCGGGTTCGCCGTTCTCGTTCAGCAGTGTCACGACCGTGGTCATCTGCTTCGTATTCTGGGCGTCCGTGCCGCCCTTGGGCTGGAGTACGCCGTTGATCGCTTCAAACGTGACAGTTGCCTGATACTTATCCGGGATGTTGTCACCCGGGACCTCCGGGTCGGGGTCTTTGGTCGGGTCGGACTTCTCATCCTTTGTGAAGTTGACGTTCACGATATTCGCAGCCGCATCCTTCGAGATGAGCTTGCCCGCGCCGTCCACATTCTCCAGCACGTAGTTCGCGCCGTCAAAAGTGGTCTTGCCGGTGTCGTAGGGAATCGCGTCGCCGATCTTGCCGGTGGCATTCACAGCAGAAGCGGTATCCTCAACGCCGTCGTAGTAGTAGTGTACCTGGTAACCGGAGATCGCCAGCTCCCAAGTCACTGTAAAGACAGCGCCGTCAGCCGTGATCTCAGCCCCTTCGGCCGGTACGGCCGGTGTCCAGCGTTCGGTGGCCGGGTCGTAATCCGCGGCTGCGGCTGCAGTCGGGACCTGAGCCTCAGCCAGCTTGCCTGTGCCGTTCTCGGCCCACTTGCCGTCCGCGTCGAACAGAGTCACATAGGTGACCAGCTCAGTGCCCGTGCTGCCGCCCAGCGTAACTGCGCCATTGACAGCCTGATAGGTCACTTTCGCCTGATACTTGTCGGGCACATTGTCCGGCTTATCCGGGTCTTCGGGGTCAGTGCCCTTTGTATCAACGTCGAAATATGCGGTGAATTCTGCATTGTCCATGTATACCTCGCTCTTCAGCGTCTCCATACCGGAGGTCACATCGCGCTTGGTTCCATCGGTCCAGTAATCGAATGCATAGCCCTCACGTCCCGCCGCATTTGCACCGGCCGGGCTGGCTTTCTTCTCTTCGAGCAGTTCGCCGTTCAGCCGTTCAAAGGTGTGGATTTCCACGCTCTTATCAACCGTGCCTTTCCGAACGTCCGCACTCTGATAGGTAAATACGATCTGCGCATAATCAGGGATGTCGTCCGGGCCGCCCTCTTCATCCTTTGCGTAGTACACCCTGACCACGTTGTCGGCTTCAATGTCGCTCACCGTCAGGCCGTTGTTTTCGACCCAGTCCAGCGTATAGTGTACGCCGTTCCGGTCGGTTTCTGCGGCCGCCGCAGTCGTGAATGTCTCACCGTAAGTGACAGACTGCACCCGTGTCATATCCGTGTCCTGAACCTTGTCGAAGTAATATTCGACCGTGACGTTGTACGGGTTGGCCGTAAAGGAGCCTGTGATCTCCACATCCTGTGCAGGCATCGTGAAGTCGCCGGTGCTCCAGCCGCTGAAGGTATGGCCCTTTGCGGTCGCGGCCTCCGCCACTGTTACAGAGGCGCTGTATTTCACAGCCGCCTTTTCCGGCAGTGCACTTGCGTCCGCGGGCACTGTGCCCGTGTAAGCGTAGCTCACTTCATAGCTGTTGCGCGTGTAGTACAGCTTCAGCACCAGGCTGCCGTCGCCCGCGATATTGCCGCTGGCAACCGTGCCCTCCACGGTCCCGTCAAATGTAAAGCCTGTATAGGCTTTCGGGTTTGCCGTCGCAGTGGTATCGGTCTCGCCTGTCAGGTGTTCGGTATCCGCCTCCACAAGGTCGTAACCGTCGCCCGCCAGATTCTGCTGATAATGCTCCACTGTATAAGCGGTATCGCCGTTGGCCGTGAACGAACCGGTAATGGTCACGTTTTCGGCGGGCATCGTGAAGTCCTCTTTCTGGCTCCAGCCGCTGAACGTGTAGCCCGGAGCCGTGGCGGCCGCCGCCACCGCCACAGGCGCGCCGTATTTCACAGTCGCCTTTTCCGGCAGCGCGCTCGCGCCTGCGGGCGCCGTGCCCACATAAGCATAGGTCACTTCATAGCTGTTGCGGTCGTATTTGATCTCAACCACCGTGCTGCTATCCGCAGCGATGGTCTTCTGCTCAACCGCCTGCGCCGTAAAGCCTTCATAGCTCTTCGCCGCAGCGTTCGTGTCCGCCCCGGTCGTGCCGTGCAGGGTCTGCCGGGCCGCCGCATCTTCAGTATAACCGTCACCTGTCACATCCTGCAGCATGTGCTTGACGGTATACGCCGTGTCCGTAGCGGCGCGGTAAACGACCTCCACGGTCACACCGTTCTCCGCCATTGTGCCTGCTACCGCTGCAACGCTGGCCGTATAACCCGGAATCAACGGGCTGGCAACGCTGTAAGGCGCGCCGAACGCGATATCCCTGGATACAGGCTCCGCCGCCTTCTGGCCCCGCAGTGCTGCGTCGGGCACGTCATCGGCATATTTGTAGGTGATATTCAGCGGATAGCTGTTCACCGTGTAGTAGAAAACGATTTTGTTGGCTGCATTGTCCGCACCGACCGTGATGGACATGGTGCTGTCTCCCGCCACAGTATAACCCGTGACTGCGGGCGCCGTTTCCGTCACCGTCTCGTCAAACTTCGCGGACACGTTTTCTTTCGCCGTCGTGCCGGGTACAGGCGTCTCTGTGCCTTCCAGATAATAGTAAACGCTGTACGTCTGGTCGTTGGCCGCGTAATACACGTTGATCACCGTAGAGCCGTCTTTCGCAACATACGCGGAAAGCGCAGCCCCGGATGTAACGCAGGTGTACCCGGCTTTGTTTATGACGTCCGCCGTCACCAGGCTTCCGGCCTTGGCCGTGCCCGTAACAGTTTCCGTCAGCGAAGCATTGCTGCCGTAATAGTGGTTGACCGTATACGCCGAATCCGCGATTTTCTTATAATAGAACGTGATCTCGCTGTTTTCGCGGGTGGCCGTCTGAACATAGCTGGTACCCTCGGCCAACTCATAACCGCTGACCGTCGCGGAATATACCAGCAGGCTGTTGACCGTCAGGTCGCTGCGGATAACATCCTCGGCAACCTTTTCCGTGGTGCCCTCAATATAATGATGCACCGTGGCCGTCCAGTTCTGCAGCTTGTCATAGACGAACACTACTTCCTGCCCGTCATCCAGAATTTTGACGTTCTGGCTGCTCTGCTGCGCCTGATAACCGTCAATGACAGGCGCATTTACAGTGACGGACGCGCCCACTTCCACTTCGGAGCCATCGACGCGTTTGAGCTCATTGCCCTCCGTGTCCTTCGCCACGATGACATAGGTGCAGCTGTCCGTGCGCGTCCATTTCGCATGGAGCGTCAGGTTGCGGACGATCTGCTGCGTGGCCACGAACGGAACGGTGTACGCCTCGTCCGTATACCAGCCCGCGAACACGTAGCCCTCACGGGTGGGGTCTGCGGGCATCTGGTCCTCAATCGTGTCGTATTTCGCCACGCCGATGGGCGCCGGAGTCTCCGTATCCGCACCATGCGTGTTGAAGGAAACCGTATAATCCGGCTTCGCCCACTTGGCGTAGACCTGCAGGTTCCGTGCGGGCATCGTGCTGCTCCAGTCCACCGGAGTCTGGAACGCCTCGTCCAGATACCAGCCCATGAACACATAGTCGCTGTCCATACCGGCCGGCCGGCCCACGCTGCTATCAGCAGGCTTTGCACCAGAGAGCGGAGCTTCAAACTTCAGCGCTCTCGGCGAAACTCCCGTGCAATTTTCAAAGACGAGGTTATAGCTGTTGCGCGTATAATATAACCACAAGGTACTATCGCCCCAGCCGTTTGTATACTGTTTCCAGCTATCATAAGCAAAACCAGTGATAGGCATCTTGTCTTCATCTGTTAAATGAACACCACTGGATGCTTTAAATGTTGCGTATACATCGTATCCAGAACCGTTTATCTTTTCTACGCGATACTCAATAGTTGTCCCCGTGCCGGAACTTTTTTCATACATCGTCAGGTTCTCGGCCGGCATATTCGCAATCAGCGTATACTGTATATTATCATTTTTATTGGGACCCCAGCCGTCATCCTCACATGCGGTTTCCCAGCGGGCAGAAACGTCCTCGCCGTATTTTGCCGTGATGCGCAGGCTGGTGTCTTCCCGCCACTGTCTTTTACTATACCGATAGAACGAAATCGTAAACGTCCTGCGGCTGAAATAAACATTCTTGACCGCGCTGCCGTCTGCGGTGATTTCCACATTTCCCGCAGATTTGGCGCTGTCGAGCTCAAACCCGGCCGCTTCCAGGCCCTGAGGCATGCGGCTACCGGTCAGGGACGTGCTGTATGGGATATTGCCGCCCACAGCGCCGGTCGCTTTGTCCGCATAGAGGTAGTCGTAACCGCCCGTCAGGTTCTCGCCCCAGTATACGACCTGGTAGGACGCCTGCGTGGCGTTCGCCCACTGCGCCGTCACCGTCGTGGCGGCGGCAGGCATCGTTTCGGGAACAAAATCCCACCCAGCGAACGTATAGCCCACCTTCGTGGGATCAGCCGGAGCCGACACCGCAGCGCCGTATTTCAGCATCTGCGGCTCAATATAGCTGCCGCCGTCGGTGTTCCACGTGAGCAGGTAGCTGTTGCGGTCGTATTTTACTTCCACGACCGTTTCGCCGCTGGACGCCACCTTCACCTGGGTGATGGGCAGAGCCGTAAAGCCCTCCACCGTTTTCGCTTGTGCGGCGGTGTCCAGGCCCGTGGTGCCCTCCAGCGTTTCACGCAGCGCTTCGTCTTCCGCATAAGCGGTGCCTTCCACGTTCTGGAACAGGTGCTTTACCGTGTAATTCCGGGCGGCGCCGCTGTAAGTAACAACGACCGTTAGGTCTTCGGTGACCGACTCGACCGCAAATACGACCTCCGCCTTGTCCGGCGTAAAGCCGTCGAGCGCCGGAGACGGAACCGTCTTATGGAACGGTTCGCCCACAACGGCCTGCTCCACATGGGAGGGGGCCGCCTGCGTGCCGTCGCTGTACCGGTACTCCACCGTCATGTTTTTGGCGGTAATGGCCTCGTAAACGGCCGTCACCGTCAAATCGCTCTGCACGTTGGTAAAATCCGTATCCCAGCGCACAAAACGCTGGCCGGATACCAGCGGCGCGTCCGGTGCCACGGCACTGCCACCCTGTTGAATGGTCTGGGTGACAAGCGTCTCGCCGTTGGCCACGAACGTGACGGTGAACGTCACAGGCGCCGGGTCCCCGTCATTTGCCGGGAGCACGGCGCTGTTCGCGGCAGGCGCCGCCTCCGAGCTTGCGGGCTCCGGTGTGGTTGGCTCTGTCGTTTCAGACGCAGCCGGCTCGGCCGCCGTCGTAGACGGGGCCGGGTCGACAACATCCTCAGCGAGCGCGCCTGTGGGCATGCTGGTGAACATCATCGCGAACACCAGAACCACACTCATGACGCGACGCAAAGCGTTGGATGTGTTTTTCATGCGTTTTCCTCCTTCTTGAAATGCGTGTTGATCGCCCTCTGGTGGCGGGAAATGTATCTTACATACTCAGTATAACGGTCGCCGGTCACAACTTGGTCACAAAACGATTTTTTGCTGACTTTTTTTGAAAATATTTTAAGCAGCAGCCCTTCACCGCGTAAAACCATGGCTTTTTCACCCCTTCGGCTGCAGGGGAAGCTCCCCCATGGGGTAAACGTCATACCGCAACAGCAGCCCCGCATCGGGCGCAACGCGCGACATAAACCGCGTGTGGATGCGCCCGGCGATGACGGCCGCGTTCTCGCTGGACGCGCCCAGCACCATCAGCAGATATTGGCAGCCGCTGTACGGCGCGAACAGGTCGCCGCTGCGCAGGCTGGCCTGCAGGTCGTCGCTGAGGCGGCTCATATACTCCTCGCGCGCGGCCAGCGGCACAAACTGCCCCTGTGCGTCCGTAAGGGTCATCAGGATAATATATGCGCTCTGCCCGCTGCGCTTGAGGCCGCGCTCCACAAAACGGTAGATCTGTTTGAAGGTCTCGTAATCCTGACAGAACGCGCCTTTGGGCGGGTCTTTTTCCCGCAGTTCACGCCGGATGAGCGCCATGTCTGTGCAGATGCTGCGCTCTCCTCCGGCATCCGCGCTGTCTGCACGGCGGGCGCGGCGGGCTTTTTTGCGGGCCAGGAGCATCTGGTCGGCACGGTCAAACAGGGAAATATAATCGTCCCCCGCCTGCTTTTCCGCAAGGCCCAGCGTAAAGGAAAGGTTCCACTGCATGCCGTAACGCCGGCCCGCCTTTCGCAGGCGCTCGGCCAATTGCGCCGCACGGCCGTCCACCGCCTCCTGAGAGCATCCGCCCAGAATGTAGATGATGAACTCATCGCCGCCCACGCGGCCGATGATATCCCGCGGAAAAAAGATATCCCGCAGCGTGCGCGCCGCCTCGCACAAAAGAGCGTCGCCGATGAGATGGCCGTAGCGGTCGTTCACTTGTTTGAAATGGTCGATATCCAAAACCAAAAGCATCCCGCCGCCGTTTTTCAGCAGCGCTTCATCTACATGCGCTTCCGCAGCACGGCGGTTGTACAGGCCGGTGAGCCAGTCGTGCTCCGCCAGCACGCGCAGACGGGTGTTTTCGTCCTTCAGCATGTCAAGCTCCTGGTCCACCAGCATCCCCCCATTTCACATGCGCCCTGCGGCCGCCGGGCATTTCTCCGGGAATGTTCCCGGATTTTCCGCGTGTCCCGGACGGTCGGAGGCGCACCTTCCCCTCTTATTCTCTTATTATAGATTCATAAATTTTGACCGTCAAGAGTATTTCATAAAACAGTCTATTTTTTACGTGATTTTATCTTTTAAAAGACTTTTCCTGTGTTATCCTATGATTTTACTGTGTTTAAAACCACCTCATTTCCAGCGGCACTTGTATTGGAGGGCGCAAAAGGATTACAATAAAGAAAAACGCCCGGTGTGCTGCGACACGCGGGCCGGGAGGGAATTGAAATGACTTTGACGGAGACCGTGCGCGCCCAAACGCGACAGGCCGTGGCGGAGCTTCTGGCGGCAGCCCGGATGCGCGCGGGAGATATTTTTATCATCGGCTGTTCGTCCAGCGAGGTCGTGGGCCAGCGCATTGGGCGCGGCTCCAGCATGGAGGCCGCGCAAGCTGTGTGGGAAGGCGCCGCGCCCCTGCTTGCGGAAAGCGGATTGTATCTGGCCGCGCAGTGCTGTGAGCACCTGAACCGCGCCATCGTTGTGGAACGGGCG
>ERZ791934.2718-NODE-2718-length-10281-cov-3.531880_pt1 | contig 10281 bp, 11 predicted proteins | sample MGYA00510125_ERZ791934 | MGnify/ENA primary metagenome ERZ791934 (study PRJEB30046, sample SAMN00993240) | human gut metagenome | study: EMG produced TPA metagenomics assembly of the A metagenome-wide association study of gut microbiota in type 2...
CAGCGCCGGCAGCCTGAGCTGCGTCAGCCTGGTCGCCCTTGCAGATAGCCAGCACGCGGACAGTTTTGCCGGTGCCGTTGGGCAGAACGATAGCGCCGCGAACCTGCTGGTCAGCGTGACGGCTGTCAACGCCCAGCTTTACGTGCACTTCCACGGTCTCGTCAAACTTGGCGGTACCGGTCTTGATGCACAGATCCAGTGCTTCGTCTGTATCATAAAACTTGCTGCGGTCGATCAGCTTGAGGCCGTCGACATATTTCTTACCGTGTTTCATTGGTTAGTCCTCCCTGTTGAGTGGTAAATATCGGATTTATAAAAGTTCCTCCCACCCGGGTGATCAGTCGACGACTTCAACGCCCATGCTGCGGCAGGTACCGGCCACCATGCTCATGGCGGTCTCGATGTTGGCAGCGTTCAGATCGGGCATCTTCTGTTCGGCGATCTTCTTGACCTGTTCGCGGGTAATCTTCGCAACCTTTGTCTTGTTCGGCACGCCCGAACCGCTCTCGATGCCGCAAGCCTTCTTAATCAGAACAGCAGCGGGGGGAGTCTTGGTGACAAAAGTGAAGGAACGGTCAGCATAGACCGTAATCACAACGGGGATAATCAGACCCACGTCGTTCTTGGTGCGCTCGTTGAATTCCTTCGTGAACGCCATGATGTTGACGCCGTGCTGGCCGAGTGCCGGTCCAACGGGGGGCGCCGGGGTTGCTTTGCCAGCAGGTATCTGCAGCTTAATGAAGCCCGTAACCTTTTGAGCCATTTTATTGCACCTCCAAAATTCGTGGTAGATGGCGGGACGCGCTCTTTGAACGCATTCCTCCCACAGGGGCTGTGCCCCTCATAACAAATACCGCATTGCGGATTGTTACCAAAACCTGTTTTGCGGAATCAACCGCATTATTCCACCGTTTCCACCTGGTTGAGCTCCAGCTCCACCGGGGTTTCACGGCCAAACATGGATACCATGACGCGAACGCTGTTTTTCTCAGCATCCAGCTTTTCAACCGTACCCACAAATCCCTCCATCGGTCCGTCGATAATCTGCACGGAATCTCCGATGGCATAGGAAACTTCCACTTCTCTCGACTCCACACCCAGGCGGGCCACTTCGGCATCCGTCAAAGGAATGGGCTTGGAAGAGGGACCGACGAAGCCGGTGCATCCGCGGATATTGCGGACAATATACCAGGACTCGTCTGTCATGACCATTTTTACCAGCACATAGCCGGGAAAGATCTTGCGCTCCACTTCCCGCTGTTTTCCGTCCTTGACCTCGGTCACGGTCTCGGTGGGAACGCGGATTTCCTGAATCAGGTCGTGAAGCTGACGGTTTTCAACCGTTGTTTCAAGGTTGGACGCTACTTTGTTCTCATACCCGGAATAGGTATGGACAACGTACCATCTGGATTCATCTGCCATTCTTCATTCCTCCGCACCAGCCTGACCTGATCGCAAGCGGATCAGCCGGCAATATCCATAACGAGACCCAGGAGCTTCATAAATGCGGTGTCCAGACCGAAAATAAACGCTCCGATTACGATAATCGTTACCAGCACAACGCCCATATTGCGGAAAACCGTATTGGGAGTCGGCCAGACGATCTTCTTGATCTCGCCCTTGGTATCGCGGAAGAACTTGGCGCTGGCTTTGCCTGCACGAACGAAAACGTTCGGCTTCTTCTCGGTTTTTTCAGCCATTCTCTGTTCCCCCAGCCTTACTTGGTTTCGCGGTGAAGGGTGTGCTTCCTGCAGAACCGGCAATACTTGTTCATTTCCAGTCTGTCAGGGTCGTTTTTCTTGTTTTTCTTGGTGTTGTAGTTGCGCTGCTTGCACTCTGTGCAGGCCATAACGACTTTGACTCTCATGACGGCACCTCCCGTTTAACGGAAAAAATTTAGGTCTTGCTCAGGACGCCTGTAGCTTCCTGATGGCCCAGCCTCCCTCAGTTTGAAAAGGGCGCAAAAAAAAGAACCCCTTTTGAGGTGTATTCATTGTATCATACCCCATCCCGTTCGTCAAGGACTTTTTCGCCTTTTTCGGCTTTCTCCGGGGATTTTTTCGAAAAATACAGCCCTTCCCCGGCACACAAAGGTGCTGAGGAAGGGCTGATTCATTCCGTTTGGTTTATTCTTCCGTCTTTTCCGGCTCCTGCTGCGGTGCAGCTGCTCCGGGAAGGGGCTGGGGCAGACCGTCCACACTGATGCGGCGGGTGGTTCTGGCCTCCAGCGTCTGGGACTTCATCACGTCGGTCATGTCAAAACCGATGGTGTCCTTCAGCGCTTCGTTCACGGCTTTCAGAGAACCGGTCATATAACGGGCCACATCTGCGGCGCCGCCTCCGCCTTCTCCGCTGCCGGAACCGTCGATAATGGTGATGTTGCCAATCTTGGACATGGGCTCCGCAATTGCGCGGGCAATTTCAGGCAGCTTTTCAACCACCATCTGCAGCTTACCGGCATCATCCATCTTGGCCAGTGCTTCGGCTTTCTTTTCCAGCGCTTCCGCTTCTGCAAGACCCTGACGGCGAATGGCTTCTGCCTGTGCAACGCCCTGCTTTTCGGTAATTTCCGCCTGTGCCATACCTTCCTGCTTAATGCGTTCGGCCTGAGCCTGAGCATCCAGTTTCTGTGCCTCGGCCTCTGCGGCAGCATCCAGCTTTTTGGCTTCTGCTTCTGCTTCGGCCCGCTTAATCATGGCAATCTTCTGGGCTTCTGCCTGCAATTCTGCGCGGAGCTTTTCGGCCTCGGAGGGCTTAATCACCGTTTCCAGCAGCTCGGCTTCCTTGCGTTCAGCCTTTTTCTTTGCCAGCTCAATGTTTTTCTGTTCGGCGGCAATCTCAATCTGAATGGAAGCTTCCCGCACTTCACGGGCACGCTGTTCTTTCAGCACGTTGGCATCCATTTCCGTGTTGGTAATGTCCTTCTGGGTCACGTTCTGCTGAATGCTGTAGGCTGCGTCGGAAATTGCCTGGGTGGTCTGGCGCTCCTTTTCAAAATTCAGCTTCTTGATGTCCGCTTCCTTTTTGGCTTCTGCCATACGGGCTTCCGCTTCCAGACGAGCCTGTTCACCGGCGCGGCGGGCTTCGGAAGTCTTAATCATGCTCTCCTTGACCGCCTCGGCCTGTGCGATTTCCGCGTCGCGCTTCACCGCTGCAATCTGGGGCTTGCTCAGGGCTTCAAAATAACCGTTCTGGTCGCCAATTCCTTTAATGGTAAAGGATTTCAGTTCCAGACCCAGTTCGCACAGCTGTTCCTCCGCCACTTCCTTCACCCGCTCGGAGAAGGTCTTGCGGTCTTTGTACAGCTGTTCGGCGGTCATATCCGCGATAATTTCACGGAGACGGCCTTCACAGACATCCCGGGCGGTTTCCATAATATGCTGTTTGGTTTCGTTCTCCCTGCCGCAGTTGAACTGCTCCACGGCAGAACGGATCATGGCTTCATCGTTCTTGATTTTGACAACGACAGTACCGTTGGCTTCGATGGGCACAGCGTCGGCTGTCAGGGTTCCCTGCATGTTCACATCAAAACTGATATTTTCCAGTGTTATGTAGTCGATCCGCTGCAAAACGGGCAGCACCATGACGCCGCCGCCGGTAATCACTTTGGCTTTTCCCAGACCGGTCACAATGGCCGCTTTATCGGCAGGCACCTTTTTCCAGGTGGAGAAAATCGCGGCCAGGACAATGATCAGGCCGACAACAATGATTCCAATGAGAATTGCGGTTGACATGAATTCTTCAGGCATTTTCAAAAACCTCCTTTTGACTCTTTGAGCTGTGCCAGCTGCTTCCGATAGGAATCGAAAGGACAGACTGTGCAGATGTTTTTCTCCTCGTCGACCTCCACAATCAGGACCTCCATGCCGACGGGAAGTTCTTCCGTTACCCAGGACGCGGGTTTTGCGCTGTAGGCGGTATAGCTTCCGGCGCTGTTCTGCACCCGGACCGTCCCGACAAAATCAGGGCGGACCGCCAGCTGGATGACCCCTTCCTTCCAGACCAGCTCCCGGATACTGGGCGCTTGGGGCTGATTCCGTTTCAGGGGCCGGATGACAAACCGGGTCAGCGCCCAACAGGCCAGAATTCCCAGAACTCCGCCCAGTATGAGACTGAACACCCAGTGACCGCCCAGCACCAGCACAATTTTGCCGCAGGTTCCAAACACCAGCACGCCGAAAGACAGCGCCATGATATTGAAGGGGAGCGGTGCGTCTGCGTCGCCTGCGTCAAAGTCCAGATCCAGAAAATCCAGCACCACATGCGCCAGCGGCAGCAGCAATCCCACACCCATGCAGCAGAAATAAATGGTTGTCAGAACGGAATCCATGGGAAAACCTCCTTTCCATAGAAGAACGGCCGTTGTCCATATCATACTGGAAACCGGACAAAAACGCAAAGGCAGCCTGCGCCGGATTTTGGCTGTTTTCGGTCAAAAAAGGGAAATTTTCAAGGCTGCTTCTGCGGCGGATATCCGGGCGAATCCCCGCGCGTCCGGGCACAACGGGGCGAATTTTCCCCGGTTTTCCTTATTGTTCAATTGTACTGTATCCACTGGAAAAACGCAAGATATCATAAGATTTTATGAGAATTTTACATTTTCAAATTGAATTCCCACAGGCTTCATGCTATGATGAAAGAACATGCGGACAACATGAATAAAGGAGAACGTTATGAAACTGAACGTCAAACGCACGGTCTTTGTGGGCATGGCCTTTCTCTCCATCTGCACTTTCTGGCAGATGTACGAGGGCATCATCCCCCTGATTCTCAAGCACACCTTTCACCTGAAGGACACCTATTCGGGCATGATTATGGCGCTGGACAACGTGCTGGCCCTGTTCATGCTGCCGTTTTTCGGCAATCTTTCCGACAAAACCCGCACCCGATTGGGAAAACGCACACCATTTATCATCGCGGGTACCGCCGCATCCTGCCTGTTCATGCTGCTGATTCCCCTGGCCGATCAGCTGGGCATCTTCTGGATGTTCATTGCCGCCCTGCTGATGGTGCTGGTGAGCATGAGCATTTATCGCTCCCCCGCCGTTGCCCTAATGCCCGACGTAACCCCCAAGCCGCTGCGCTCCAAGGGAAACGCCATCATCAATCTGATGGGCGCTGTGGGCGGCATGATCACGCTGGTACTGATTCAGGTACTGGTGCCCGGCCACACCGAACGTCCCAACTATTTTCCCTTGTTTGCAGCAGTGGCCTTCATCATGGTGGTCTCTGTGGTCCTGCTGGTTTTCACCATTCCGGAAAACCGCCTTTCCGCGGAAGCCGCTGCTTTGAGTGACCCGGAAGAAACCGAACCGGAATCCAATGAGGAAACCAGCTCCTCCGCCCCTCTTCCCCGGGACGTAAAAAAGAGTCTGATTTTCCTGCTGCTCTCTGTGGCCTTCTGGTTTATGGGCTATAACGCCGTCACCTCCGCCTTTTCAAAGTATGCACAGATTCAGTGGGGCATGACCGGCGGCAGCTTTGCTTCCAGTCTGTTGATTGCCACCGCAGCCGCTATCCTTTCCTATATTCCCGTGGGCATTATTGCCACTCGAATCGGCCGGAAAAAGACCATCCTCATCGGTGTCACGGTCCTTGCCCTGTGTTTCTTCTCCGGCGCCCTTTTCCCCACCTATCACCCGTCGGTGAACCTTGTTTTCGCACTGGTCGGCGTGGCCTGGGCCGCCATCAACGTCAATTCCTACCCCATGGTAGTGGAAATGAGCCGGGGCAGCAATGTGGGAAAATTCACCGGCTATTACTATACCTTCTCCATGGCCGCCCAAATTATCACCCCTGTTCTTTCCGGCGCACTGCTGGAGCATGTGGGATACTGGACGTTGTTCCCCTATGCCGCGCTGTTCTGTGCTTTCGCTTTTATCACCATGCTGTTTGTCCGTCACGGCGACAGCAAACCCATCCCCCCGAAAAGCCGTCTGGAATCCTTCGATACACCGGACTGATGATGATTTCACGCAAAGGAGCCTTGATTTATGCCACTTCCCACCCTGATTTTTCTCATTATTCTCGCCGTTCTGATCGTTTATCTCGCCGTATGGCTGTTCTGCATCCGTCCCCGTTCCGGGCTGGATGCTTCCAATATGGAAAGCCTGAAAAAATACGACTATGCCCACCGGGGCTTTTATGAAAAAAACCAGAGCATTCCGGAAAATTCCCTTCCCGCTTTTCAGCGGGCCGTGTCAAAAGGATTCGGCGTGGAACTGGATTTACAGCTGACCGCCGACGGACAGGTGGTTGTCTTTCACGATGACAACCTCAAGCGCATGTGCGGACAGGACGCAGACGTTCGTTCCCTGACCTGGGAAGAGCTTCAAAAGTATTCTCTGGCGGAAAGCGGCGAAACAATCCCCCTGTTTTCTCAGGTGCTCAAGCTGATTAACGGCAGAATTCCCATGATTATCGAGCTGAAACCTTATGGCAACACCGACGAGCTGTGCGCCAAAACCTGTGAGCTGCTGCTGGGCTATCGGGGCTTGTGGTGTGTGGAATCCTTCTCCCCCGACGTGGTCCGGTGGTTCCGCAAAAACCGCCCGGAAGTCATCCGTGGACAGCTGATGGCAAAATTCACCCGGAAGGACAAACCGCTGAATCTGTTCACCGCTTTTTTTGCCCGGAACCTGTTCGTCAACGCCATCGGCCGTCCGGACTTTATCGCCTATGATGTGGAAGCCCGGAAAAACTGGAGCCTGCGGACGGCCTGCCGGTTGTTCCACGCCCAGGAGGTCAACTGGACCATTCGAACTCCTCAGCAGCTGTGGTCTGTCAAGGCCGACGGCGCTATGGGGATTTTCGAACATTTTGACCCCACTCGGAAAAAAGGATAACGATAACGACAATAAAGAAAAGTTCCCGGAAGCTCAGCCGCTTCCGGGATTTTTTTGCATCCATCCTCATCTTCCGCTATAATAGGGAAGGCGAAAAACGCCGATTTTTCTCTTGCCAATGCAGGAAAGAGATAACAGGAGTGAACCATTTCCATGATGGATCAATATCGAATTTTAAAACAGGTTTTCGGCTATGATTCTTTCCGGCCGGGCCAGAAAGAGTTGGTGGAAAGCCTTTTATCCGGACGGGATGTCTTGGGCGTGATGCCTACCGGCGCGGGAAAATCCATCTGTTTTCAGGTGCCCGGTCTGCTGCTGCCCGGCATTACGCTGGTGGTTTCCCCACTGATTTCCCTGATGCGGGATCAGGTCAACGCACTGGTACAGGCAGGGGTTCGGGGCGCGTTTCTCAATAGCTCCCTGACACCCGCGCAATACCGCAAAGCCCTTTCCAACGCCCGTCAGGGAATCTACAAGATCATCTATGTGGCGCCGGAACGATTGCTGACACCGGACTTTCTCGACTTTGCCCTGTCGGTGAACATTTCCATGGTATGTGTGGACGAAGCCCACTGCGTCTCCCAATGGGGGCAGGACTTCCGGCCGGGGTATCTGCGGATTCGCCAGTTTTTGGAAACCCTGCCCACCCGTCCGGTGGTAGGGGCTTTTACGGCCACCGCTACCGCTCAGGTCCGCCACGATATTCTGTCCCTGCTGGGGCTTCAGCATCCCAAAATTGTGGTCACCGGTTTCAACCGGAAAAATCTCTATTTCGGCGTGCGCAAGCCAAGAGATAAATTCCGGGAACTGTTGCAAATTCTCCGGGAAGAAGGGGACAAAAGCGGCATTGTCTACTGTACCACCCGAAAGCTGGTGGAAGAAGTCTGTGAACGGCTGAAGGAACAGGGCATTTCCGCTACCCGGTATCATGCTGGGCTGACCGATGAAGAGCGGCAGCAGAATCAGGAAGATTTCCTCTATGATCGGAAAACTGTGATGGTAGCCACTAACGCCTTCGGCATGGGCATCGACAAATCCAACGTATCCTTTGTCATCCATTACAATATGCCGAAAGATCTGGAAAGCTATTATCAGGAAGCCGGACGGGCAGGACGGGACGGTTCTCCGGCCCGGTGCATTCTCCTGTACAGCGGTGCGGATGTGCGGCTGAACCAGTTTATGATTGAAAAGGAAAAGGACAACGAAGAGCTGGATGAAAAAACGCTTCGGGAAGTCCGGCAAAAAGAATTGGAGCGGCTGAAACAGATGACTTTTTATGCCACTTCCCGCCGGTGTCTGCGTCAATTCCAGCTGCGTTATTTCGGAGAACAACAGGTTCCCGATCACTGCGGCAACTGTTCCGTCTGCCTGAAAGAAGCACCGGAAGCCCATCCCTTCCGGATTGAGGAAACGGTTCCCGTTTCCCACACCCGGCGTCCTCTTCGGGCTCCTGCTTCCACTTCCCTCACCCCTCAGCAGCAGGCTGTGTTCCAGCGTCTCCGCCTGCTTCGGATGGAACTTTCCAAAAGCCTGGGAATTCCGCCTTATGCGGTGTTTACCGACGCAACTCTTCGGGAAATCTGCATCCGCAATCCCCGGACTGAACCGGAATTGCTGGCGATTCCCGGCGTGGGAGAACACAAGCTGCACCGTTTCGGACAGCTTTTTCTGGAAGAACTGCGCCGGTCATAATTGAACTGGTAATTTCTTTCAATAAAATAACAAAATTCATCCTATTTCGAAAGCCGCTGTAAAAACTGTAACAAAATTACTACAATAAACTCTTTTCCAATTACAATGCTGTAAGATCTGTTGAAATCCTCTTTTGAATATGATAGAGTGTACCCATCACCCAACCACAAAGAGTATCAGAGAGGAGAATCGATTATGACGAATATGATTTCATCTATCCCCTATCCCTTCACTGTTTTTCTGATTGCAGCCACTCTGGGAGCTGCCGGCGCCATGATTCGCAATCATTTCGTCAGCAGACAGCAGCAGTTGTCTCAGCCTCAGAAGGTTCTCCTTCCCATTGACGAGCTGTATAACGAATGATCTTTTTTGAAAAGACCGCCGATTTTGGTCGGCGGTCTTTTCAATAGGGTTTTCTGCCATTCAAAAAAACAGAAAAGCAGATAATTCCGGAAATGGTTTCATCGGAATTATCTGCTTTTTTACGGTTTTGGGAGATGGACAGAAATAAAGACGGGATTATTCTTCAACCTCTTCGGTCAATCCCTGGCCACTTCTGTTCAGTACCTTTTCAATTCCTTCGCACATGGAAAAATATTCCTGACGAATTTTCTCCAGGTACTCTACACCAGCCGGTTCCAGATGATAGTACACTCTGGCGCGGCGCTTGCCGACGATGACCCGGTGATCGGAAATCAGACCCTTATCCAGCATACGGTACAGGGTAGGATACATGGAACCTTCCGGCATCACATACAGACCTTCGCTTCGATTTGACAGTTCCTGTGACAGCTGATACCCATACATATCCTCTTCGTGGAGAAGAGTCAACAGAAGCAGATCAACGGTTCCACGCTTTAAACTTTCCCAGATACTCATTACAAGCCCCCCAATCTTCTAAAATTGCTTTCACTAATATTAAATCACATAACCTTATATTTGTAAATACCTTTTTCCAAAAAATGTACGTTTTCTAAAATAAGAATATTTCTTATTTTTTTCACATTCCTCTGTGTAGTTTTACAAAGAACACCGGGGGGATTTCTGAACACTATCTACAAAATATTCAAAAAACGACGGAATCCGTTCTCTTTGGATTAGAAAATTTACACAAAATATAATCCGTTATTTTGTTTTGAATAGGAAAAAAAGGAGAGGCAAATACTGTACAAAAAATGTAATTTATTGTGTTAAATTGGTAAACCAAACGTTATAAAAATATTTCGGCTTTTTTCCATTTGTTCGCTTGTCGGTTCCTCAACCTCTCCAAATTCAAAGGGGATCTGCATGGTTTCCCATTTATACGCCCCCATTTTGTGAAAAGGAAGAAGCTCAATTTTTTTGATGCATGTAAAATTCGTCAGATATGATGCCAGTTTTTTCAACTTTTCTTCCACCAGTGTGACGCCCGGCACACAAACATGGCGAATCCATACCGGTTTTCCCACTTCTTCGCACCACTGAAGAAGCCGAAGGGCATTGGTATTATCCATCCCTGTCAGTTCCCGACAGTCCTCCGGGTCCAGCGCTTTGATATCCAGCAATAACAAATCTGCCAATTCCAAGGCTTCCCGGCATTTTTCCATAGGCACCGCACCGCTGGTATCCACTGCCGTATGGAATCCCTGTTCTTTGCAAAGCCGGAGAATCGCCGCCGCAAATTCCGGCTGCATCAGCGCTTCGCCCCCGGATACGGTCACACCGCCGTCTTTGCCGAAATACGCCCTGCAGCGCAGGATTTTCC
>ERZ791934.2720-NODE-2720-length-10273-cov-4.297318_pt1 | contig 10273 bp, 10 predicted proteins | sample MGYA00510125_ERZ791934 | MGnify/ENA primary metagenome ERZ791934 (study PRJEB30046, sample SAMN00993240) | human gut metagenome | study: EMG produced TPA metagenomics assembly of the A metagenome-wide association study of gut microbiota in type 2...
TTGTATTTAATCTGTCTACTTTAGAGGTATCATATCATCATACAATGGGGCGGTTTCTTATTTCATAGAGTGTGCTCATGCCGCAGGATATCACATGTTATTGTGTACCTGCGGTTATTGCACATCGTATTCTTCCAACAATTTTTGGATCGTTTCTTTCCGGCCTTTAAAATGAACAGCATTAATCCCTTGGGAACGGGCTTCTGCCACATTTTCCAGGACATCATCAATAAACACAGCTTTTTCAGGTTTAATATGGAAATCCTTCAGCAGCTTCTGATAGAATTCCGGTTCCGGCTTCAGCATTTTTACCTGCCAGGACATGTAACCGCCGTCCATCATATTCAGAAAGGCCATCTCTTCCCTGCAGCGCTCATACAGGGGCTGTGAAAAGTTGGACAGATAATAAATCTTGTACCCTCTTTTTTTCAGATATTTCAGCCAGTCCACTGTGTAAGAATAGGTATGTATGACACCGCTCATCTTCGCGAATGTCTCACGAATTTCTTTTTCGTATTCCGGGTCATTATCAATAAAGGCCTGGAGAATTTCTTCTTCATTCCGCACACCACGGTCAGCATCCACCCAGTCGGGGCTGTCAAATACCGCATCCCCCACAGCCTGAATCATTTCCGCACTGTACTTCATGCTTTTTAAAAATGTTTTCCAGTCATAACGGACCAGCACATTTCCAAGGTCAAAGATAAAGGTATCCACAGAAGAAGAGACGGTATCTATCTGAGGAATATCATTTTTCTGCCTTGTATAGCGGTATACAAGCAGGCAGGCATACAAAAACACGGGAACAAGTACCGTGCAGTAGATGGCGGCCAGCAGCATATTACGGGCATTTGGGCTGTGCGAAAGAGAAAAAATAAAAGCCAGGACGTACATGCCCAGAAGCAGTACGGCTCCAACCAGTGCGGCAATTTGTTTCAGCTTCTTCACTTCTTATTCTCCCTCCCATAGAATATCTTTAATTATAATGAGTTTTGAGGTATCCGTCAATGTGCATAAATGCTCGAAATCAAAGAGAAAATCGACAATTTGTCCAATTTTCAGGCTATACTTACCGAGAAATGGAGAATGATTTGCACATATTTTCCAAAATTTTCAAAGGAATTATGGAAGTTCAAACAGTTGGTGACACGGTGGACGGCAGGAAACTATATCACGTGAGAATGGGGAATGAAAATGCCGCTGACAAGGTTTTGATCTTTGGGGGAATTCATGGAAGGGAGTATATGACCACCCAGCTTGTCATGGAACAGATGGGAGAATTTGTGGAGAATCTGCTCCATGAGGACAGAACCTACAAGGGATATTCCTATGGTGAACTGCTGAGAGACAGGGCACTGCATATTATTCCAATGGCCAATCCCGACGGGGTCACAGTCAGCCAATTCGGGGCGGAAGGCATGCAGTCTCCCGGGATTCGGGAACAGGTGTGGGAGATCGCCGACGAGGATGGGGCCAGAATGCCCTGGAGGTCTTATTTCCGCCGCTGGAAATCCAATGCGGAGGGCGTGGATGTGAACCGGAACTTCGACGCTTTGTGGGAGGATTATGTGGATGGGATTGGAAGGCCTTCCAGGGAAAAATACAAGGGAACTGCGCCGGAGAGTACCAGGGAGGCTCAGGCGCTGGTGAATCTCACAAAAAAGGAGAACTTCAGCCGTACGGTCAGCTATCACTCCTCAGGCGGAGTCATATACTGGGCATTCGGACAGCAGGGGGAGCTGGCGGTCAGGACACAGGCTTTTGCCAACCGGATCGCGGCTGTCACTGGATATGAGCCGGACGGCAATTACGAGGAGCTGGACCCCGCAGGATATAAGGACTGGGCGCTGCTGAAAATGGGAATCCCAAGCCTAACCATAGAGATCGGAAGAGCGGATTCCCCTCTTCCCCAGTCAGCTTACAAGAAGATCCTCCGGGAAAACAGAGGCGTGTGGGAGGAAATCCTGCTGGATATCATAGAAGAGAAAAAAAGAGACCATTGAAAAATGCGGGCTATTGCAATCGTCCGGACGTTTCCCGGCACAGGCGTATAAATTCATTGACATAGGGCAGAGCGGTTCTGTCTTTCCTTTGTACAATGTAGAAGACGCGTTTCATGGGCAGATCTGTGACTGGGCAGGCGTGGAGCCTGTGGCCGTATAGCTCCTGCCGGATCAGCATTTTTGAGATAATGGAGATGCCTTTATTTTCTGCAACTGCTTCCTTCAGAGCATCGATATTGTGATACACATGACTTTTGGTGAGCGTGATCCCCTGTTTGCTCAGTGCCCGTTCCAGTGCTGCACGGGTACTGTTCCCCTCCTCCCGCAGCAGAAATAATTCATTCTCAAAATCTGCGATAGACAGACTTTCCCGGCTGGCATAGGGATGCCGTGGACTGCATATGGCCATGAAAGTATCATCCAGAAATGGAGTATACACAAGGCTGCTGTGGCTTCCCTTTGTCTCTGTGAGCATCACATCCAATTCTCCCTGGGCCAGTTTTTTTTCCATGAAATAAGAGTCATCAATGGTAAAACGTGTGCTGACATCAGGACAGATAATATGATACGCCCGGATAATATCCTGCAGAAGGCAGGAGGCAGCTACCAGAGTGCTGCCGATATGTATTTGTTTCAGATGGAGTCCGAGAAGAGCGGACTCCATCTCTTTGTACAGATTGATGATCCTGGAGGCATAGTCCAGAAGCAGCAGGCCGGCTTCTGTAAGTCTGAGATGTTTGCTCAGACGGTCAAACAGACGGACATTGTAGGTCTTTTCAATCTCAGTGATGGCAAGGCTGACTGTGGACTGTGAAATATACAGATTCTGGGCTGCTGTACTCATATTGTTGCAGGCGGCAACCTCCAGAAATATGGTCATGTGTCGGAGCGTCATTTGGAATCCTCCTTTTACTATGGAAAAAACTCATAACATAACCATATTTTAGTATTTTACAAGAGTAAAATCAAGTGCTATTATGACCATAATAAATATAAATTCGGCCGGATTTGTAAAATGTGTTATTACAATATTCAATATATAAAGGAGATGAGGAAATCATTGTTTTAACAGGAGACAGTCTGACGCCTGATATGGTGGAAGCCATTGCAGCCGGACGCCAAAAGGTTTCCGTGGAGGAATCTTTGTGGAAAAAATTAGAGGAGGCCAGGAGCCTTGTCTTTGAACTTTCAGGCCGGGGAATCCCCATCTATGGATGCAACACCGGGGTGGGCTGGAATAAAGATAAAAAAGTGACAAAAGAATTTATTACCGGATTTAACAACAGCATGCTTCACTCTCATGCTGTGGGTGTTGGACCTTACGCACCTGTGGAGGTGGTAAGGGCAGTAATGGCGGTGAGGCTCAACGGATTTTTGAATCTGTGTACCGGCATTTCGCCCGGGATCGTCAGGATGTACCAGGAATTTTTGAACCGGGAAATCCATCCTCTGATGCCCGTGAGGGGGTCTGTGGGACAGGCGGATATCGGCAATCTGTCACACATAGCGCTGGCAGTCACCGGTGAGGGGTGTGCGGAGTATCACGGAGAGATTCTGCCCGTGAGCAGGATCTTAAAGCAGGAGGGGCTGAAGCCGGCTGTTCCGGCAGAGAAAGACGGGCTTGCCATGATAAGTTCCAATGCCCTGAGCGCAGGCTGGGCCTGCCTTGTTCTTAGCAGAGCAGAAAAAATACTGACAACAGCGGATGTGATAAGCTGTATGTCTCTGGAAGGATTCGGAGGCAATACCTCACAGCTTAGGGCAGAGGCAGCCAAAAAGAGAAAATATGAAGGACAGATAGAGACTGCAAAAGCCATGAATGGTTATCTGAAAGGCAGCTTTCTATACGAAGCCGACAGCAGCCGGCCGCTGCAGGACCCGCTCTGTTACCGGAGCACATCCCAGGTGCACGGGGCTGTGAGGGACGCGCTTTACTATGCGGAGAAAGAGCTGTCCATACAGATAAATTCATCAGATGATAATCCATGCCTATTGCAGGAGGAACGGGATATCACTCCCAGCGCAAACTTTGAACCGCTTGCGTGGGTACTTCCCCTGGAGATGCTCTCCATAGCCTTCTCGCACATTTCAAAGGCATCTTGTCTGAGGAGTATTAAGCTGGCAAACCCGGCGTTTACCAGGCTTACCAGAAACTTGTCACCTCAGGAGAGTGTCATTGCGTTTTCTACGATCCAGAAAACGTTTACGGCTTTGGATGCGGAAATCCGCAGTCTTGCAAATCCTGTTTCCATGGACACGCTGCCCCTTGCAGGGGAGATTGAGGACAGGAGTACCAACGCGCCTTTGGTTGTTGGGAGACTGGAGAAAATACTGGATGATCTCTGTTACATTTTAGGTATTGAGCTAATGCTTGCAGGCCAGGCCATGGATCTGCGCAAAGGAAAAATACTGGGGGAAGTAACAGGCAGAGGACTTGCTGTTCTCAGAGAGAAAATACCGTTTTATGACAAAGACGACCGTGTCCTGACAGAGGATATAGAGGCTGTCTGTGAGATGATAAAAGAGGGAACATTTCTGCGAAAATTGAATGTTTAAAAGCACAAGAGGAGAAGAATCGGGAGGTAGAAAATGAAAGAACCGAAAGATAAGAAGGAGTCCGCCGGACAGGTGCGTAAAGGCGTGTTTATTCCTGCGTTTGCAGTGATGGCAGTGGTGGTAGCTGTGGGATTTATCAATAACGAGGGTCTGGCAAAAGGCGCGAAGGCTTTCTTCGGATTTTCCCTGGGAAAATTCGGATGGCTGTATCAGCTTGTGGCTGTTGTATCTGTGCTGGTCATCGCTATCGTCACATTCTCAAAACTGGGGGATATCCGTATTGGCGGAGCAAATGCAAAGCCAAAATATCCCTTTGGAACCTGGTTCGCCATGACGCTTACCGGCGGAATCGCTGTGGGCATCGTGAACTGGGGAATTAATGAACCTTTGATCTATTATGGAAATGTATACGGTGAGCTGGACAATCTGGGAATCCAGGCAGGAACCCAGGAGGCAGCCAGGTTTGCCCTGGGCAGGTGTTTTTATAACTGGACCTTTGTGCCTTATGCCATGTATGCGGTGTCGGGGCTGCTCATTGCCTATATGTATTTTAACAAGAAGGAAAAGCTCTCAGTCGTTTCCACCCTGAAGCCGCTTTTGGGAAAGAAGGCAGAGCATCCGGTAGTCATGAATACGGTGGATACACTCTGCTCTCTGGCGATCACCCTGGGAATGGCTTCCGGACTTGGAACGGGACTGGCCCTTATAATTTCAGGATTGAATGTGGTATATAAAATACCGAACAGCACTTTTATCTGGATATTGCTGGGAGGCATTGCCACACTGATCTTCACCAGTTCCTCCATTCTGGGTGTGGACAGGGGAATCCGCAGGCTGGCCTCTTTGAACAGCAAGATTTTTTACGGACTTTTGATCTTCCTGTTCATTACTGGACCTATGGCTATAATCCTCAGCAATTCCGTTTCCGGGCTGGGAGAGTGGCTAAACAATTTCTTTATCTGGGGTCTGGACTCCGGTGACGTGGGAGGAGAGGCACTGACCAGATGGTGGACCTTGGCTGACTGGTGTTCCTGGATCGCCTATGCACCTATTATGGGTATTTTCCTTGGGAAGATCGCATATGGAAGAACTGTGCGGGAGTTTATGATCATCAACTGGGTGATGCCCTCTGTTTTCGGTATTGTATGGTTTTCCGTCTGGGGCGGAACCGGTCTTAACTGGCAGACTAACGGCGTAGTGGATATGGTTGGAGTGATCAAAGAGAGCGGAGCCACAGCAGGCGTATGGGCGTTCCTGCAGCATCTGCCCCTTGGCCTCGGAATTATCATAATCCCTATTGTAATGATCACGCTTATGCTGTCCTTTTCCACAGCGGCGGATTCCATGACCAGTACCATCGCGTCTATCTGTACAAAAGGACAGAGTATGGAGGAAGAACCCCCGAAATCCCAGAAGCTGATCTGGGGTATCCTGATCGGATCCATCTCCATTATCATGGGCGCGGTTGCAGGAGGTGTGCGGGGAATCGACGGGGTGAAACAGTTGGCCTCCGTGGGAGGATTCCTGGTATTATTTGTTTTTCTGCTGCAGTTGATCGCATTTATCAAGACATTCTTCGTGGATTTGAAAAAGGAAAAGAAAGATCCCACACTCTAAGGCGTGAGATACGGAACAGTAACAGTTTGAGAATAATTTGGAGGTGCTTATGGACTTATTATACATAAATGCAATGGATATAGAGAATCTGATTCTGACCAATGAGGAGATACTGGGAGCAGTGGAGAAAAGCCTGGAGGCTCAGGGCAACGGAAAGACCGTTATAGAGCCGCGGGTGCATCTGATCCCCAATCCGGAATATCACGGGCATTTTAATGTGCTGAGAGGATATATTGAGCCCATGGATGTGGCAGGCGTGAAGGTAGTGGGAGATTATGTCTATAATTATAAGCAGGATCTGCCCTCTGAGATGGCGCTTTTGAATCTGTATGACCCGAAAACCGGAGCACCGAGAGCTGTGATCGATGCCACAGAGATTACATCCATGCGGACAGGGGCCTTGACAGCCATCGGTGCAAAGTATCTGGCAAAGAAAGAAAATAAAATTTTAGGACATCTGGGAGCCAGGGGAACAGCCTGGTGGAATGTGGTGCTTCTGGACTCCTTATATGATTTTGATGAGATTCGTGTGAACAGTAGAAGAAGAGAATCCATGGAAGATTTCGCCGGACGCCTCACAAAGAAGCTGGGGAAACCGGTGAAGGTGACTAAAAATAGTGAAGAGTGTCTGAAGGGTGCTGATATTATGGTGGAGGCCACACGCCTGATGGGGCCCACACCTCTGCTGAAAACAGAGTGGGTACAGCCGGGAAATTTTGTGGTACCTTACGGAACTGTCAGTGCTGTGGAGCTGTCTCTCACAGACGTGATGGACAAGATCGTGGTGGATGACTGGGGACAGTGCAAAGGCGGTATTCTCGGCAGTCTTCGCAGGCACGTGGAGACGGGGAAACTCAGCGCGGATACCCTCTACGGAGAGCTGGGGGAGATCGTTGCAGGCAGGAAACCGGGAAGAGAAAGAGAGGATGAGACCATACTTTTCTGGCACCGGGGTCTTTCCACAAATGACATTGCACTGGGACAGTTAGTATATGAAAAAGCTTTGGAAATGGGAATCGGAACAACACTGAAATACAGATAGGACACCCTCTTAAAATCGTCCTGCGGCCAAGAAAACAGACTGGCCGCAGGGCGGTTTTTTTAAGAAAAATATATAGAAAAAAAGAATGGTTGCAGACATGATAAAACATGGTATAATGAGATTGTTCAGCAGCTTTACAGATGCAGCCATTTGGCTTTTGTATGCTGAACTTAAAATGTAGATTGATATAGGGAGAAGCGGGGCATAAAAGATGAAGATCAGAAAACATTTCATACTGACCGGGATGGTACAAGGGGTAGGGCTGAGATACAGAGCCCAGCATCTGGCGAGGTTATTGCAGTTGACCGGCTGGGTGAAAAATACCTGGGACGGCTGTGTGGAACTGGAACTGCAGGGCAGAGAGGAAGAAATAGCCAGCTTTCTGGACCGTCTGTCCATGGGAAATTTTATAAGGATCGAAGGGGTAGAGGCAAAAGACGTTCCAGTGATAGAGGAGAATGGGTTTCATGTTAAGGGTTAGATCAGGCATGTTTTTAAAAGAGTACGCAGTAAAAGATTGACATTTGAAAAAAATGGGTCTAAGATATAGAAAAAATAAATTTTAGAAAAAAGGTTCTCAAAGGCGAAAACCCACCTTTGGGGACCTTTTTGCATGGAGGATGAATTATGATAAAAACAGAGACAGTGGAAAATATGTGCGGCGGCAAAGGCCATGTGATCATTAAGCACATTTTAGGAGAGAAAGAACTGAATGGAAAATGCGGACTGTACGCGGAAGTGATCATTGAACCGGGATGTTCCCTGGGATATCATGAGCATCACAGTGAGAGCGAGACCTATTATATTCTGTCCGGCCAGGGCGATTACGATGATAACGGGCAGGTACGCCCGGTCAAAGCAGGGGATGTCACATTTACACCGGATGGTCACGGGCATGGACTGGTAAATACCGGGGATGTGGATCTGGTGTTTATGGCGCTGATCATTTTTGACTGATGCGCTGCGGTGAGGCGGGACGGATGTGTTTGCCGCGCAGACTGCGTCCGGCAGACATCTGCCGCCTCTTTAGCCATAAAATTCCCATATAGTATAATCACTGTATTTTTCCTGACATTTTTCCCGCAGTGTATGCAGAAGCAGGATACTGTCCCCGGCTGTAAATATATTCTGGGTATTAGAGGCCGCCTGCCTGTCCGAACGGGCAGGCTCCTTCCTTTTTTGGCGCAGTTCGGAGGCCGGACAGTTGTAATATTTCTGACAGAGCTGATTCAGGTATCTGACATCAGAAAAACCGCTCTCAATACTTACGGTGAGCACTTTTTTATCCGTATTCTGGAGAAGACGGCAGGCATACTCAAAACGTTTCAGATTCAGATATTCCTGAAAGGACAGGTTTAACTCATCCCGAAATAGATGTGACAGATAGGTCAGGGAAAGATTCTCATGGTCTGCAATGTCCTTCAGCAGCAGCTTCTGTCGGAAATTTTTTTCTATGTAGTCTGTGATGCGGCTCATGCGCTCCTGCCGGTGTCTGCGGGCAGTCATCTCAGAATCGGTATATATCTTCTTGGGAACATAGGTGTGAAGGCCGTACAGGATCATATTCAGCAGGCTCATACATTTATATTCATAATTGGCAAACTGCCCGAAGTAGTTGTATGCCAGTTCAATGAGCAGATCCTTCATGATTTCGTAGCGTGTCTCATGCTGGGAGAAAAAAGGACGTACGCAGTTCTCCAGAAAACATGTATTTTCATCATGTTGAAAATAGGAGGTGACAAGCTGCCGGGACATCTGAATGGCCAGGATCAGGGCGCTGCCATCCAGTCCCCGTATTTCATGGAGATCCATGGGGTTCAGCAGATACAGGTCACCGCTGTGAAGTATGTGCGTATTTCCGTTTACTGTAAATTCCACATTTCCGTCAAGAACAAGCCCTATTTCCATCTCCCTGTGGGCGTGTGGAGCCCGGGAAAAAAGGCGTACCAGTATGGCGCTGAAGGCGTGGATCTGGGGGTGTGCGATCAATTCAAATTCTTTATCCATTTCCGTCACTGCTTTCTCATGATTTCTTATTTTCTATTCTAATGTCATTTCCAAAGACGGGCAATAACAATTCAAAAAAATCAAAAAAATAGCAAAATAATCGTTTGTAAATAGCAAATAAAACGAATCTATAACACCTATGAGCACCGATGATCCTTATAAAACAAGACCTACATCAAAGAAATAAGTAAGCGCAAGATAATCGCCGTATTTTCACAAATATGGAAATGCTCCGCAGAAGAAAAACGATTAAACTGAAGATAGTTTATAAAATGAATTTAAGTGTAAGAGGTACGGATTTCCCGTTCTACAGCGGGAGTAAAAAACGTGACAGTACAGAAAAGGGTGATCAAATGGGCAAAAAGGTGATCGTAGCAGGACATGCCTGTCTGGACATTACCCCTCTTTTTCCTCAGAACCAGCCGCCGGCGAAATTAGGAGATATTCTCTCGCCGGGAAAGCTGATCCAAATGGAGGGTGTTGACATCCACGCAGGCGGTGCGGTATCCAACACGGGTATGGCGATGAAAATGCTGGGGATGGATGTATGTCTCATGGCAAAGACAGGCAGGGATGAATTCGGAAAGATCATTTCCGATATCTATGCCGCACAGGGAGCAGACTCCGGGATCATTGTGCAGGAAGGACAGAATACCTCCTATTCTGTTGTCCTTGCGCTCCCTGGAGTAGACAGGATATTTCTTCATGATCCGGGATGCAATCATACATTTTCCTTTGAAGATCTGCCGAAGGAAAAGCTCTTGGGGACAGACCTGTTTCACTTCGGCTATCCGCCGCTGATGAAGAAAATGTTTGAAAATATAGGAAGTGAACTGGTTCGGATAATGAGATATCTGAAATCCCAGAGGACTGCCACCTCTCTGGATCTGGCTTTTGTGGACGGGGAGTCAGAGGCGGGAAAGGCGGACTGGAAGGAGATTTTAAGCCGGGTGCTGCCGTATGTGGATTTTTTTGTGCCCAGTATCGAGGAACTCTGCTTCATGCTGGACAGGGAGAGATATGAGGAGTGGAGGACCAGGACAGAGGG
>ERZ791934.2723-NODE-2723-length-10256-cov-3.970003_pt1 | contig 10256 bp, 6 predicted proteins | sample MGYA00510125_ERZ791934 | MGnify/ENA primary metagenome ERZ791934 (study PRJEB30046, sample SAMN00993240) | human gut metagenome | study: EMG produced TPA metagenomics assembly of the A metagenome-wide association study of gut microbiota in type 2...
TTGCCAAAATGCAGGGGTGTCATAAGGCGGCTGTCATGCGTTCCGCTAAATCTGCGTTGAAAAAATCCGTGAAAATCTGGCTGCCTGACTATCAACTTTTGCCCGTTTTCTCTCCTAACCACGCGGTTTTTTTGTTATATAAAATATATTACCGGTTACTATTGCGCAGGTCTGCGCATCTGCTGCGCTGAACGGCTGCCATTACCGAATCATTTATTTAAAATATTCCACACCGGATTCAAAAATCTGAATATCCTGCTCACCATAAATATTCATGGCTACACCGCAGTCACGGCGCTCACTGTGAGCCATCTTGCCCAAAATACGTCCGTCAGGGCTGGTGATACCCTCAATAGAAGCGTAAGAACCGTTTACATTCCACTCTTCATCCATAGTCACATTGCCGTTCAGGTCACAATACTGGGTAGCTACCTGACCGTTTGCAAAGAGCTTCCGGATCCACTCTTCATTTGCCACAAAGCGTCCCTCACCGTGAGATGCAGGATTTGCGTAGACATTGCCCAGTACAGCTTTCTGCAGCCATGGGGATTTATTGGAGACCACTTTTGTGTAAACCATTTTGGATATGTGGCGTCCGATCGTGTTGTATGTCAGAGTCGGGGAATCGGCTGTCTGTCCTGTGATCTCTCCGTTTGGTACGAGTCCCAGCTTAACCAGTGCCTGGAATCCGTTGCAGATACCAAGAGCAAGGCCGTCTCTTTCGTTGACCAGTCTCATAACCGCGTCTTTGATCTTTGCATTCTGGAACGCAGTTGCGAAGAATTTTGCGGAGCCGTCCGGTTCATCACCTGCTGAAAATCCGCCCGGGAACATTATGATCTGTGCCTGGTCAATGGATTTTTCAAAGGCTTCAACAGAATCACGGATATCCGCTGCATCCAGGTTCTTGAATACTTTTGTGATAACATTTGCGCCGGCTCTCTCAAAAGCTTTTCTGCTGTCATATTCACAGTTGGTTCCCGGGAATACCGGAATAAATACAGTTGGCTGTGCAATCTTATGCTCGCAGATATGAATGCTGTCTGCTTTGTACAGACCTCTGTCCTCATCCTTTGTAATGTCATCTGTCTCGGAACCGGAACGTGTCTTGAATACCTTCTCAAGAGGTGCCTTCCAGGTTTCCAGGGCCTCTGCCATGGAGATACTCATATCTTTATATTCGATCGCTGCCTTGTCTGTCACTTCACCGATAACCGTATATGTGACAGCCAGCTCACCTACTTTGTCTGCCTTCACTTCACAGATAATATCACCGAATCCTGCGCTGAACAGGTCTCTCTCATCTACATTATGTTCGATCTTAACACCCATCTGGTTTCCGAATGCCATTTTGCTCACTGCTGACGCGATACCGCTGCGGTCAAGTGCATATGCAGCCACAACTCTGCCTGCCTGAATGTCCTCATGCAGCTTGCTGTACTGGTCTTTCAAAGCCTCGAAGTCTGGAAGGTCGTATTCTGCTTTTGGAGCGCGCAGCCATACCAGCTTGTCCCCCGGTGTTTTCAGTTCCGGTGTGATAATGTCTTTTTCTTTTGCAACATCCACAGCAAAGGATACCAGTGTAGGCGGCACATCAATTTCATTGAAGGTACCGGACATGGAATCCTTACCGCCGATAGAGGGAAGACCGAATCCCAGCTGTGCGGCATAGGCACCCAACAGGGCAGCAAAAGGCTGGCTCCAGCGGTGGGGATCTTCTGTCATTCTGCGGAAATATTCCTGGAATGTAAAACGGATCTTGCTGTGGTCGCCGCCTGCCGCAACGATTCTGGCAACAGATTCCGTCACTGCGTAGACAGCACCGTGGTATGGACTCCAGCTTGACAGATACGGATCAAATCCATAGCTCATCATAGTGACTGTCTCTGTCTTACCATTTAAAACAGGAACCTTGGCTACCATAGCCTGTGTCTCTGTGAGCTGATATTTTCCGCCGTAAGGCATCAATACGCTGCCTGCTCCGATGGAGCTGTCGAACATTTCCACAAGGCCTTTCTGGGAACAGGTGTTTAAGTCAGAGAGAGTATCCATCCAGCGTTTTTTCACGTCAGCGGATTCCTCTGCCCGGTCCAGAACATTTCCCTCTCTGTTGGGAACGTCTACATATACATCTGTCTCCTGATGGGCACCATTGGTATCCAGGAATGCTCTGGACAGATCAACGATCGTGTTTCCTCTCCAGTTCATTACAAGACGCGGACTTTCCGTTACCACCGCTACCGGAATCGCCTCCAGGTTCTCCTCTTTTGCGTAATCCAGGAACTGCTCAACATCTTTGGGATCTACCACAACTGCCATACGCTCCTGGGATTCAGAGATCGCGATCTCTGTTCCATCCAGACCGGCATATTTCTTCGGCACCTTGTCCAGATCGATCTGAAGTCCTGCTGCCAGCTCGCCGATGGCAACAGAGACACCGCCAGCACCGAAGTCGTTACATTTTTTAATGATCCTGCTGACTTCCTCTCTTCTGAAAAGTCTCTGGATCTTTCTCTCCGTAGGGGCATTACCTTTCTGTACCTCAGCACCGCAAGTCTCAATAGATTCTTCTGTGTGCACTTTTGAGGAACCTGTAGCACCGCCGCATCCATCACGTCCGGTACGACCGCCCAGAAGGATAATGATATCATTTGGGTCAGAGTTCTCACGGATAACCGCGCGTCTGGGAGCAGCACCTAACACGGCACCGATCTCCATACGTTTTGCCACATAGTAAGGATGATACACTTCTTTTACATATCCTGTAGCCAGGCCAATCTGATTTCCATAGGAGGAATAGCCATGAGCCGCACTTCTGACCAGCTTCTTCTGCGGCAGTTTTCCCTTCATGGTATCTTTTACAGACACTGTCGAATCAGCCGCGCCGGTCACTCGCATTGCCTGATATACATAGGTACGTCCTGACAGCGGGTCACGGATAGCACCGCCAAGGCAGGTAGCAGCACCGCCGAAAGGCTCGATCTCTGTGGGATGGTTATGTGTCTCATTTTTAAAGTTGATCAGCCACTCCTCTTCCCTGCCGTCCACGTCAACAGGGACAACAATACTGCAGGCATTGATCTCGTCAGACTCTTCCTGGTCCTCAAGCTTTCCTTCTGCCTTTAATTTTTTCATTGCCATCAAAGCCAGGTCCATAAGGCATACAAACTTGTCATCCCTGTCTTTGTAGATCACCTGACGGTCAGCCAGATATTTTTCATACGTTTTTACGATCGGCTCTTTGTAATCGCCCTCGCCAAATACCACATTTTTCAGCTCTGTAGAGAAAGTGGTATGGCGGCAGTGATCTGACCAGTAAGTATCCAGTACGCGGATCTCTGTCATGGACGGGTCACGTTTTTCTTCATTTATAAAATAGTTCTGAATGTGCTGGAAATCCTTAAAGGTCATAGCCAGATTCAGGGAGGAATACAGTTCCTTCAGCTCCGCCTCAGGCATCTCCCGGAATCCTTCAAAAATTTTCACATCAGCAGGGTCATCAAAGTTTGCGACCAGTGTCTCCGGCTTCGCCGCATCTGCCTCTCTGGAATCCACAGGGTTAATACAGTGTTCCTTAACAGCCTCAAACTCCTCGTCAGAAATATTTCCCTCGATCACATAGGTGGTTGCAGAGCGGATGATAGGTTCCTCATCTGCCTTTAAGAACTGTATGCACTGTACCGCGGAATCTGCTCTCTGGTCAAACTGTCCCGGCAGAAACTCTACGGAAAATACCCTGTCCCCTTCCTTCTTCTCAAATGTTTCCTGATATAATACATCCACCGGAGGCTCAGAAAATACACAGTTACATGCTTTCTCAAATGCCTCATCGGAAATATTTTCTACGTCATAACGAATCAAAACGCGGACTCCTGCCACGTCCTTAATGCCCAAATACGTGCTGATCTCATGGGAAAGCTCCTTTGCCTGTACTGCAAAAGCCGGCTTCTTCTCTACATAGACACGTCTTACACTGCTCATGTTGGCTCCTTTCTGCCTTTTTCTTCGGCACACCAAAACCCGTACTGCGGTTTTTATGGATAGTGTTTGGATAGTGTTGTTTCGCGGCGGAGGTAATTTACTCCATGGGCCGCTTTCGTAACTATCATAACATGGATTGCTTCATTAATAAAATTAATATATCTTATATTTTTTATAATTACTGCTAATATACAAGTACAGAAAACATCTATACAAACACTGGATTTATGATGCCGGGTAATAAACAGTGTTCTTCCTGAACCACGCCTTTCTAACAGATCTTCTCTTGCCATTCTGCTTAATATATCTCTTGCTCTTCTCTGTTTTATATGCAAAAGGATCTCTGTTTGGGAAGAAGTAATATATCCATTTATTTTTATATGATCCATTATGATCCGATGCTGTTCTTTCGCATATAATTTAAATAATTGCTTTCCGGCATTACTCGAAATCTTTTCACTGTGTTCCGGCACTCTCCGGGCACTCTCTGATACGCTTCCGGCACTTTCCGGCACTGTTCCGGCACTCTTTGATGCGTTTCCGGCATTTTTCTGCACTGTTCCAGCACTCTCTGATGCGTTTCCGGCATTTTCCGGCACTGTTCCAGCACTCTTCGATGTGTTTCCGGCATTTTTCGGCACCGTTCCGGCACTGGTTGTCAGTTCTAAGGGATTACCATCCGCTAATAATTCTTTCCGATACAAATTCACTCTGAAATCTCCATCATAATCCATTAATTCCGGCTCTTCCAGTTCATAATTTTTACATTCTTGAATCATTCTAAGTTTTCAGTAACCCACCCTTTTAGGTATCCCAATAATTCCGAATCATATTTTTCCGGCGGCAGATATCTTAACTCTGGAAATTCTTCAACTGCTGCAAGCTGCATTTCATCTGCAAGACTTTTGTAAATAGATACGCTCTTTTTCTGAAGCAAATCTCTTACTTCCTTCTTGTTTCCTGTCATGGTATTTTTCAGAATCTCCAAGTCAGTAATTGCCATGATTTCCTGTTCTTCCGGTATGATCTTAAACTTTTGAGCCAGCTCTTCAAACTGAAAAGATCGCTCTGCAGACAATAATTCTGATTGTTTACTGGCAGTTCCAAAACTTCGCTTACACTCTTCCCGAAACGCATAGGTTGCTAATTGTGAAGGCGAAAAACTTTTTAGAGGATCCCCATCGATGCCCTCCTGGATCATTTCTGTCCATACTTCTCTCGAAAGCTTCAGTCCTTTATTCTCCGGTACCTTTGCATCATTCAATGTAAACGCCCACAGACCTGCATTATCGTATTCTCCATTTCTATTGATCCTCCCTGCAAGCTGTAAAAAAACGGTGCAGGAAAACGTACGACAAAACCCATTTCTAAATGATAGATTTAACCCCATACTCGCATACGTGGTGCAGACTAACGTCCAATTTTCTTTTAAAGGGTCTTTGTTCTCATCTTTGAGTTTTTTCTCCACATCTTTTAAAATACGTGCGCTATCCTCCGGCTTGAACACATTAGATAAATGATAGACTTTATGTCCTTTCATTTTAAGCCTGTAAGCCGCCAATGCGGAAGCCTTTCGTGTATCCATCATCAATATCCTTAGACCTCTTTTGCTCAATACAAATTCCAATAAACTATCCAGTTCATTAAAATGATTCTCCGCAAATTCTTCTTTAGATATTCCAAGATAAATCCTGTTTTTTTCCTGTTCCTCCAGTGACTTTCTCAACGAAAACGGCAGTAGCTCTTCCGGTTTCTGAATATTATAACAACTGGCGCGGCTGCCTTTATATACCTTCTTAATATTTATATTATCCCAAAAACGTATCATAGTTCCAGAAGATAATATAATTTTACATCCCCATACATTTGACAATTCTGTGAGCCATTGCCATACTATAGGAATACAGGTAACCGGAACCGATGCGTGGAACTCATCCAGAAAAATCCCGGAACCAGGCAGTTGGTGCAGTTTTCTTAACCGCCCTGGCTTATTTGACGCGAGAGTCTCAAAGAATTGTACCGCTGTCGTGAGAATAATCGGTGGATTCCATGTATCAGCCAGCATTTTCAACTCAGCAGATGAATATTCCGCCCTGTGATGTAGTACAGCAATAACGTTCTCAGCAGACTCCCCTGGTAAAACAACTGCCTCATCCAGTACCTTCTCCACCTGCTCCAAAATATTTGTATAAGGCAATATTATAAATATATGTCTCAGCCTTTGCATTTTGGCACCGCGAAGCAGATGGGCTAAAAATGCCGTCGTCTTTCCGGTTCCTACTGCCGCATCTCCATTGAGCAGAGAATTGTCTATATCTGTTTTCTCTCTACATGCATAATACATTTCATGACGTCTGCGATTCCGTTCTTCATTACTTAAATCTTCTGCACATTCCGCCTCTTTTTCTTTGATATATCTGTCAAGCGATGCCTGCCGTTCCTCCCATCGTGGAAAAATATCCTCTTTCGTCTCTCCTGCAGTATCACTCCAATCCGCGTCCACCAGGCATGACAGCATGATACGCATTTCCATTGCTGTAGGTACCTCTCGCTGCACATTCAGCCCGATCTCTCCTCTTATCTGCCTATGGATTTCCAGATACTCTTGAAGATGAGCCTCAATATGATTGATCAACTCCTCTTTTTTCATAGTACAGTTTTGGGGATAATAGCAAAATAGTTCTTTCGTATCCCCATTCAAATCCGGAAGTCCAGGCGTATGATGTCCAAATACCAATGCCGCCGCATATATATCTCTATACTCCTCATATAAATATTTTGCGCCAGCAATCTGATGCGGTATTGGCAAAGCAGTTTTCCTTTTATTTTCACGTAGAACCTGTTGATCCTCCTTGTCCAGTTTTCCTACATCATGAAACTCACCGGCCAAAAGTACCCTCTCTAATCTTGTATAAAGCACTTTTGGCACATAAGGCTGTATGTCTTTCAACATATCTTTTATAAGTTTTGTCACACCCTCGGTGTGATTCTCATATGTCTGTTCTCTCCCGCAGTATGCAGCGCTGTGAGCCAGTTTCTCCATCAGATCATCTCCATTAGATCAACAACAGGCCCCGCCTTACCTTCCATTTTCTTATTTAAATCTTCAATACATTTTTTCATTTGTTCCATATCATAATCCCGTATATTATGTGCCGGTTTTTCTTTTTCGTAGGCATTTGGAGTCAGTGCCTCAATGATTTCAAAATCATTAAAACAGCCCCTGGCTTTCCTATGTTCAACATAAAAAGCATGGCGTATATTTACCTGTGCTCTGATATAGGAAGCAGTCTCCTGATATGCATATGGCAAAACACGGAATAGGATCTGTATATCCAACCAGGTACACTGTGTCCGCCGTGCCATAGTGGCATTTACAAAAAATGGCATGGCATAAAGCCCATAGGGAACAATACGATACGCCAGCGGTGCCATACCTTTATCCCTGCCCTCCTGAGCCGGCAGAACCTTTGTTGTTGTCAGTCTCTCTATTTCAATCGGGGAAAGTGAAATACCAAGTCCAAATTGAACCACACCTGTATGAATAAATGTGCTATTCTGTTCCTTGCCTTCAAGGAAAGTTGAACCAAATACACGCGCATCCCAGTATTTGTCCAGAAATTCCTGCGCTGAAAGCTTTTTCACTTCTTTTCTGTCCGTTGATTTTTGTTCAAGAATATCATAATGATCAAACTCATCCTCTGTGATTCCCAGATCACTGCTGATTTCCTGCCACACAGGCCCTTCTTTATCACTGATCAGCTCCCTTATTTTGTGTTTAAAAGACACCGGTGAAATTTCTCCATGTCCATCATTACGGCGTCTGGGATCGCTGTCCTGATCCGGATTACCATTCGGATTGGAATTCACTGCTTCGATCAACAACATACCTGTACCACGATGTAATTCATTACTCATTATCATGTTCCTCCTTTTTTTGATCTGCTTCCGATTTTACTGTATTTTTCTCCTTAAATGGAAGTGATGCCATATAACCGAATAATAATAACGTCTTTTCCTGGGAAGTCGGCTGCTTTGGCAGTATTCCTCCCCCGTCTTCCATGATCGCTGAAACAGTCTTTTCGATTTCTCTGAGGATCCATCTTCCCCTGTCCTTTTTATCTGTCTCCGCCCAATTAATGTACATAGCAATTTTTTCTTCCAGACGTACCATTGCTTCCGTTGGTGTCTGCATAGCTATCTGAAGCACCGCATTTCCCATTAACTGCCCTGGAAGTGAATTGTTGCGCTCACTGATACAATATTCTTTATGGAGCTTATCTGCCAGCTTCAAAAGACGGCCTAACATAAACATAGTATCCATCATATATTTTTCCTTTCTGATTTCCAATTTATAGAGCAAAATACCCAGCAAAGCTGCCGCTGTACATACACGTTTCATATATTCCTCTGAAAACGGCTGTTCTTCCCCATATACGGTCTGAAAATATGCAGCATCTATCAATAAATCCTGACTTACATATAGAACCCTTTCCAATACGCTGGAGAGAAACCCCTTATCAACTGTTCCCTCCCTAGCTTCCGGCAGAAAAAGATAATAGATTTCCTGTAAAGTCATGGAAGAACATTTTCGCACGATCAATTCCCCCGGAATACTGCCTTGTCTGCTCTTATAATGAATCTGCATCAGTCTGCTGATCCCCGCCGGTCCGGGACAATAGGGACGATAGGAATGGATTTCTTTCCCGTCTTTATTCCTGAACTTTACCTTAAATACAAACGCCGGCAGATTTTCGGCTGCTTCCAGCCATGTATTCATATCTTCAGACAGCTGACTTTGGCTCATTGATCTGCTATAAGCCATCTGTTTGCGTCCTTTATCCAAGGTCTCAAATAGCTGCAGATGCACCAGGGACGAGGGAGCGGAAACTTTCCTTTCTTTTAATATGTCCAAGACATTTTTACATATTTTCAAATATTTAAAGGAAGCTCCATCGTCACCAACTGCGGCAGCCAGTTCTGCTTCGTTTTGCGGGTCATCTTCCAGCCAGGCCAAAAGCAACATAGGTGTCTTTTCGTTTTTTCCGGGAAAACTCGTCCATGTATATCCTTTCCGGGAATTGAGCATCAAAAATAACAACGCATCATTTATCTTCTGCACCTGCTGCTTTCCCGCAGAAAATGCCTGAATTCCTTCCATGCCATAATGTAACAGACATGGATTTGCTTTCGTGTTATTTGAAAAGAGATATGCAGGGCCAATTACCTGAAACTTGGGATTTGGATATTTCTCTTCAATTGGCACAACAGGGGTTCCTGAAAGTGCGGAAATAATACAGTTTTCATCTTTCTCTTTTTCACCAATATCTCTTTCTGCTTCCAGAAGGCACCGCACCAAAGCTTCTTCTGTTTCTAAACTAGCCACCGGACAGTCAACTTGAGATAATTCTTTAATATCAAAATAGCATAGACATTCTGCCGTATATTTTTGTTTTTTAGAGTTGAACCCCCCAACCAACATCTTTTTAACAAAATCCGATTCGCTTTTATCTAATTCCAATGCTTTTGATTTAAGAAAATTACGCAAAGCCTCATAAAATAATTCGTTTTTTTCATTTGGAAATCTCATGATCAATTTTTGTAATGCCTCAAGATTTGGATCATCACTTTCCATAACAGGTTTTAATTTTTCCTTCGTCCACGGTTTTATCTGAATCTCATTGCTCTTAGGATTTTTATCTTCGTAATCCAGTCCGTATAATATCTGGCGCCTCTCCTCTAAATCTGCGGCATCCCATTTTTTCTCATCAAATGCTGCGGAAACCGTCTCCGCTAATAAAGGGATTTGTATACGTATTGCAGGAAACCTGTTATGATTTCCTTTTCCATGCAGCCAAAGTTCACCTGTTTCATTCTTATTTAGCAAACGCATAGAGACCGGAAATCCATCACTGTCCAGACGAAAATAGAGACATGGAAATTTACCCAATTTATACATATCACGGTGCGTATTATCATCAGAAAGCAGCCCCAGCTTTTCCAGCGTACAGGAAAGTTGATACAGTTCATTCAGCATAACAGAGGACCCCCTCTCTGATTTGAACATTCTGAAGATATTGGGGTTTCAATTTCCCATCCACCTGTCTGTCGTACATGACATCCAGCATGGAAGGGATTTCCAGGTTAATGCTTCTATCCACAACCGTATCCGAACGCACCGGACCAAAATATCTCGGTGTAAATTCTTTCAGACCCATGCTTGGCATCCTATATAAAACCCCATTTGCCAGACGCCGCATAAAAACCTCCTGTAA
>ERZ791934.2746-NODE-2746-length-10114-cov-3.792922_pt1 | contig 10114 bp, 7 predicted proteins | sample MGYA00510125_ERZ791934 | MGnify/ENA primary metagenome ERZ791934 (study PRJEB30046, sample SAMN00993240) | human gut metagenome | study: EMG produced TPA metagenomics assembly of the A metagenome-wide association study of gut microbiota in type 2...
TCGGCTGAACAACACCGAAGCGGTCGATACGGGTACGAAGCACGTTGTATGAGTTCGTTACGGCAGCTTTTACTTCTTCTCTCAGCACCTTTTCAACTTCGGCGTCTGATGATTTCTGGTTTACTTTGTCTTTGAGCTGTTGTGTCGCGAAGAGTTCAGAGAGTTTGGCACCCGGTGCAACTTTGTGATACTCTTTAATAAACAGTGTGATCACGTCGTCCTGGCTGGTGGTTGCCTGTTTGGCAGCTTCGGCCAGTGCTTTGTTGAAAGCTTCGTCGGGCTTGTTGTCAGCCAATGCTTTGATAACATCGGGTACAGACACTTCGAGGATAACGTTCATACCTCCCTTAAGGTCCAGACCTAAACTGATTTCCATTTCACGACACTGTTTCAGCGTATAGTTACCCAACCATACTTTCTCGTTGGAGAGAGAGTCGAGGTAATCCTGCTCTACCTTCACGTCGCCTTTCGCAAACTCTTTTGCCTTATTGGTATAATGGCGAGTCACGAAGGAGAAAGAGAGGTAGAACACGCATACCAGCGTGAGTAATACCGCAAAAACCTTTACAAATCCTTTGTTTTGCATTTTACTTTTAATTTATTATGATTACATTTTAATTGATTTCTGTCGCATACAAGGCTGCAAATATAGTTTTTTTTTCACATTCAGAAGTAATTAGGAGGCAAATATTTGAATGTGAAGGGGATTTTTGGGACGCTTCGACAGATATTGACGGAAGTATCGTTTGTCTTTTTGGCAATATGTCAAATGAAACCTCCCAGTTTTCTTTTTTTCGACTCTCGGGACAGGCGGGGCCGGAAAAACGTCTCTATTTCGTTTCCCGGTTTATCGTTTTGTTTTGTCCGGCTTTTATTTTCCGTCAGAAAGAAAGCGATCTGGAAGTAAATATTCCCGGTGCTCTTCAGGGAGGGGAATTTTAGTCTTTTTGATACTCCGGCAGGTGATTCGGAGAGCAACCGGTTAGAGCATGAAGAGCCGGAATAAGTCGTGTTTTCCGGAGCAGTAAACGTAGTTTTCAAAACGTATGGAGATGTCAGTGCAAAGAAGTAAGCGTTTTTAGAAAATGTAACCGTCTTTTGAAGGAAATGCTTACTTCTTTTTCGGAAAACGAAGAGGCTTTTGGTACCGAATCCGGGCTTATTCTTACTTAATCCCCGGCTTTGACCCTTCAATGACCCGGTTTTCTTCCTGTTCGGCCTCCGGTTGGGCACTCCTTTTGCAAGGACGAGTTAGCGGATCGGTCTTTTTCCTGTCTTTTTGCTTGCAAGGCTGATGAATCATGAACAAAAGAACAATTCTTCCTTTGCGTGCTTTGGGGAAGAGCCGTAACGGGCGAAGCTATTCAGATTCTTCTGAAAGGGATTGTCGTTTGCGATTAATCGGGGAGCGTAATATAGCACCAGATGGGATAATGGTCTGAGTCTTTGATGGAATTGTCCACCGTGCATCCGGACGCTTTCAGGTTTTTACTGACCAAAATATTGTCAATCCGGAAATAGAATTTATTCTGGTTGTATGAGATGCCCAGCCCGCATCCCGATTCAGTAAAAGCATCGTCCATATCTTGCGAGATGACCCGGTGGGCATACGAAATCGGGGAGTCGTTAAAGTCGCCGCAAACGATGACCGACGGATAAGGTGAATGGGCTATTTCCTGAGCGATGGTGCGCGCCTGTGCCGAGCGGATGGCCGAAGCTTCTGCCAGTTTATTGACGAGTTGCCGTACACCGCTTTTCACTTTTCCCGCCTTCGGATCTTTCAGCATGTCTTCATACACCACTTTGTCTTCTCGGGTAAGTTTATTCGACTCAAGGTGATTGTTTATCAGCAGCACGGTGTCTTTTCCTATCTTGATCTCGTAAACCATGCTGCCGTTGTAGTTGCTCCGGTAGTCGAGCATGCGTGCCGATAGAATCGGAAACTTCGAGTAACAGGCCAGTTGACTGCCTGCTCCGGTTTTTCCCACTTGCTTGATGTTGTGATACGGATAATCCTTTAATGCCTGCCTGATCTCTTTATTGCTGAGATGTATCTTGGCGGTTTCGGAGCCGGCATACTCCTGCATGCAGACGATGTCGGCGTTGCTGTTTTTTATATAATTCAGGATGGGGTTTTGTCCGTTCTCTTTCTTCATGTTCCCAAAGGACATGATGTTGTACGAAAGGAGTTTGATGCTGTTTTCCGGTTGTCCGGCCGTTCCCGGGTTGACAGGCATATAGGTGCGCAACTGCGGATAGCAAAGGAGGAATCCCAGTAGGGGTACCAGTGCGAAACGGTAACGCACGATGAGCCAAAAGATCAGAAAGCAGAAGTTGATGACGAGAAAAATGGGAAAAGTCAGTCCCAGGCATGACTGCACCGGATGCACTTCGGGATTGATATACGGGCTGTAAGCTGTCAACAGTAACATTCCGATGAAGAATGCGTTGACAGCCAGACATAAGAATAGGGCTAATCTGCCTATATGCTTCATGTGCTATCTTTTGCTTGCGTCGAACAAGCTCTTTTTTTCTTCTGTTGTCAGACTCTCGTATCCCGACTTCTTCAGCTTGTCGAGAATCCGGTCTATCTCGTCCGATTGTGCCTTCTTGCGGGCGTTGTAATCGTAGTCGTTCTGACGGGTATTGTTTCCGTAATGCACCTTCATCTTGGGTTTCCGCTTCCAGGTTTTGGCGCTGAACAGGGCGGCGATGGCATCGAGCGCCTTGTTGACCCATGAAGTGATGTCTTTCCCTTTGTTCAGGCTTGCCGCAAACCAGAGTCCTGCCAGTGCTCCGCCCAGGTGGGCGATGTGTCCGCCCGCATTGCTCGATGTGATGAACAGCAGATCGGTCAGCACCACGATCAGGGCCAGATATTTCAACCGTACATTGCCGAAGAAGAGAAGGCGTACGGGATAGTTCGGCTCCCGGTAGGCTGTTGCCACGACGATAGCCAGCACCGAAGCCGATGCGCCTACCATGGTGGAGTAGGCGGTCATGGGACGGAAATACGGGAAAACATTATAAGAAATCATATAAAGCAGTCCGCCGCAGATTCCTCCTACTATATAAAGGCCTCTCAGGTGCTTGCCCGAGAAGAAATACAGAAACAGTGCCCCGAACCAATAGAGCCATAGCATGTTGAACAGGATGTGCAGAAATCCCGCATGCATGAACATGTAGGTGAAGATAGACCATGGCTGCCATGCAAATCGGGTAAAAGAAGCCGGCAAAGCCAGCAGCTCGAAGATACCGGCGGCACTCCGGTTGAACAACTGCAGTAAGATACCGATCAGCGTTGTAATGACAAATACCCCAACGTTGATGAATATCAGTTGAATATAGACGTTCCCTCTACGAAACGCTTCTTTCAGGTCAGTTATAATATGTCCCATTGTTTCTGTTCTTTTTTCTCCAGTACATGATCAGGATGAATCCGAATATCATTCCTCCGAGATGCGCGAAGTGCGCCACGTTGTCGCCCGGATTATTGGCAAAACCTGCATACAGTTCTATCAGGGCATATCCGATAACGAAGAATTTAGCCTTGATAGGGAAAGGCAGCGGGAAGATGAACAACTGCTGGTTGGGGAACAGCATTCCGAAAGCCAGCAAGATGGCGTACACGGCTCCCGAAGCTCCCACTGTAGTCATCATGTTCAGGTATTCACTCATAGGGATGATACCCGTACCGATGTTTACACTGGTATATTGCGACAGTTCGGTCACGTATTGTATGTATTGTACTCCTTCCTGAAGTAAGCCTGCGCCCACGCCGCAGAGGATATAATAAAATAAAAAACGTTTCGGGCCCCATACTTGTTCGAGAATCCGTCCGAACATCCATACCGCAAACATATTAAAGAAGATGTGGGTGAATCCCCCGTGCATAAACATGTAAGTGAATAGCTGTGCCGGATTAAAATTGTCGGCAAGGAAAAAGTGCAGACCCAGATAGTCGGATAAGTTGATCCCATAGCTTTGTGCTACAAATTGTGCGAGGAACAGGAGAACATTGATAATTATCAGGTTTTTTGTTACAGTAGGCATCCTTCTTATTTGTTAATGTAATTAATGTGATAATGTGCGTATTAGCTTCTTCGCACATCATAATGAACGCAAAAATACGAATAAATTCTGTTCTACAACAGAAAAATAATCTACTATTAGTTCTTTTTCAACAATTTGATGTGTTTTTTTGATGTTTTTATTTGATATATTGTTTTGTTACTTTATATTTGTGAGGATTTTAAGGATATCTTTTGTGTAACATATATTAATTAATCATTTACGTATTATGAATAAGGCTGAACTTATTAATGCAATGGCAGCGGAATCCGGCTTGAGCAAAGTGGATTCTAAGAAAGCGCTTGAAGCTTTCTTTTCTTCGGTTACAAAAGCTTTGTCGGCTGGTGACAAAATTTCCTTGGTTGGATTTGGTACATTCTCTGTAGCTGAAAGATCAGCAAGAATGGGAATCAATCCTTCTACCAAGAAGGCAATTGAGATTCCTGCAAAGAAAGTTGCTAAATTTAAACCGGGTGCTGAGCTGACAGATGCTATAAAATAAGCATTTATAGTTGAAAAGAAATTAAGAGAGGAGGCGCTTTAGCGTCTCCTTTTTTTGTATCTTTGCGCGCAGAATAATAACTTGGATATGAAGATAGAAGATAAACTTGTGACGTCCGTAATCAGCGGACTCAAAGCACTTTACGGACAGGATGTACCTGCCGCGCAGGTGCAGCTGCAAAAGACGAAAAAAGAGTTTGAAGGACACCTCACCCTTGTGGTATTCCCCTTCCTGAAAATGTCGAAGAAGGGCCCGGAGCAAACCGCACAGGAAATCGGTGAGTATCTGAAAGCCAATGAACCGGCTGTGGCAGCTTTTAATGTGATCAAAGGTTTCCTGAATCTGACCGTTGCGTCGGCTACGTGGATCGAACTGCTTAATGAAATTCATGCCGATGCGCAATATGGCATTGTATCGGCAGATGAAAATGCCCCGCTGGTGATGATTGAGTACTCTTCTCCCAACACCAATAAACCCCTTCACTTGGGCCACGTTCGTAATAACCTGTTGGGTAATGCGTTGGCCAATATCGTCATGGCGAACGGCAATAAGGTGGTTAAAACCAATATTGTCAACGATCGCGGTATCCATATCTGTAAGTCGATGCTGGCATGGCAAAAGTATGGCAAGGGTGAAACTCCCGAATCATCAGGCAAAAAAGGCGATCATCTGGTAGGTGATTATTATGTCGCTTTCGATAAGCATTACAAAGCTGAAGTAGCTGAACTGATGGAGAAAGGCATGTCGAAGGAAGAGGCGGAAGCTGCCTCCCCGTTGATGAATGAAGCGCGTGAGATGTTGGTGAAATGGGAAGCCGGTGATCCGGAAGTGCGTGCGCTTTGGCAGATGATGAATAACTGGGTATACGCCGGTTTTGATGAAACGTACCGTAAGATGGGAGTCGGTTTCGATAAAATCTATTATGAATCCAATACATACCTGGAAGGCAAAGAGAAAGTGATGGAAGGCCTTGAGAAAGGTTTCTTCTTCAAGAAGGAAGACGGTTCTGTCTGGGCTGACCTGACAACCGAAGGATTGGATCACAAACTGTTGCTTCGCGGCGATGGAACTTCGGTATACATGACTCAGGACATCGGTACGGCTAAGCTGCGTTTTGCCGATTATCCCATCGATAAAATGATCTACGTGGTAGGTAACGAGCAAAACTATCACTTCCAGGTATTGTCTATCTTGCTGGATAAACTCGGATTTGAGTGGGGCAAGAGCCTGGTGCATTTCTCTTATGGTATGGTCGAACTGCCTGAAGGCAAGATGAAGTCACGTGAAGGTACGGTGGTGGATGCTGATGACCTGATGGCCGAAATGATTGCGACAGCCAAAGAAACCTCTCAGGAATTGGGCAAACTGGACGGCTTGACACAAGAAGAGGCGGACGATATTGCACGTATCGTTGGATTGGGTGCACTGAAATACTTTATCCTGAAAGTGGATGCCCGTAAAAATATGACTTTCAATCCGAAAGAGTCTATCGACTTTAACGGTAATACAGGACCTTTTATCCAGTATACGTATGCACGTATCCGGTCTGTGTTGCGCAAAGCCGCCGAAGCGGGTATCGTGATTCCGGAAGTACTTCCGGCCATATCGAACTCAGCGAGAAGGAAGAGGGATTGATTCAGATGGTTGCCGATTTTGCTGCGGTAGTGCGCCAGGCAGGTGAAGACTATAGCCCGTCGGGTATCGCCAACTACGTTTACGACCTGGTGAAAGAGTACAATCAGTTCTATCATGACTTCAGTATCTTGCGTGAAGAAAATGAAGACGTGAAGTTATTCCGTATTGCTCTGTCTGCCAATATTGCCAAGGTTGTCCGTTTAGGTATGGGATTGCTGGGCATTGAGGTGCCGGATAGAATGTAAGAAGTTCTTTGAACAAAAATAGAAACTACGGGGTTTCTTTAGCCGGGACACAACTGCTAAAGAGATCCCGTATGTTGTATTACGGGGGAGTCTTGCCATAAGGTAGGGGATAAAACAGACAGTGGCGATCCAAGCACTTTTTATGCCATGGATCGCCACTGCCAATAATGACCGGTTATTTCAGGTTAGTTTAAATCCAGATAATCCCAGATCTTATGTGATTTACCGTCTTCGCCGATAATGCCGCCGGAGCAATATTTGTAGACAAGTTCTTTTTGGAAACTGCCGATGGAGCTTACTTTACCGTTGATCCAATCGCTAAAGCCCGGATACGTCTCAAAAAGACTGTTCTTTTCCTGTGGATAGCTGAACGTGCCATTACCATTCGAAACGGCCAGGCCATAAGGCATATTTTCCTTATTTACCATATCGTAGGATTTGTAATCGATGTCTGAGCTGGCAGCGTACATCCGTTTTCCGTCTACCTCAATGAACCAGGCTACCCACGCTGCTGAGGTTTTTTCTTTCTTGGGCATGGCATAGTTTTTTATATTGGTTGAAGCCAGTTTGTAACGTATCGGGTCATTGTCATTGACTGTATTGATGAATCCCTGTCTTCCGCCGAATAAATCAGTTCTGACGTCATCGCTGATCATGTGCGTTGAGCCATCGGATAGGATACACCCTAGTTTGATCGTTTTGGTGCTTCCCAATGCGATGGGCTGGATCTCTATCGTTTGCCAAGTCTCGGTGGGATGCTGGTAGGCGTGATTACTGGCGGTATTCTTTACATGGATAATCAAATCGTTGTAATCGTAATCACCATTCTGCGTATCTTCGAACATGATGGCCTGCCACACCTTTGCGTAAGTTGTTTCCGATCCTTCGTCCAGAATCGTATAACTGATGTTGATACCGTCTTCTTCGGCACGAGTCGATATTGTGGCGTTTTTGGGGATACGGATGGTGATAGGTTCATTAGCCATTGCCAGGGTATCTTCTCCGGAGGTGACAAAGGTGGTATACCCCTCTTTGACAGGTACGCTGAAATCTTTGGATGTTTCGCAATTTGCTACACGTGTTTCGATAATCTGAGAATAATCTTTCTCATCCTCGATACAAGAAGCCCACAATGCAATGGAGGCGACTGCTAAAATGACTTTCTTCATAGACTGTTCGTTTTGTTTGTTCTACAAAGATAAACAATTAAAATGATAACTTGCTGAATAATAGTTTGAAAAACAAAAAAAGTACAAACAATACAGATCTTATCTACTTTTTAGAGAAAGTAAGTATAATCTGTATTATTTGTACTTTTCAGTCGGGATGCCCGAATGTGGCTATTTTTTCTTAGCGTAGCGTCCGCGTTTCGGAGCGTTTTCTGCTTTTTCGCTTTGCAGTTTTATGATTTCCAGGCAGGTCTGGTAATTCAGATCGACCGGTACCACGTCTTTGGGTATTTTGTAGTTATTTCCTTTGTAAGCGATGTATGGTCCGTATCTGCCGTTGAGGATTTCCATTTCTGCATCTTCATCAAACTTCTTGATGTGCTTTTTCGCTTCCGCTTCACGTTTAGCCAGGATTAGCTCGATAGCTTCGTCCAGTGTGACCTCCAGCGGGTCATAAGTTTTGGGCAAAGACACATATTTAGAATTATGATATACATAAGGTCCGAAGCGTCCGGTACCGATTGTTACGGTTTTATCTTCAAATTCTCCGACTTTGCGCGGCAGTTTGAATAAGTCCAGTGCCTCTTCCAGAGTGATGGTCTCCATAGACTGTCCTTTCTTCATCTGTGCAAAGCGTGGCTTGTCTGTGTCATCGGCCGTACCGATCTGTACTACCGGGCCGAAACGTCCGATCTTCACCGATACGGGCTTTCCGGTTTTAGGTTCCTCTCCCAGAATCCGTTCACCTACTTTGTGTTCGGTTTTGGTAGCCAGTGTCGTTTCTACTGAAGGATGGAAGTCCTTATAGAAATCCTTCATGATGCTTGTCCATTTCTTATCGCCTTCAGCTATCTCGTCGAATTGTTTTTCAACGTTTGCCGTAAAGTTATAATCCAGGATATTGGGGAAGTATTCGGTCAGGAAGTCATTGACTACAGTGCCGATGTCCGTTGGCAATAGTTTTGATTTCTCTGCTCCGACAATTTCCGTATGTTTGATATCCGTAATCTGATTATCTTTCAAGGTCAGTATATCGAACGAGCGCTCTTCTCCCGGTTTATCCCCCTTCTCCACATATTCGCGTTGCTGGATGGTAGAGATGGTCGGTGCGTAGGTTGACGGACGTCCGATTCCCAGTTCCTCCAGCTTGCGCACCAGGCTGGCTTCGGTATAGCGTGACGGACGTTGTGTGAAACGTTCGGTAGCTACGATTCCCTGATGTTCCAGCATTTGTCCTTTCTTCAGGGGTGGCAGCAGGTGGCTTTCGTCTTCTTGTTCATTGTCGTCATCATACGATTCTTTGTATACACGCAGAAAACCATCGAATTTGATCACCTCTCCGGTAGCGGTAAATTTATCGTTACCGTTGCTGATACCGATGGTTGCCGTTGTCTTTTCCAGTTCGGCGTCTGCCATTTGTGAGGCTATGGTACGTTTCCAAACCAGGTCGTATAGTTTTCTTTCCTGAGCCGATCCTTCGATGGTCTGGTTTTCCATGTAAGTCGGGCGGATAGCTTCGTGCGCTTCCTGAGCTCCTTTGGTCTTCGTAGCGAAATGGCGTGGATGCACATATTGGTCGCCCATCATCTGTGCGATGGCAACTTTGCTTCCCTCTGTGGCGTATTCAGACAGATTTACCGAGTCGGTACGCATATAGGTGATTAATCCCGATTCGTAAAGCTTCTGTGCAACCATCATGGTTTGCGCTACAGTGAAGCCGAGTTTGCGGGCAGCTTCCTGTTGTAGGGTTGAGGTGGTAAATGGGGCTGCCGGGCTTTTCTTTACCGGGCGGGTTACGATATCTTCGATAGAGAATGTGGCTGCCTTGCATGATTCAAGGAATTTTTGGGCTTCCTTCTTTGTCTTCAGGCGGCGTGCCAGTTCTGCTTTCATCTCTACCAGCTTGCCATCAGCATCCGGTACGAGGAAAACAGCTGTGACACGATAAGAAGCTTCGCTCTTGAAAGCCTGTATCTCACGTTCGCGTTCTACGATCAGACGTACGGCAACCGACTGTACCCGACCGGCAGAAAGTGCAGGTTTTACCTTTTTCCACAGAACAGGTGAAAGCTCGAAACCCACGATACGGTCTAAGATACGGCGTGCCTGCTGAGCATTCACCAGGTTGATGTCAATGTCGCGTGGCTGTTCGATAGCCTTCAGTATAGCTGTTTTGGTGATTTCGTGAAAAACGATACGTTTCGTATTTTCAGGTTTTAATTTCAGGACTTCGTAAAGGTGCCATGAAATGGCTTCTCCCTCCCGGTCCTCATCGGATGCGAGCCATACGGTTTCTGCTTTGCTTGCTTCTTCTTTCAGTTTATTAACCAGCTCTTGTTTCTCTGCGGGTATTTCGTATTTGGGTTTGAAATTCTTTTCTATATCGATAGAAAATTCTTTTTTCTTCAGGTCGCGAATATGTCCGTAACTTGAGAGGACTTTAAAATCTTTCCCAAGAAACTTTTCAATCGTTTTTGCTTTTGCTGGAGATT
>ERZ791934.2752-NODE-2752-length-10066-cov-3.066926_pt1 | contig 10066 bp, 6 predicted proteins | sample MGYA00510125_ERZ791934 | MGnify/ENA primary metagenome ERZ791934 (study PRJEB30046, sample SAMN00993240) | human gut metagenome | study: EMG produced TPA metagenomics assembly of the A metagenome-wide association study of gut microbiota in type 2...
TGTCTGAGGAGCTGCCATAATAGCAGGGAAAAGGTTTACCATCAGCATACCAAAGGCGATGGGCAGCAAAAGCAGAGGTTCGAACTGCTTTTTGATTGCGAGATAGAACAGCACACAGGCCACCACAATCATCACATAGTTCTGCCAGCCATTGCTGATAAAACCGGAATCATTCCAGATACCAACAATTGCATCGAGCAATTCAGTAAAAATGTTCACTGGCTTTCAGTCCTTTCTTTTTCATTACATTTGCAGATTTTTAAAATACCACTCTATCCAAAAATCAGAAAGGACGGGTATTCTCCACAAGGCCTGCGCTTCCCCAAGCGGAACGGTTCTGCGGTACACGGCGAACAGAACGCACCACATGCGTACCGGAGCCGAAGGTGTAATCCACTGCTGCAGCAATAGCAGCAATCACTTCTCCGGGAATCCCGTCTGAAACAACCGGAGCACTGGGTGCAGCAGGAACAGCCTTTACAGGCGGTGCTGCTTTGGGTGCGGGAGCCGGTTTTGCAGCAGCCTTTTCAGCCACGTTCTTTTTCTTTCCATTGAGTACAGCAGTAACAGCAGCACCATAGCCCTCGATAATAAAAGTCAGGACAATCAGCGCAGCAAAAACCACCACCAGGCCAGTCAGCAAAACGATGACAGCCATGTTCAAATTTTCTGCAGATGGCATACTTTGGTATCCCCCAATCTAAATAAATGCTCTCCAGACAGCCACAGCCGTCTGTTTTGACCCACAGACAACCGAACCGTCTTTTCAGAAAGCTCTGAGTTCCTGTTCTGTTCTCTGCCTGCCAAAAAATTAACAAAACCATTTGCTTCTAATTATACCCCATCCTTCGTCCAATTTCAATTCTTTTTTGAAGAAAGATTGAACAGGATTTTTCAAAATTTCTTTCCTGTTTTTTCTTCTGCCTTTCTGTTCTTCTCCTTCCTCGTCAAACGACGTCCTGTGTCGGCAATGGAATCTCTTTTCCTTAATATATAGATTTTTTCAACTGCTGTTAAGAGTGAAAAAATCCCGAGTTTATCCGCTTTCGAAGTGGATATTACAAAAATTTTACAGGAACATTCCCGCAAACCTTACACACAGATTTTACAATTATTCCAGAAATTACGCTGTACGGTACAGAAAGGACGTCTGGTCAACTGTGGTAGAAAAATTATCCGTAGACTTTATTCGCAAGCTCTTTACGCTGCTCACCAACGGAAACGCACAAATTAAATTCCACACCATCTGTATGCAGAACCGAAATCGGGAAAAAGCTGCAAATCAGCCGGTGACATTCGGATTAAAACTGCTCGGCTATAACGTATGGTATCGTCTCCCGCTTATCCGGGACATTCCCGTCGGCCGAACCATTGGAAAAAACTATCTCACCTACTCTTATCTTCGCCTTCCTGTAGAGGACTGGTCTTCCGAAATTCTGGAAAATCCGGCAGCTGTCTGCGACGTGGAGCAAAGCCTCCTTTTGCCGGTTCTTTCCCCCGAAAGTTTCTTTAAAAAATTGGAAGAGATTCTGGACTTTCGCGGATTTGCCGCTGTTCGAAGCCGGTATCAGGACTGCCGAATGCCGTTGGAAGAAATTTACCATCAGATCAACCGGGAACTCTCCACTCATTTTTCATGGAAACAGGAGCTGACACTGGCGCGCACTTATCTGATTCCCAACCGGTATCTGATCCGTCTGCTGGATATTGCCGCCTACCACGGCGTACAAATCCATCTGGTCATGGATTCCTCCTATCCCAGAACTTTTTTTGAGGAAATTCTCCGGCAAAATGAGATTGCCTGGGACACTCTTTCCGTTTCCTGCGAAACCGGTCAGACAAAAGTGGACGCTGCTCAGTCTCTTGGGCTGGAGCGGTTTGGTGTGGTATCCGCGGATTTCAAAGGATTTCTTCGGCCGCTGGAAAAGCACGGCGCCCGTCCGATTTACTATCGGGCTCCCGTACAGCTCATGCAGGATGCCCTGCATCCCGGAATCTCCAACGATTTCAAAGAGCGTTATGATGCAATTTGCGGCGCACGGGTTTTTTCCGGAAGAAAGCGCCCCTCCTTTCTCTATGAATTGGGCTGTCTGTGTGCCGGTCCTCTTCTTTACAGTTTGTATTCCTTTTTCGATGCGGATTTCACCATCTGTTATGCAGCAAGCCATTCCTGTTTTGCAAAAATGACCCACCCCCACACGGTCTGTACCATGAATCCCCAGCGCCGTTTTCACCAGGCTTCCATTCAGGTGCTGGATCCCGGATTTGACCCGGAGGGTTTCTCGGAGTTTATGGATAAGCTTCGACGGAATCACCCTCACACCACTTTTCGGACTCTTTCCCTCCGGGAAGTCACTGCCCGTGATCCCTCTGTGCTTTCTTCCCTTTTCACAGGGAAAAAGAGCGACCTCAACGACGGGATCCGGGACTTTTGCCGGGATTTTGCCAAATATACCGACGGCGACCCCATTTCCATTCAGGATGGTGTCCGTCTTTTCCGGGCAGGCCTTTCCAATCTGGAAACCCTTTCCCGCCCCAGCGTCTGTACCGCTGCCGCTCAGCCGGTCAAAGCGGTTTAAAAGGAGAAAACGAGTATGGTTCTCTATCATCTGTCCACCACCTATCAGCTTCTATACTGCATCGTGCACCGTCTGGCACGTCATGCTGATGAAGAAGCCGGTTTGCTGATGGTGGAATATATCCGTCCGGAATCGGAACGGAAAGCATTTATACAAAAACTGCTGGATACCGGATGGTTTTCCTTTGTCCGGCTGGTTCCCGAAAATCAGTTCAAACTCAAGCGGGGCAACGCCCTCACCGAAACCAGCCCGCCACAGGAAATCGACGCGGTGATTCACAACGTCTGTACCTGTGTGGAAAACTGGCTGCAATTGGACCTGTCCACCTTTTCCAGAATTTATATCGGTTCCGATCAGTGGTCCTTCGGCATCTACTGCCTGGCCAACAAAATTCCTCATGTATACATTGAGGACGCCAGCGGAATGCTTTCCCAGCGGGAACGGTATATGCAGATTACCAAAGAAATCTGTCTGACCAACTATGTCATTTCCGAATATCTCCACGGTGCAGGCACCAGTGAATATGAGATTGCGCGGCTGTGCGACGAACGGAATTTTCTTGACGGTTTTACCGACGAAAAAGCGGAAAATTTTTCCATATACGACGCCTTATCGAATGAAATTCCCCATCGGGTTCCGGAAATACTGGCCTTTTACGATGTTGCTCCGGTTTCCGTTTCAGACAATGAACCGGTATGCATGTATATGACCCAATATCTGAAATCCATGGCTGTCAAAGATCTGGACGTACAGGAACAGATTACCACTATGCTGGTGGATTACTTTTCCGAAGGATGCCGCCTGGTTATCAAGCCCCACCCAAAGGATATCTGGCTCAACTACCGGCGAATCTTTCCGGAAGCGGTACTGCTTCCCTGCCGGATGAACTCCGAGCTGATCCCCTTTCTTTTTGATAAACCGGTCAAACGGGTACTCACGGCCAGCTCCACTTCTGTAGGCGGCATGGCTCCTTTCTCCGAAGAGATTTACCAGTTCACCACGGAAATCGAAACCCGTCACGAACATCTTCACGCCATTTATACCGCTGCCATGCTGCTCGGTGAATTTGTCCGGTGTACCGGACAGCCGGTCTGCCCGATTTATGAACAGGTCAATCGGACACAGGTGGAAAACTTCCTCCGGATTCTGAAAATACCAACAGATTCAGAAAAAGGGTGGAAAGTGCGCATTACGGAAAACACCTCCGCGCCGCCGCCTTCCCAGGAAACACCGGAAGCCCTGTTGCTGATTCTGGATGAAAACGCAGCAGAACCGCCCGCTTTCTGTCTTCCCGAAAATCAGACAGTCCTGCTGGTAAACGCTTCTCTCAGCCCGGAAGAAAACAGTCTGTTTTCCGAAAATGAGTACACCCTGTTTTTCATCATCAACCGGCCCACTGTGGAAAAATGCATTTCCTCCTTTGCTTTTGTCAGACATCTGCCATTTTCCAAAGTGAAATTATATGTACAATCCCGTATCCTCTCCCGAGAGGAGATCAGGGAATGGAACCAAAATCAGGAAAGAGAGTGAATAAAATGAAAACTGTCGCATTTGTCCCGGTAAAGCTCAACAACGAGCGCTTACCCGGAAAAAATACAAAGCCCTTCCACAACGGTGATCCCCTGATCTGCTATATTCTGCGGACTTTGCTCAAGACCAGAGGACTGGATGAAATCTATGTGTATTGCAGCGATCCCGCCATTCAGGAGTACCTGCCCAAAGGCGTGAAATGGCTTCGCCGTGACTCCCGTCTGGATTCTTCCTCCACCCTGATTCTGGAAGTCTTGCAGGCATTTGCCCGTGATGTGGACGCAGACACCTATGTGCTGGCTCACGCCACTGCTCCCTTTATCTCCCGGGTCTCGGTAGAATCCGGCATTCTGGCCGTCAACAGCGGTGAGTATGACAGCGCCATGACGGTGAAAAAACTCCGGGAATTCCTGTGGATTAACGGCGTTCCCCAGTATGACACCTCCCGGATTCCCCGGACACAGGATCTGGGCGACCTGTATGCGGAAACCACCGGCCTGTACATCTATAAAAAAGAGCTGCTCATGGAGCAGAACCGCCGCACCGGTGACAAGCCTTTCCTGATCCCGGTCAGTGACATCGAGGCCTGTGATATCAACGAGCCCTTCGACTTTGAAGTGGCAGACATGGTATTCAACCGGTTTATCAGCAAAGGAGAACACGCATGAGCCAGATTAAATTTCTCGACTGTACCCTGCGGGACGGTGGATACATCAATCAGTGGAAATTCGGCAGGGAGACAATCCGCGATATGCTCAATCGCTTTTCCAAAGCCGGTGTGGACATTGTGGAATGCGGCTTTCTGACGGAACAGCCCAAAAGCGAAGACCAGTCCCTGTTTCACAGCGTGGAGGAAATTAACGCTCTGCTGCCGGAAAACAGTGACTCCCTCTTTGTGGCGATGATCGCCATTGGGGAAAAGGAAATGAATCCCGCTTCTCTCTCCAACGCGGTAAAAGGCGGCTTGGGCGGAATTCGACTGACTTTCCACCCGGAGGAAATTGATAAGGCCTTCTGCTATGGCGAAATGATTAAGCAGAAGGGCTATAAACTCTTCATGCAGCCGGTGGGAACCGCCGGTTATTCCGATGAGGAGCTGATTCGCCTGATTAAGCGAATCAACCAGCTCAATCCCTATGCCTTCTATCTGGTGGACACCCTGGGCACCATGTACGGCAAGCTCCTGCTCCGTCAGATCATTCTGGCGGACAACAATCTGGCGGAGGGTATCAAGTTGGGGTATCACTCCCACAACAACCTGCAAATGTCCTTTGCCAATGCCCAGAAGCTGTTGGAATACAAAACCGACCGCACGCTGATTCTGGACTGCTCCGCAAACGGCATGGGACGCGGCGCAGGAAACCTCTGCACGGAATTGATTCTCAACTATTACAATCGGGAATACGACAGCCGCTATCGTGTGCTGCCCATTCTGGAAACCGTTGACAAATATATCACCGCCATTTCCCTTTCCAATCGCTGGGGATATTCCTGCCCCTATTTTCTGGCTGCGGCACAAGACTGCCACCCCAACTATGCTTCCTATCTCATGTCAAAACAGACGGTCTCCGTCAGTGCAGTTTCCGAGCTGCTGGATCAGATTCCGCCGGAAAAACGGGAACAGTTTGACAAACACCTGATTGAACACCTGTACCAGAAATACCAGTCCCACGCAGTAAACGATATGGAGGTCATCGACCGTCTTCGTCAGAAAATGGACGGACGGAAAATTCTGATTCTTGCCCCGGGAAAATCCATTGTTACCTGTCACGATCAGGTACAAAGCTGTATCGAAGAGGAAAAGCCGCTGGTCATCAGCGTCAACTTTGTTCCCCATGAATATGAATACGATCTTCTGTTCCTCACCAACGACCGCCGCTATGAGGAATGCGCCGGAGAAATCGACTGGAGCCGTACCATCGCCACCTCCAATATTCGGAATCTTCCGGAAAACGCCGTTACCGTCAACTATTCCGCGCTGCTGAACACTTCCCTTTATGCCTCTGACAGCGCCAGCACCATGCTGCTGAAACTGCTGGTCAAATGTACGGTAAAAGAACCGGTTCTTCTGGCAGGAATGGACGGTTTTTCTGACGATCCCCTGTCCAATTACTACGCGCCGGACTATGCCGTTTCCAGCTATGACATTCCTCTGCACACCAAAAACGAAGAAATCAACGTACAGCTGAACAAGCGGGCAAAAGAGCTTCACCTGGTGTTCCTCACGCCCAGCCTGTACAAAATTCACAGTCAAAAGGATGAGGATTGATTGACAGACCGTATTTTACAGTTTTATAAAAGGAAAAAAAGAGCCTGCAAGCGGAAAATTGACCGTCTGCTGATTCGCTTCACCATGCATAACCGGATGATTACCGAAGCTTTTTATCAGGAACGTTCTCCAAAAATCGGGCGCTTTCGCCGGGGCGTTTATCTGTTCCTGCTCTGTCTGGCTTCCGCAGTGGGAAAAGTTTATTCTCATCGGGCCGCACCGGAAGAGCGTCGGGACTATACCAACCGGGTATTCTGCTATTCTCCGGAATCCCGCCGTCACCGCCGCCTCACCTATACCACTATGGCTAAAAAAATGCTCCTGTGCGACGTGATTTCCTTCGATATCTTCGATACGCTGCTGCTCCGCCCTTTTGACAACCCCAAAACTGTCTTTTTCCTGGTGGGAGAAAAACTTCACTGTCCCTCCTTTACCCGCTATCGTGTACTGGCGGAAAAACAGGCTCGCCAGGAAGCGATGGAAAAAAACGGCACCAATGAAGTGACTCTCTGTGATATTTATCAGAAAATGCAGCGGTATGTGGCCTGTGACATTCGCCGGGCTATGGAACTGGAAGAGGAAACCGAGCTTTCTCTGCTTCAGGCCAATCCCTATATGAAACAGCTGTATCAGACTGCTGTGGAGCTGGGAAAAACCGTTATTGCGGTTTCTGATATGTATCTGTCTTCTCAGGTGATTGAAAAAGCACTGGTTCAAAACGGTTATGCACAGTTTTCCCGAATCTTCATTTCTCAGGAATGCGGATTTTCCAAGTGCAGCGGCCAGCTTTTCCCCTATGTCCGGGAACAGCTGGGAACCGAAAAGCGGTATTTCCACATCGGAGATAACTATACTGCTGACTTTCTCCGGGCCAGAGACGCCGGCTTTGACGCCAACTATTACCCCAATGTCAACCGGCTGGGCAACCCTCATCGCTGTGCCGATTTGACAGCGCTCATCGGCAGCGCATACCGGGGAATGGTCAATAATCGGCTGTGCTGCGGCGCGTTCCGGGAAAATCAGTATTTTGAATACGGCTATGCCCATGCGGGTTTCTATGTGCTGGGATACTGTGTGTGGATTCACGAGCGGGTCAAAGCCAAAGGCATTGAAAAGCTGCTGTTTCTTTCCCGGGATGGCGATATTCTGCAAAAGGTCTATCAGAAACTGTACCCGGAAGAAAAAACCGAGTATGTGTATTGGTCCCGGGCTGCTGCTACCCGGCTGACTGCCGGATATTTCCGCAACGAATTTTTCCTGCGGTACATCAAGTATAAAATTTCCCGGAAGATCACCATGAAACAGATGCTGACTGCCATGGAACTTCCCCAGATGCAGCCCGCTCTGACAGAAGCCGGATTCTCTGACGAAACGGTTTTGACCAAGGAAAATTACGAGGACATTGTCGCAGTATTTCTGGACCACTGGAAAACAGTGGAAGAGGCTTATGCAGACAGTTACAAAGCCGCGGAAATCTATTATCGGGAGAAACTGGCAGGCGTACATTCCGCCGCTGCTGTAGATGTAGGTTGGGCCGCCAGCGGCGTCTCCGCACTGAAAGTATTGGTGGAGGATTTATGGAAACTGGACTGTAAGCTCTACGGCTTTGTTTCCGGTGCAAATTATCTTCACGATCAGACCATTATTGAAGCGCCGCTGACCAGCGGGGACATCGAGTCCTATATGTTCAGCCAGCAGAAAAACCGGGAATTGAAACGCCGTCACCGGGTAGGCCAGCTGTACAGTGTATTTATTGAAATGATGCTGGCTTCTCCCAGCCCCTCTTTCATGCAGTATGAGCTGACAGAAGACGGACGTCCTGCATTCCGCTTTGACCTGCCGGAAACGGAAGGATATGAGATGATCCGGGAATTGCAGCGGGGAATTCTGACCTTTGCGGAGGACTATACCCGGACATTTGCCCGGTATCCTCAGCTGTACCGCATCAGCGGCGAGGACGCCTATCATGTGTGCCGGTTTATCATCTCCCAGCCGGATTATTTCCGCAATCTCTTTGCCGACTATCCTGTTAATCGGGCAGTGGGCACCTCTTCCTGTGAAATGGAGACACTGTCTCAGCTGATGGAACGGGAATATCAGGAATAAGGGGAAGAAAACGATGATTTATTACGCATTGACAACCTATCATGTGCTGTGCTGCGTGCTGCACAAAATGACGGTCCATCCCGACGAAAAAGCAGTGCTGCTGCTTTCCAACATCCATAAAAACTCTGTGGCCTATCTCAACCGCTATCGGGAATCGGGAATTTTTGACCGGGTGGAGATTCTGGATGAATTGTCGGTTCTGGAACATCAGAAATATCTGGAGCGGAAAAAAGTTCCCACCGGACTGATTCTCTCTGCCTGTTGTAACAGAATGGAAAAGCTCCTTCGGGAACTTGGCATTGCGCTGAAACAGGAAGAGCGCTATCTGTGCCCCGATCATTTTCCATTCGGCTGGCTGGTCATTCGCAGTAAACTGCCCTATCACTGCTTTGAAGAGGGCAGCGGCGTGCTCTCTGACCGGGAATTCGCCCTGAATAATATGAAGCGCAACCGTACCCAGTATAAGCTGTGTTTCTCGCTGGGCTGCTTCGGCGACAATGAGTTTGCATCGGAAATTCTGGCGGATGCTGTGAAACAGAAACCCGGCTATGAAAATCCCAAAATGACGGATTTCTCCGTTGACCGGATTCTGGAGGCCATGGAGCCCGAAGAACGGAACCGGGTGCTGCGGTTTTTCGGCGGTGGGGAAATCCTTCACTTGCAGAAAAACAGCAGCCTGCTGCTGACCCAGCACATGGCCAATCTGGGCCTGATGTCCCTTCCGGAGCAACACCGGCTGTATACCCTTTTTGCAGATTATCTGTTTGCTCCCGGCAGTCAGCTGGTCATCAAGCCCCATCCCGACGATATTGCCGGGACTTACCGTCAGGTATTTGGAGAAACCGTAACCATTCTGCCTTTTGCCATGCCCTCCGAATTGATGAAGTACAACATTGAGGGCCGGTTTCAAAAAGCGGCGGCGGCCTATTCCACTTCTGTTCGCTCCATGTCCCATATTTCCGACGAAACCCTGTGCTTTGACAGCCGGATTTTGCAGGATTGGAAATATCTTCCGGAATATGACTGCGCCGTGCGGTTTTTACAAGCTGCGGGCATCGACAGCGCCGTAACCGATGGGGACGAACTGCTGCTGCATCAGTTGTCCCGGATGTCCGGCACGCCGGTTTCCTTCTCTCATGAAGAAATTGAATCGGAGCCCTCTTCTCAGGCGGTAGTCATCAGCGATTTGACCTCGCCGGAATCGGAAACAGACCCGATTGAACGGGCAGAACAAATTGCTGCATTTCTGACCCGGACACAGGCCAGAGTGGTGGTTTTCTGTCAGGAACAAAAGGCCTGTTCCTTCTTCACCGGAAAAAATCAGGAGGTTTTCCGATACCTCCGCCCCATCACCCTGTATATGGGAAACGAAACCCGCCAGATTATGATTTATACAAAGGAGCCGTCCACCATGGAAACTGCGGAAACCTTTCACTGTGAAAAAGAACTGCCCTATACCGGCGTCACCATCCGGATGGATGGCATCAGCGCTTCCGAAGCGGAAAAAATCCGTCTGCTGGAAGGGGTGCTGGCTGCCACGGAAAAGCGCCTGAACAGCTACATTGCAGAGAGAAAGAAGGCC
>ERZ791934.2755-NODE-2755-length-10055-cov-3.125000_pt1 | contig 10055 bp, 9 predicted proteins | sample MGYA00510125_ERZ791934 | MGnify/ENA primary metagenome ERZ791934 (study PRJEB30046, sample SAMN00993240) | human gut metagenome | study: EMG produced TPA metagenomics assembly of the A metagenome-wide association study of gut microbiota in type 2...
AATTCCTGCGCCGACCGCGCCGTAGCCCGCGAGCGTCGAGGAGGAGGTAACCATTGGGTAGATACCGAAATCCGGATCCTTCAGGGAGCCTAGCTGGCCCTCCAGCAGAATATTCTTGCCCGCCGCGAGCGCTTCATGGATATAGCTGTTCACATCACCTACATAGGGCGCGACCATTTCGCGGTATTCCATGAGCGTATTCAAAATCTCATTGAAATTCAGCAGCGGCTTGCGATAGATGTGCTCGAGCATAAGGTTCTTGACCTCGAGCACGCGCGCGAGCTTTTCCTTTAAGTACTCCTCGTCAAACAATTCGTTGACCTGAAAGCCAATCTTTGCATATTTATCGGAATAAAACGGTGCAATGCCGGATTTGGTGGAGCCGAACTGCTTGTCCGCCAGCCGCTCCTCCTCGTAGGTATCGAGCAGCACATGGTAGGGCATCATCACCTGCGCGCGGTCGGACACCAGAATATGCGGTGCCGGAACGCCGTTGTCCGTCACGCTCTTGATCTCGGCAATCAGCTTCGGGATATCGAGCGCCACGCCGTTGCCAATGATATTCATCGTGTGCTGGTAGCATACGCCGGAGGGAAGCAGATGCAGCGCAAAGCGGCCGTAATCATTGATGATCGTGTGCCCTGCGTTCGCACCGCCCTGAAAGCGGATGACGATATCCGATTCGCTGGCAAACAGGTCGGTGATTTTCCCCTTGCCCTCGTCGCCCCAGTTGGCGCCGACAATCGCTTTAACCATGTAAAACGCACCTCCATAAAACTAAGAAGAAAGCACACAGCAAGTAGCTTTCCCCCGTGCAAATCTCCGCTTCTAAAAAGAAGGAAGCCTTGCAAACAAAAATACAGTTAATTATAGTATACCATGCCCATACTGTCAACGAATTTCGAGGACAGGGGCAAAAGAGAAAGAAATCTCGTAAAAAATGAAAAATAGGAGTTGCATTTTTAAAAAAGATGTGGTATGATACTCTGGCAGTCAAGAGGCTGTATGTGAGCCAAAAGGCTCCGCATGCGCTGGTAGCTCAGCTGGATAGAGTGTTTGGCTACGAACCAAAAGGTCGGGGGTTCGAGTCCCTTCCAGCGCGCCAAAAATCTTGTAATGATGCGGCTTTTGAAGTATGTTTAGTGCTTCAATAAGCTGCATCATTTTTTTATTTTCAAGTACTCTCCCCCTTCCTTCGTTGGATTTTAGACGCCTAAAATCATTCCTTTGAGCTGGTCACTTCGGAGATCCATCCATTCTGTTCCTTCCATTGCGACTCCCCTTTTGCACCGACATTTCGATACAACAAGAAGTCTAGCAGTTTTTCCTCCTCTCCTCCATTTTTCTTTATTTTTTGTTCGTCGTTTTTCTTCATGTTATCATTGGCGCCGACGAAAATTGGGGGAATCGAATCGTAGAAAATTATGACAGGCACATTCCCATGTCCCTATATGGAATATGCCTGTCGGTCTATTTATATTTTAAATTAATGACTTCTCCTGCTGCTTGATATACGTCTCCAGGCTGCGTCTATCAATCAGTGATGGAACAACGCCCTCCCGGGAGATGCAGAATCCCGCAGCATAGGTGGCAATCTGAACTGCTTCTTCTAGAGAATACCCATATAGAAGATAGGACGCGAGTGCGCTGATAAACGCATCGCTGGCCCCGGTATTATCTACGGATGGGAAAGGCACAGCCGGAAAATACTTGTCCAGGTTGACGTAACGGACATAGCAGCCTCGTTCTCCGAGAGTGACAATGACGATTTCTATACCGCATTCCAGCAGGAATGCGGTTTTTTCTTCTATGCTGTCATAATCAGGGCATAATTCATTCAGTTCGTCTTCATTTGGAACCAGAATATCTACCTGTGCAAGCACTTCAGACGGGATGTGGCCGCATACGGAAGGCTTTAGTATTGTTTTGGCGCCGTATTCATGTGCGACACGGCAGGCTTCTGCAACGGTATCCAGCGGGATTTCGGACTGAATCAGACAGTATCCGGTATTCTTGAAGAAGCGTTTTCTCTTTTGAATGTCTTCCGGAGTCAGGGTGTTGTTTGCCCCGGCGAGGATAGAGATCATCGAGTGGCCGCTGGCTTCTACAAAAATATATGCTTTACCGGTTTTAGCCTGATGATATCTTTTTACGCCGAAAGATTCTACTCCGTATTCATCGAGAGCTTTGTAAATGTAATCCGAATCGATATCGGATCCAACATTTCCAATCAGTGTCACGCGGTGTCCCAGCTTTGCAGCTCCGATGGACTGGTTGATCCCCTTGCCTCCCGGATATGTGGAAGAAGTGGAAGTGCTGACGGTCTTTCCGCTATAAGGAAGCTGCGGTACATTCAGGTATGTATCGATGTTGATACTGCCGACAACTGTAATCTTCGGCGCCTCCAGGCTGAATGGAATGCTGACGGTTGTTTGATTATCCAAATGGAATTCCTGAACAAAAGACTGCACTTCATCTTTTCGTTTTTCGATTTCGGCAATCAGTTTACTGCACAGATAAGAACCAAAATCGGCATTTAAAATTGTATAAGTAGAAATTTCAGAAATATTGGGAAAGGCAAGGCTCTCCATCGTGTCATTTTTTAAGGAAATGAGGGAAATGTCCTCAGGAATCCTGTAGTTGAGTGTATTCATGAGCTGATAGAATTCCATTGCTTTCCGATAATGAGAAGAAATAATTCCGCTGATACTACGGGTGTTTACTTTATAAATCAGGGATTCGTCCAAATCATAAAAAATGAAATCCTGATCTAGTTTCATATGATTGTCAAACAGGCATTTTTTGTAGCCGTTCAGAAATGCCGTAGTTCGCCTTCCTTCTTTCAGCACACAGGCAATTTTGGTGTGTTTTCTGTTGATTAATTCCTGCGTAATACGGTAGGCTGCTTCCTCATAGGGAAGAAGGTGAGAATGATCGCCTCCATTAGGGCCAATGGTCAGAAGAGGAATACTCATATTATTAAAATGGGTAATATATTTAAGGCTTTCTTTGCTTACGGGCTCCCAGATGATTCCGTCCACGTTGTTTTTACATAATGAGGTTATGTTTTTTAGCTCCTGTTCCATGTCGGAGTAGCTGTTATATACAAGGGCGCTGTATCCGTTTGACTGAGCGGTCTGGATGATTCCATCCAGTGTGGAGTCCAGTGAGACAGAGGAGCGGAGCAAAATGCCTAGAATCCATGTCTTTGCGGGGGAAGCTGTAGCAGAGGCATAAGGAGTATAGTTGTATTCTTTTACAATTTTTAGAACTCGTTCCCGCGTTTCGCTGCTGATGCTTTCATCTTTCTGATTGACTATTTTTGAAACAGTTGAGGTGGAAACACCTGCTAAATGTGCAATTTCTTTTATGTTCATAGGATTTCCTCCATCTTTATACGACAGTTCCCTTTTCTTGATTTTTATCAGAAACGCTGAGGGAGTGCCAAACTTTTCCGATTTATCCGGGTTAGAAAGGGTTCGTGCCTGTTGTGTTGCTTACGAAGCTGATAGCGGTATCGACCTAATCACTGAATTGTCTGGGGAGATGGCCATCATGAGAGCCGCTTTTGTAAAATCCAACAATAGCATCGGTGAACAGGGGCAGGTTTACAAGGCCGCAGGCCTCGGCAAACGTGGCTTTGCGGCTGCTAGGCGGCGCTGTTTCCCCTTGTTTACTGATGCTAGGTAAAGTAAAGACCGCTTCGAGGGTATTATTCTCAAGCATTGCTATTTTTTCATCCTTAACAATAGTGTGGATGAATACGAAACCTTTTGTAGGGTCTTCTTTTCCATCTTTTGCTTTACCCCAAGTGGATTTGTATGCTTCTGGAATACCAATCGGTTTAGCATTATAAGGTAGATTCATCAAAATTATATCCGGATTTGCCTCTTTGACAAAAGATTTGCAATTAAAGCAACTCTCAAACTTAATGTTGCTATTTCCATCTCCGTGGATAAGCATATTTGTAGTGGACAGGCCATAGGCTTTTTCTTCGTTTTCGATGCCGTAGATATGTTTCTGCTTGACAATTGCCATCAATTTTTTAGCTTCCTCTTCAGTCTTTCCTCGGCGGCAATCAGCCAGTTCCTTTACCATTGCTTGGACCAAAAAGGAGCCACTGCCACAAGTTGCATCCAAAACGACTTTGCTTCTGTCAACTTCAGTTAAACGACACATAAACTCTGTAATGTGGTCAGGGGTAAATGCTTGGTTCTTATCTGCTTTTCCGGTGTACTTATTAAAAGCAATAAAGAACAAGTTTAGAATATCTTGTCCCTCCGAACTATCAGCATCAATATACTTGTATATATCTGTGATGATGGTTCCTAAGATTTTAACCCAATGATCCAAAGTGAGTTTTTTCACCTTTTGGTCATTTAGGACATTTCTTTGGAGTAGTTCAATTTTCTTTGACTTGTTATCCGAACCATCTAACAAATCATCTAATGTGCTTTTGATTGCGGCTCGAATTGTATCAGCAGACATCATTTTCCAAGTGTTTTTCAATGTTGTTAACAGAGAATCATCTATACTTGTTGCGCCTGATTTCTTAATAATATCTTTGATGTACAAAAGAGTCGTTCCGACAAATTGGCTCCGCAGATCTTCCTTTATATCCATCTTGTGCAAGAGTTCATTCAGGTCATATGTATTTTTTAATACTTTCTCTCTATCATTAGATTTATTTACGAAAAACAATTTTTCATAATGTTCTATCGTATCAAGGACTTTTTCGTCATTCAAAATGCTTTCATCGCTAACGGCTGACTTCCAAATCTTTATCTTGTCATTTTTCGTATTCGCAAGAATACAGATAATGTTCTTGTTCGGGTGTAAAGCCATTTCCTCGTCAAGATATTCAGCAAGTTGCGCTTCATCCGCTTTCTTGAAAGACTGTTTGGTTTCAACCAAAATCACCAAATCACCCTTTTCAAACCGAATATCAAGTTTGAAATGGGAAACCTCATGTCCGACAGCTTTCTCAAGAGCTGCCCGAGTTCCGGCCTCTTGTATGTAGCTATATTCTCCACCCTCTATATGTAGTCAGATAATCTTTGCCGATTCTATCTATCATATCGTGACGAGTCATTTTAATTTTCCTTTCTTATTTGCAATATCTCGCATTATAAGTTATTTGCGTTCCCATTTTCCAGCGGAAACAGACCAATGCTCAGTAAATCCAGTACCTTTTACCGCTGCCGTAAAAGGCTTGGTAAGGAAATCTTTTATCGTCCGCAGGACGGTGCTGTAATCATCGGTCTTTGTATCAATCTTACGGCAGAAGGCTTTCCATTTCTTCTGCATCGCCTCGTCGTCATCAAATGCCATAACCTGCTCAAACTGTTCTACAGTAAAGGCGTGGCTGCGGTTCTCGAAGGTCTTTTTTAGCGCTTCCGTCAGCGTAGCGCCGTCAAAGTCGAACTTGTTTGCAAGGTAATAGATGTCGTAATAATCCTTCATCCGGCTGGAGAACTCCATAAGGGAGAGGATGGCATCAATCTTTTCGGCAATGGTGGTTTTAAGAGAGTATGTATTCACCGTAGGAGCCACAAAATCATCAAGTTGGGTCGGGATTCTGCGTTTTTCCTGTTTCGGCACGATGACATCACCCACGCCGAAGTCAATGCTGAACGGTATTTTTGTGTTCTTGATTCGTGCCACAAGGGAAGCACCGATACCGGCATATTTCTTCGCAACTGCGATGGGGGCAATATCCTTGATTTCGAAGGTAACAAAATCATTGCCGGTAGGTGTTGAAATGATTTCTTCCAGTACCGGTTTCAACTGTTCGGGAGTATTGGGTACTCTCCGAAGAAGGAAGTCCATGTCCACCGTGACACGGCTGTCAAAGTCGGTAACAGAATAAATGAACAGACCGCCTTTCAGCACAAGGTTTTCCGCATACTTGGATTTTTCCAAACGGCGCAGAAATTCTTCCTGGCAGAAGAGCTGCAGGCAAAGTTGATAGCTTCTGCCTCTTTCTTTTGCTTTGTTTTTCAGTCTTGCAAGTACGGATGTAGCAATATCAGCCATTGAGCAGCACCTCCATTACATTCATCAGTTTTGTGTAAACGCCCATTTCTTTTGCATATTTTGAAAGATTAGCGAGATTCTTTTTCGGATCTGCTACATAGGCATTGATAGCCTTGTTGAATATCTCGTTGTCAAGCTTTGTGCGATATTTGAAGCAATCACAGATTGTGCGCTCACGGTCATAGACGGGGAGTGTGATGCCATTAAAATTACCCGAAGTCACACCGCAGCAATGAAATTCGTTTTGGACATAATATGCTTTCACCGGAACTTCCTGCATCGCTTTAATGGTTCGTGAAAAAGAGCGTGGAATAGCAACTGTCCATTCACGGGGAGCGAAGTCGCTGTACCCATAATAGAACAGAGCAGACTCTACACAAACAATTCCCTGCGGCAGCAGCTTGGAGAGCAGATATTCTTCTTTCGGTTCTTCCCCGTTGGATAGTCTATAAAATCCGTTGCGGATGCGTTCTATATATCCTTGATTGCAAAGCGATATAACATCATAGTTTTTTAGGCCGGCGGCAACAAAGTCTGCCGTCTTTGCAATTTCTCCGACTTTATTGAAAACATCTTTTGCAATTTCTTGTTTTCTCAAGAATATCACCAACTTTCAGCACGCAGTTTTTCAATTTTGCATGTTTATATTATAGCATATAAAAGCAAAAATTGCAACTATTTTTAGCACGCTTTTCAACAAATATGCGTGTAAAAAGTTTGAAGACGAAAGATTACCTATATGGATATTAGATATACTCGCACAGGAGACCTTTTGGCGTTACTCGTTCTCGCAAGCATTTCGCCATAAGTTTCCTTGCGGTGAACTAATGTAAGTTTTTCCATGCTACCATAATAGCTTAGAACCACCACGGCAGCTCCAGCCACACATTATCCAGAGCCAACTTCTCCGTGAATTTCGCCCTGCTTTCTGACAAGTGAAAATGCTTCGCTGTTTCGTTCAGGGGATGTGCCATATCATCCTCAAAGCCGAAACGATACCAGAGGTAGGCTTTATCTCGCTCATCAATCCGTTGCAGAGCCGTATGGATTTCTTCGTGTGTTTCCTTGGCAATGAAAATCTGCTCCGGGTTCTGCACTCTGGAATCGGCTATAAACTCATGCCGTCCCTTGTTTTCATCCTTAATCACTTCATCCAGACGGATGATGCTGTCCAGATTTTTGGCTTCAAAGGTCGGATTCTGCCTGCGGATATAGTCCAACATGGCGTTATGAACTGCCGGGGCTGCATAGGTCAGGAACTTGTTCCCAGAGTCGGGTTGGAATCTGTCAATACAGTCCAGAAGTCCCAGAGAGCCCTCCTGCACCAAATCGTCCAGCTCGATACCGAGGGCGTAGTTAAGTTCCTGCTGTGCGCTTCATATCTCGTATGCCGTCTTTCGGATGAACGGCAAATTGTTCCCTATGAGGGCGTTTTTCGCCCATTTGTCGCCGCCCTGCGCCGCAATACAGAGCTGCTCGTTATTTATCCTGTCCATCATCTTTCGGCAGCGCCATTGTCTGCATCAGCCCCAGCAGATCCTAGTTGTCCAGAGCTTCCTGATTGACTCCATCGACACCGGAAACACTGCCCGTGATGGCATCAGCAACAGCTTCCGGCGTGATAGTCGGATTCTGCATATCCTGTCCCTTGGTCAGCTCGGTAAACATCTTCTCTGTGGCTTCTTTGCTGATTGCCTTGGCTGCGGCTAAATCACTGCCCGCTTCCTTTTTGATTTCCTTAACCACCGTCATAAAGGTGTTTTGGATAGTAATCTGGTCTGCCTGATAAGCAGGAACTTTCAGGGCATTGGCGGTTCTGGCTGCCTGTACTGCTTCCGGGGTCTTGTTCTGCCCCAACAGCAGAGGGCCAACGGTGGCGAATAACTGGTTTTGTGCGGCATATCCTCCGGTAAGGGTATCATCCAGATACTGTGCAATCATATAAGTAAGCGTGGCAAAGCGGGGATTTTCCAGCAAGCGGTTGACAACATCGTTGTTGACCTTTCCGGTATAAAGGTTCTTGGCAGCTTCTACGGACAAGCTCAGTTCTGAAATATCATAATTCTTTCTGTCCGGTATCACCGTAGTACCCAATATAAAGTCTGTGGAAACATTGAACACTCTGGCAATGCGGATGACGCTTTCCTCACTCAGTTTTTCAATCTTACCGCTGAGGAAGCGGCTGATTGTGCTTTCGCTCACACCAATCCGAAGTGCCAGCTCTCGCTGGGTCATCTTGCTGTTTTTCATAACATCAATGATTCTTCTTCGGACATCCGCAGGTAAATAAGTATCTGCCATTACGCTTCCTCCTCTCTGTCAGCTTTCTGTTTGATATATTTTCCGCTTTTAATGCGGGCATCTGTCGGTTTTTCAGCGTCCTCCGGGATAATCCAGCGGCTTCCTGCCCGTTGTGCGCCCGGTATGCGGTCATTGTTGCAGAGGATACCGACTCTCCGTGGAGAGATACCCCATTTCTCGGCAACTTCAAATGTAGACAGGTATTTCATTCTGTATCCTCCCTCCTGCTTCATAGTAACTTAAATTATATTCTATTTACGGAACAATATCGACCAACATTGTGTGAACACTGCTGTTTCGGAACTTGCATTTCTGCAAGTTTTCGGGGCGGCATTTTTCTTTTTTGCGGAAGTGCCTGATTTTTCAGTCGAAAGCGCTTTTCTGCGTATATTCAGGCAGATGAAAAAATCATCGAGAAAAATTAAGGAGGTTACGCAATGAACATTTTTGAAACTGTCAGGGCGGCGGTCACAGTCAGATAAGCCGTCGAGAACTATGGGCTAAAAATCAACCGTTCCGAGATGGTTTGCTGTCCGTTCCACGATGACAGACACCCAGGCATGAAGCTGAATGAGGATTACTTCTATTGCTTCGGCTGCGGGGCAACCGGGGATGTGGTGGATTTTACGGCAAGGCTGCTCGACCTGTCCGCCTATGAAGCAGCGCAGAGACTGGCTGCGGACTTTGGACTGGACACCAGCCGCCCGTCTGTGGTGGCAAAGATCAGAAAGCCCCGCCCCCGTGTGAGCCAGCTTCGGCAGGACGAGCTTCTGTGCATAAATGTACTGTCCGGTTATCTGCATCTTCCGGAGGACTGGAAAGACCGATACGCTCCCCAAATGCCGGAGGGCGAGTTGGAGGAAACCAAGAGCCAGCTTGAAATCAGCATTTTGCAGGAGGAAATGCACAAGCGCATGCCTACAAGAGAGCAGATTGCTTTCTTCATTTACCGTTTCCGAAAATTTGATGTAACAAAGTGAGAACAGCGGCAAAGGCTGATTGACAGCTTCGTTAATGCGGTGTATCTTTATGAGGACAAGATAATCCTTACTTTCAACTATAAGGACGGTTCCAAGGCTATCACTCTGACGGAGGTTGAGGGTTCGGATTTATCCGCTTTCGGTGCACCATAACGAGTGTTCTGATAACATTTGAAAAACGATCAGAACAATTATTTTTTACCCTGGCCTTCCGGAATCAGCCTTCCCTGTCTTTTGTGGAAAAGCGCAGCGAACAATTACCTTAACAAGTGAAGTCAAAGTTGACAAAACGGTCTTGCCACCATATAATGAAATACAATCTCTTTGCACTGCATGACATCCCTCACCGGATGCGCAATCAACAGTACAAACTGAGCAGGCGATTCCCATCAGCCGGATGGGAATGGGGCCGGGCCGCCCAAAGAGCGGCAGTGGATGAGCTTTTGCACATCTGCGGGACAGTAGTTGTTCCGCAGGTGTGCTTTTTATATCTCGGGACAACTGGCTTTTGAAAATGGAGTGCCATAAGAGAAATCTTGTGCGCCGAAAGGCAAAACGGAGGATTCTTTTATGACAAGTACATCGAAAAGCATAGCGGGCCTCACCACCGCTGAGGCCAAGCAGCTCCAGGAGCAATATGGCCTCAACGAGTTGACCCCACAAAAGAAGGAAAACCTTCTCCGCAAGATCCTGCACATTATTTGCGAACCCATGTTTTTGCTGCTGCTGGTAGCGGCG
>ERZ791934.2759-NODE-2759-length-10032-cov-13.951288_pt1 | contig 10032 bp, 9 predicted proteins | sample MGYA00510125_ERZ791934 | MGnify/ENA primary metagenome ERZ791934 (study PRJEB30046, sample SAMN00993240) | human gut metagenome | study: EMG produced TPA metagenomics assembly of the A metagenome-wide association study of gut microbiota in type 2...
AGAATAAGTCTGTAAGCGGTTTTTCTTGCTTACAAACTTATTATACGAGGAGGAATAACATGGCAAATCTGGAGGAAATCCGTGCCTCGGCCGAAAGGCTGGTGACTGCCGTCAGCGATGCGCTCCGTCTGGAAATCGCTATCTTTGACGACAGCAGCAACCTTTTCTTCTGCACCCCTACCTACTTAAAGAAAAAAGGCCGCGTGGTACACGCGCCCTTTATACGGGAAGTCATTGAAAACGGCAGCGTTCTTGTCAACAAGCCCGGTGAAATGCCGTCCTGCATTGGCTGCCGTTTTAAAGAACACTGTCCATCCACGATAGAGGTTCTGTGCTGCATTCATGCCGGTACTGAAATCGCGGGAGTGGCATCTTTTACTTCTTTTACAAAAGAGGGACAGCGGCGCATTATTGACAGCACGGCTGTTTACCTGAATGCAATCACCGAACTGGCCAACCTGATAGGAGATCTTCTGGCCAATAAAACGGGAAAGAGCGGTTTTGCCAATCTGGACGCCACACTGGCCGCATCCATGGAGCTATGCCCCCAGCCGGTGCTTCTCACCGATCCCCACGGAGTGATCTTGCAGTATAACCAGATGGCTTCCAACTTTCTTAAATTCTGCAACAGTACAAGTTCATCCCTCTGGCAGCTTTTTCCGGAAGCCGTTGTCAGAAAAATCATGGACGGCACTAACCTGTTCGAGAAAAACGTGACGATTGGAAACATGGCTACTAAGATCACGACGCGGGCCGTCATGAACGGAGAGCAAATCAGCGCTTTTTTCATCCGGCTTTCCGGAGAGCTATCCGAGCCGGAGGCCGAATCCGGATTTTTTGGAAGAATTGTCGGCCAGAGCTCTCAGATTGAAACAATCCACCGGCTGATTAAAAAAGTAGCCGACAGCCCTACCCCGGTCCTAATCACAGGCGAAACCGGAACCGGGAAGGAACTGGTGGCCCGCGCCATTCACGAACAAAGCTGCCGCAGCAAATATCCCTTCGTTGCAGTAAACTGTTCGGGTATTCCCGATACTTTATTTGAAAGTGAGCTGTTCGGGTATGAAGAGGGGTCTTTTACCGGTGCGAAAAAAGGCGGTAAAATCGGTAAAATAGAAATGGCACAGGGGGGAACCCTGTTTCTGGACGAAATCGGGGAGCTGCCACTGTTTGCCCAGCCCAAGCTCCTGCGGGTTCTCCAGGAATATGAATTGGAACGGGTCGGTTCTAATAAGAAGGTTCATCTGGACATCAGAATAATCGCCGCCACAAACAGGAGCCTCAGCGAAATGGTGGCAGAGCGCACATTCCGAGGGGATTTGTTTTACAGGATTAATGTGATCAATCTGAAGCTGCCGCCTCTGCGTTCAAGAAGGGAAGATATTATGCCTATCGCCGCCAGCTATCTCGAGCATCTCCGGTCCAGAATCCGGACCCCTCTGAAAAAGTTCGCTCCGGAGACTGAGGAACTGCTGGTCTCCTATGACTGGCCCGGCAATGTCCGTGAGCTTCAGAATATGCTTGAATATGCTGCCAATCTCTGTGAGACGGATACGCTGACTCCGGCAGACCTGCCGGAAATCCTGACTTTGAAAGCACGGCCATGTGAAAAAACGGAACCCGGACCGGCCGCGGTGCGAAACAGCGGAGAGCAGGTGCTTGCCGGGCTGCTGGAAAAATACGGGTATACCTTAGAGGGAAAAAAACAAATCGCAGCCGAGCTGGGAATCAGTCTCAGAACACTTTACCGCAAGCTTAACCGCCTAAGCATACAGCAGCCTGATATTACACTGCCACGATAAAGTTCTTTACATTTAATTGACAGACTTTACCATATGTCATTTCAAACTGTCATTTAACTGACAATTAATATCTCGTTTTAGTGAAACCAGCTTGTAAATATATTTTCTATCTGTCCTTTTTTGCCTGTTATCCATACACTTTTCATTTTTCTTCACCTCATTCGTCCTTTTTGGCACGTTATTTGCTTTTTAATCCGGCATAAGCGGCCGGCTTAACGGAGGGGTGCATCCCTAATAATAAAAATGAGGGTGACACCGGCCGGCCGACAAAAAGGAGGAAGATATATGGATATGCAAGTCAACTATGGGATACTGGCCTTAGTTCCGCCTATCATCGCTATCGGTTTATGTTTTGCGACAAAGCAGGTTCTAATCTCCATGTTCGCAGGCCTCTTTGCAGGTTCACTGATCATCAGCAGCTGGAACCCGCTGGGGCATGCTCCTATGCATTATCTGTCATATCCAGCAATATGGCGGATAATGTAATACTGTTACTCTTTACCCTCTTTATGGGTGTCGGAATTTCCTTCATATGGAAGCTGGGAGGCAGCTTTGCACTGGCGGAAGCCGCGAAAAGGCGTTTTAAAAAGAGACGTTCTGTTTGTCTGGGCACATGGGGACTTGGAATGGCCTGCTCCGTCAACGATTGTCTGGTTGCCGCCGTTGACGGCAATGTCTTCCGTGACATATGCAAGGATTACAGAATTTCTTCTGAGAAACTGTCCTATGTATTAGACTCTACCGCAGCTCCTGCGGCCGCCTTATTTATTTCCGACTGGATCGCCTATCAGATCAGTATGATCGAACAGGGTCTGGAACAGGCCGGAATCACCGGAATTTCACCGGTCAGCGCTTACATAAAAGGTCTGCCGTTTAACATGTATTCTATATTCACTCTTATTTTCGTAGGCATGTTAATGTATACCGGACGCGATTACGGCCCCATGCTGAAGGCAGAGGTCCGTGCCCTAAAAACGGGGCAGTACACCAAGCCGGATGCAAACCCGATGCTTGATGTCGGCAATGAACTGGGCGAACCGAAACGCACCAAACCAATGATCCGCTCCTTCGTCCTCCCGATTGCAGTGGCGTTTACGATTATTATATCCGGTATCATTTACACGGGCTACACAAATCCGGCCAGAACCGCCACCGGCATTATGGCAATTCTCGACGCATGTGACGCGCAGATGGCTCTTTACTGGGGTTCCTTCGGCATGGCGGTAACGGGAATTGTGATCGCCCTCACCAGCCATATCATGACATTTGAGGAAACGATGAATACGATTGTAGACGGTTTTAAGCTTATGGCCTTAACCGGAGCAATTCTTGTTATGGCATGGTCCTTAGGCTCCGTCACCAAAAGCATGGGGCTGGGCGCTTTCGTAGCTCAGTATGTCGGCGCCAGCATCCCGACCGGTCTGCTTCCGCTTCTCGTTTTAGGATGTTCCATTCTCGTTGCCTTTGCCACCGGAACGTCCTGGGGCACAATGGCTATCATGACGCCTTTGGCTATCCAGTTAGGCTATACGCTCACCGGTGATGTAGAATTCTCAGTCGGCATGTGCGGCGCAGTTCTTTCCGGCGCTATCCTGGGTGATCATGCTTCACCGGTATCCGATACCACGGTTATGGCCTCCATTTTCTCCGGTGCGGACCATATCGACCATGTCGGAACACAGCTTCCATATGCGCTGACTGTGGGAGGTGTCATCGCAGTTTTATACCTGATATTCGGCTTTACCGAGATTTCGCCGTTTGTTCTGCTTCCAATCGGTGTAGTCATGCTGTTTTTCCTGCAGATCATTTTGCACAAGATTTATATGAAGCGCTATAATATTGATCCGAACTATACAAAATTCATGACTGAAGATCATGTAAAACAGGACGCCTGACAAAGAGGGCAAATCAGCCCCCGTTCTAAACGGGGAGCCGGTTAAAGAAACATACAGATGCCCTCAAATGGGTTGAAAAAGGGACACCGCGTCAGTCAGTGTCCCTTTTCTTCATTACCTTTATTTATTATTTATACACCTGCCAGCTCTCCAACCGCCCGTATCCCTGTTTCTATCTCATCCTCGGTGTTAAACCAGGAAAAGCTGAACCGCACAATGCCCTGTTCCACTGTGCCCAGGGATTGGTGCATCAGAGGCGCACAGTGGGCGCCCGGCCTGGTGGAAATCCCATAGCCGACTGCCAGCTCATCACTGACCTGCGCTGAGTCATAGTCCCGGATATTGAGCGCCACAATCGGAGCGCGTTTGTCATCTGAAAAATCTCCGTAAATCCGCACGCCGGGAATCTCCTTTACTCCATCATGAAATTTCCGCATCAGCTTCATCTCCCTGCCGTGAATCGCCTCCACGCCAACTTCTTCTATAAACGACAGCGCGGCATGAAGCCCCGCTATCCCATGGCCGTTCAGGGTTCCTGCTTCCAGGGCCGCAGGCATCTGCGAAGGCTGCTCTTTATTGTAAGTCTGAATACCGCTTCCGCCTGACTTTAGCGGTGAGATATGCAATCCCTCCCGGACACAAATCCCTCCGGTCCCCTGGGGACCGTACAGGCCCTTGTGCCCGGTAAAACACAGCACGTCTATATTCATGGCCTGCATATCAATCTCCAGGGTCCCGGCTGTCTGAGATGCGTCAACAATGAATAAAAGATTGTGTTCGCGGCAAAAGTTTCCGATTCGTTTCAAATCCACGCTGTTGCCGGTCAGATTGGACGCATGCGTACAGACGACCGCTCCGGTATCGGGCCGAAGGGCTGCCTCCAGTCCTTCACAGTGAAGCTCACCCCTCTCACCGCAGCTCAGAAATGAAAGCTCTGTTCCCATTGTCTCCAGCCGGTAAAGCGGACGCAGCACGGAATTATGTTCCATCACCGTGGTTATTACATGGCCGGAACCTTGTAACAGCCCTAAAATTGCCGTATTCAGAGCTTCGGTGGAATTGGAGGTAAATGCAGTCTGCCTCGGTTCCCCTGCGTGAAACAGCGCTGCAAGTTGCACACGCGTGTCATAAATAAGGCGTGACGCATCCATGGAAGCCTCATAGGCCCCGCGGCTGGAATTACCAAGGTTTTTCAATGCCTCTGTCACCGCATTGATCACACAGTCCGGTTTTTTCAGCGTCGTTGCGGCATTATCAAAATAAATTCCCATCCTAATCACTCCCCTCCTCAAAACAGCATCTGCACCATATCTTCCCATTCAACATTTTCCTTCTTCAGCAGGATTCCCAGCCGCCCTTTTTCACCTTCAGGCGAGCACCAGGCCAGGCCGCAGCCTGCCGAAAGTTCCCTGGGCACGGGTATAATCCGGCCCGGAATCTTTTCGGCTTTACAGCTTCGCTCCAGTTCAATGGCCCCTGCCGTAGTGTGAAACGTAATAATTACCTTCGGCTCTTTTTTCCGTATCACGGCGCTCCCCCATCTCTTCTAATTTATCAGAATTTCAAATTCCGTATCTTTATCCGTCACAGATACCTGCCTGCCCTGGCTCTTCGCATATTTTTCCACATTCTGCCTGGCGTATGCTTCACTGACCAGCACCCTCAACGGTACGCCGGATCCGGATTTTAACGCCTGCGCTGTAAGCAGCGCCGGCTCCGGGCAGGATAAACCTCTTGCATCCACTTCGTTCATCTCTATTCCTCCTGATTATTATTTTTTATCTGTCTTCTCTCTCTTTTTAAATCCTATCAGGAACAGCACTCCAATACTGACAACGAGAACTGTCTTTCCGGCCGGCGTGAGTCCGCCTGACACTGCCTCTGCCGTCTCCGTAGCTGCTGCCGCCGCCCCTGCCGCAAGCCCGAAGTTATGACAAAAAGCCGCTCCTACCAACAGTCCCAGGAAAGTCACCGCTGAATCGGACGACCCCTGACCGGCCAGCACAAGCTGCCTCAGAGGGCAGCCTCCCGCCAGTACGGCAGCAAAACCCACCGCATACAGACCAAGGAAATTCCAAAGATGATGGGAATGGGAAATGGGCTGGCCCTCAAATGAAAGTTTAAAACCGCCCGTCAACAGGTTAAAAGCAAGCATTACGATGAAAAAGCCGCCGATAATCGATAACAAATCAAAGTTTTTCATCAAAAACACGTCACGGAGGCTGCCCGCAAAGCAGGCCCTGTTTTTCTGGGCTATTGCACCGAATAAAAGCCCTGCGGCCAAAGATATGAGAACAGGGGCATGCATGCTGCCGGGGCCTGTCTCGCTGCTCGCAAATAATGCTGTAACATTATATAATAGAAGCAAAACTATCAGAAGTACGGGCAGCACCGCCCCCGACCCGTTTGACGACGGATAGGCCCGGCCCAGGGTAAATCCCCTCTTCAGCGCCGCCGTACCGGTGAATACGCCTGCGCCAAAGCCCAGCAGCCCGACATAGGCATTCAGATCTCCGGCCGACATGCGGATGAGCATGCGCAGCGGGCATCCAAGGAATGCCAGGGAGCCTGCCATCATGATGAAGCCCAGAAGGAAACGGAGCATCGGTGAAGAACCGGCTGCAGAACGGTATTCCTTTGTTATAACTGCTATCAGGAACGCTCCGCAGACGAATCCGGCTATTTCCGGCCTCATATATTGTACCGCAGAGGCTGTGTGGAGTTTCATGGCTCCGGCAGAGTCCCTGATAAAACAGGCGACACAAATTGCCATATTCTTTGGATTTCCCATAAAGGCCAGAAGCGCGCCCAACAGGCCCATCACCGCTCCGCTCATCATTAAGGTTCTTTTATTCTGACTGATATTCATCTGCTCCCACTCTCCCTTTATTATTTATATAATATACGGACATCCCCCTGCTTTTTTGTTATCTTGCGCTGGTCAAATGCATCCAGCAGCATGACTGCATATTTTCTGGAGGTTCCCAGAAGATCCCGGTACTCTGCAAGTGAGATATCAGGATGCGTATCCAGATGGTTTTTGAGGACAAAAACCGCCTTTTCCCATTCCTGTTTTCCCATATAGATGCCGGGGGCGGCTTTGACCAGAGCATCCTGCCTGACCAGTTCCGTAATAATCTGCCGGGCCTGCTTTTTATCCTTAAAGCCGTTAATCACTTCATCTATCGTCGGCGCTTCCACACCGGCTAAGCGGTAACGCTCCCGTATGGCCTCCATCATACCGGACAGTTCACCGGAACAGCCTCCCGTATAACCGTTCAGGGCAGCCGTACTTCCGGAAACGGTCACGATGCCGCGTTTCACCAGCTCCTGGAAAAGCTCTTCGGACCGTTTCGCATCCTTCAGATAAAAATGTTCCGTCAGACGGCTTTTCAGCTCCTCCTTTTCGATACCGGAGGCAATGGGATTTGCCTCATGAAAACGGTTCAGGCATTGCTTTGCAAACTCGGTGATTATGTCCCAGCACTCTTTGTGAATACAGCTCTTTCCGTTGACGGCCAGAATTTTCTTCTGCTTTTTTAACTTTTCCAGCAGCTCCTCCGTATGGGCGGGGGCTGCATTCAGTCTCAGCGACAGCTCGGAAAGCTCCGGAAAATATCTGCTTCTCTCCTTTATAATTGCTTCCAATACTTCATCATCCCGGCCGTATTCCTTGATTTTGAGAATATCCAGCGCCTCCTTCTGACAGCGCTTATGTTTTCCGGCGTCCGCCTCCAGGATGACTCCGCCCCCAAATGTCTCCACAGGGGAATAAAAGCGGATAATAAAGTGATCTCCGCGTTTAACGGAAACCGGTTCGTCAAAACGGAGCTGTGCATAGGCCTCTTCTCCCGCTTTTATTTCATCACAATCCAAAAGAACCACTTTACAGATGGACTGAGCCGAACCGTAACTGATGTGTACCCGGTCCCCATTGCAAAGCAGACGCCGGGAGCTTTTAAAAAGCCGCACTCTGGCGTCAAGCTGGCGGCTGACCGGCATGGAGCCCACAGCCGCAAGAATCTCTCCGCGCTCCAGTTCCTCCTTCTTAATTCCCGCCAGATTGAGGGCCGTGCGCTGGCCGGCATAAGCAGTTTCCGCCTTCTCCCCGTGATTTTCAATTCCTCTTATCTTGACAATGCGTCCCTGGGGATAGACTTCTATCTCCTGGCCCAGCCTGCAGCAGCCTTCCAGCAGCGTGCCCGTCACCACCGTGCCAAACCCCTCCATTGAAAACACTCTGTCTATGGGAAGACGAAACAGTTCCTGCTCATCCCTGCGTTTTGCCGTATCCCGAACCGCTTCTAGTATCATTTTGCGCAATGTCTCTATATTCTGCCCGGTATAAGAAGATACGCGGACAGACTGGGCATTTTCGAGGAAACTTCCCTTCACCATCTCCCTCGTGTCCTCTTCCACCATATCCGCCCATTCTTCGTCCACCATGTCAGCCTTGGTGAAAACCAGTATTCCCTGCCGTATGTCCAGCATTTTGAGTATCTCAAAATGTTCGGTTGTCTGAGGCATTACCCCCTCATCCAGCGCCACTGCCAGCAGCACCAGATCAATGCCGCCGATTCCGGCCAGCATGTTTTTGACAAACCGTTCATGTCCCGGTACATCGATGATTCCAATGTGCTGCCCTTCCTCCCCGGACAGACTGGCAAATCCAAGCTCAATTGTGATGCCTCTCTTTTGTTCCTCTTTCAGCCGGTCTGTATCCGTGCCTGTCAATGCCTTAATCAGACAGGTTTTACCATGATCCACATGACCCGCCGTACCGACTATTACATTATGCATCCTGCCACCTCACCTGATTTTGTTTCGAAAATGCCTCCCGGATCCATTTAAATTCCGTCTCTTCGATGGTCCGCACCGACAGCCACAGCTTATCGCGCGCCACTCTTGCAATGATCGGAAGTTCCTCTTTGCGCAGCAGCCGTTCTGAACGCTCGGCGTTAAAGTCCTCCCCTGATACGGTTACCGCATAACCTTCCAGCATCACCAGAGGCGCAGAGCCTCCGCCCACCTGATCCCTGCACGGCTCCACCATAAACTCCAGGGAAGGCGCTGCTTCAGAGAGCTGACCGCACAGCTTTTCAGCCTTCTCTTTAAGCCGTATCCCTGTCTCCGTAATCATGCGCAGAACGGGGATTTCCCGCATAGCCCGCTTGGAATCCTGGTATTCGAAAAATGTCGCCTCCAGGGCGGCCAGCGTCATTTTATCCACGCGGAATGCTCTAGCCATGGGATGGCCCTTCATCCGGTCCACATATTCCTTTTTACCGATGACAACACCGCACTGAGGCCCTCCGAGAAGCTTATCCCCGCTGAAAAGCACCACATCAGCTCCCTCTTTCAGCGCTTCCGTCACAGTAGGCTCTCCGATGCCGCAGCCGCTTAAATCCGTCATCAGCCCGCTGCCCATGTCATAAATAACCGGAACAGAAAATTCCTCCGACTCATCCCTCAAAGCCGCCAGCTCCCGAATCGATACTTCCTGCGTAAAACCGACAATCTTATAATTGCTGGTATGCACTTTTAAAAACGCGCCGGTCATCTCTCCATGAAACGCCTTTCTGTAATCAGCCGGTTTTGTCTTATTCGTGGCGCCGACCTCCAGCAGGTGCGCGCCGCTCTCTTCCATGATTTCCGGTATTCTGAAGGATCCGCCAATCTCCACCAGCTCGCCTCTTGAGGTAATCACCTCTTTTCCGCGGGCCAATGCCGAGAGGCACAGCATGGTGGCCGCGGCGTTATTATTCACGACCATAGCGGCCTGCGCTCCGGTAATTTTCCTGATCAACTGCTCCACATGGTCATGGCGCGAACCTCTGCTACCTTTCTTTATATCGTATTCCAGGTTTGAGTAATAACCGGCCGCCTCCAATACGCTCTCGCAGGCTCTCCGGGATAGATTGGCTCTCCCGAGATTGGTGTGCAGGACAACGCCGGTGGCGTTGATGACACGGCGCAGGCTTTTTCCCTGCTCTTCAAAGACCCTTTGTTTCACCAGTCCGGCCAGCTCCTCCACCGCCGGGATTTCCTCTCTTCTCCCATCGATTATCTCTCTTCTCACCATATCAATCACCTCGCGCAGCGTCTCCACAACTACCTGCCGCGGCATTATTTCCGTAAAAAAAATAAGATGCTCATCCTGCAGCATCTCATCAATTTTAGGGAGTTTTCTCAGTAATTCCTGATTTTTTCCCATCATTATCACTCCTTCTGCCCCGGATATGGTTTGAACGGAGGAGGTGGGAATCGAACCCACCCGGGAGGCTCTTAACCCCCCACAACGGTTTTGAAGACCGCGAGGCACACCAGCAACCTAT
>ERZ791934.2760-NODE-2760-length-10032-cov-5.065851_pt1 | contig 10032 bp, 8 predicted proteins | sample MGYA00510125_ERZ791934 | MGnify/ENA primary metagenome ERZ791934 (study PRJEB30046, sample SAMN00993240) | human gut metagenome | study: EMG produced TPA metagenomics assembly of the A metagenome-wide association study of gut microbiota in type 2...
CCAGTAAAAAGGTTATAAGAAAAAGGCATTGGAGAGGATCCAGTGCCTTTTTTCGTGGAACGGAGGAGTTGATGGCACTTACAAAGCTGATGCATATGAAGCAGTCCGGAAGTCGGAAACCATCGCGGCATTTGAAGAATGGCATTGAATACATCATGAAGGAGAATAAGACCGAAGGCGGACAATGGATCGGGGGGAATGCGGGGAGCACACCTAAGGAGGTGTACCAGACCATGCTGGATACAAAGGAGGAGTATGGCAAAAAGTCAGGGAGGCAGGGATACCATTTCGTGATCTCCTTCAAAGAGGATGCGTCCCCTGAAAAGGTGTTTGAGGTCATGCAGGAATTCTGCCGGGAATACCTGGGGGAGAACTATGACTATGTGTTCACCGTACACACAGACAGCGCCCATATCCATGCGCACGTGATATTCAATTCCGTTTCCAGGCTGACCGGCCTGAAATACCATTATAAGAAAGGGGACTGGGAGAAATATATCCAGCCGGTCACAGACAGGATCTGCATGGCACATGGGTTTGAAAAATTTGAATACGAAGGGGGTGAAAGCAGGGATTATGGTGAATGGAAACGGGAACAGGATGGAAAACGTACCTGGAAGAGGATCGTCCAGGATGATATAGACCGCCTGATAAAAGAAGTGGCATCCGTGGACGGGCTTTGTAAGGCCCTGGCCCTTGCAGGATATAAGATACGCCAGGGCAGTTCAAAAGTACACGGGCGATATATCGCTTTTACCCCTGCCGGTGGAAAAAAAGCAGTGAGGAGCTATCAGCTGGGCAAAGGCTATACCGTCCCTGAGATAGAGCAGCGTATCAAAGACAGTAGGGAGAAGATACAGGTAGATCAGGCAGCACGGATCCCCCGGGTAAAGTCCAGTGCATTTTCAAAAGAAGGGCTCCCTGCAGGAGAGACGGCGTTTTATCCGTCTGCCTACCAGTATTATTATATCCGGAGATACTGCCAGAACACGGTCCTTTACCAATACCAGAACATAAGACGCTACAGTGATATCCGGGAGACGGAGGAGCTTGCCAGGTGCTGCCGCTACTTGATCCGGAATAACATCCGGAGCGAAAAGGCCGTGCAGGAGAGATGGGAACAGCTGGAAGCACGTCAGGCAAGCCTGGATGCAGAGCGGACCCGCCTTTACCGGACAGATTTGAGCAGGGAAGAGACAGAGGCCTTAAAAAGATATGGGAACCTACAGGCAGCATGCGCTGCGGCAGAGAAAGAAGGGAAGGATGATGACTGGGAGGCTTTAGAAGATGAAATGGACAGGTTACAGGAAAAGTACCCGCTGGAGGCGCTGCAGCAGAAAGAACAGGAGAGGAGAACGAAGCTTTCCAGGCTGCGGGAAGAGAATGCGGCACTGCGCAGTGAAAAGAAGACCCTGGCACAGATCAGCGCCCAGAGAGGCCGGAGGAATAAGGAGGTGACAGAAGATTGGAAGTATACAGCAAAGAAGAGATTGTGAACCATATAGAAACCTGCAAGAAGAACGGGATCCTGGACGGAGGGCGGCTTTATCAGATCCAGACTGCAATGCGGGCAGGGCTTAGTGCCGGTCTTTTGGAAGCGCTGGAGGATCCCATGCTCACGGAACGGCAGATGCAGCAGATCATCGGCCTGGCGGTCAATGGATTTCCGGAAAAGGAGCTCATCACCATCAGCAGAGTACCGGAGCAGTTCGAGCAGCACCGGGATGCTCATTATAAGAGTGCTTATGGTGAGGACAGAAAAAAGATCTATCAGGAGATCTTCGACACATTTCAGGTACAGTGGCAGCGAAACTTTGACCAGCTGCTGAAACAGACAGAGACCCTGTCAAATACGCTTGATTTTTTAAAGGAGCAGGTAAAACGAAAGGAGCAGGAGCTAAACAGCGCCGCTGGCCAGATTGAGGAGCTGCACATACAAATATCGAAGGAGAAGGAACGTGCGCAGAACCTGGAACAGGAAAAAAGCAGATGGGAGATGCATGAGGACAGGGCAGAACCGGAAAATGGGAAGGAACAGCCCCGGAAAGAAAACAGGGAAATACTGCAGGAGATAGCGGCAGCCCCTTATGAAGGGAAAACCTGTCTTCCAGGCAAAAGGGAAGAAAAGGAGAAGGCACCAACCGGAGGATTCCTGTCTGCCCTTTCTATATGGAAAGGGAAAAAAGAAAAGAATCCGGAAAAGAAGCTGATCGCGCTCATTGGCAGCCTGGATGAGGGGCAGATGGAACAGGTCCTGGATGGATATGAACAGGGGCTGTCCCTGGAAGAGATAAGGAGTTATGCAAAGCCGGGATACAGCACACATCAGATGCAGGAGATGAAAAAATTGTTATTGAAAGCAAACAAGAAATGAGGCCGCCTTATGCCGACGGCTTTTTTATGAAGAAAGGGGAAAAACAAATGGCACAGACAGGGACAAACTTTAACGAGAACCTGAGCAGGGAACAGATGGAGGCATTCAGGGGCCAGTTAAGGCAGATGGAGCAGCTGGCCCGGAGACAGCAGGAAAAGATCGAGTCCTGCAGGAACTTCTTAGCGGAGCGGGACCTTCTGGCAGAATATGAATCCCGCTATGGGAGCCTGACAGCGGTGGATCTAGGGAAGGTCAAAGAGCAGGGAGAAGAGCTGCAGGAGGCAAAGGAAGAGAAAACGGAACAGAAGGAATACCAGGAAAAAAAACTAAAGGCAAAGAAAGTCCTGAAAATCTAAGGAGGCAGTCAAAATGAGTGAAAATGCTGAAATAGGATATGTCATCAGTGCGGGGATCGAGGGTACGGCTATGTTGATAAAAGGCAGTGTCGTGGCAGTCCAGGCGTTGATGAAATTAATGCAGTGGATGGCGAAAAGGGTAAAAGCCGGGCACCTGAAACCGAGGGAATACCGGGACCTGCAGAGGTTCATCCAGCAGAGCAAGGGGAATATCAATTATCTGAACGTCCCTGCAGAGGATGCGAGGTATATAGGCCAGGTAAAAGAAGACCTCCAAAAGATGAAAGTCCCCTATCATATCCTTCCGGATCTGAACGCCGGTGATGGGATGATGCAGATCGTATACCCGGCTGAATATAAGGAAATGGTCACGGCGTGGTTCCAGAATTATTGTACGCAGCGCCTGGAAGAAGGGAATTTTAAACAGCAGAAGACTTTGACGGCTCTTGCCGGCGGTGAGGCAAAGACGGGGATCGCAACGATCCCCACAGAGGATGTGAAGCTGCTGGATGAAATGGAAGCGGATTTTGAAGACATGCATCTGTCCTACTGCCTGATGCCGGATGTCAATGTGGGAGACGGCACCAGGGAAGTGCTGTATGCGAAGCAGGATGAAGAAAAGATAAAGCACTGGCTGGAGAACTTCTGCCAGAAGCACATCGTGCAGGGTGGTGAAAAGACAGCAAAGGAGCTGCAGACAATGGCCGGAAACAAAAGCCAGGTCGGGTTCATCAATATCCCTGCGAATAAGGGAAAGGAAACCCTCAAACAAATGAGGGAGGATTTCCAGATGATGGGGGTGAACTACCATGTAATGGATGATATGCGGGCCGGGGACGGCCTGGTCCAGGTCATGTATCTGAAAAAGGATGAGACCGCTGTCCGGAACTGGTACAGCAATTATGCCACAGACCAGCTCATAAAAGGCGGAGAACATGAATACAAGGACCTCATAAACCTGACCAACGGCAAGACCCAGATCGTCAGCATGCCGCTTTCCGGTGATGCCCTGGCGGATATGAAGGCAGACTTTGAAAGCCTGCACATCAATTATACGATGCTGCCGCAGCTAAAAGCGAATGATACAAATACGATGCTGATGTATGCGTCTGCAGATGCGCAGCGCGTTGGAAGCTGGTATACCATGTACCAGGAAAAGGTGCTGCAGGAGACCGGAAAAGTCCTTCCGGAGATGAAAGGCATTACCATGGACCAATATACCCAGGGTGCGGAAATGAGTGCGGAGGACTACATGGCGACCGAAGATCCAAAGCAGAAGGCCAGTGTGGAAGCGGAGTTTCACAGGGCGGAGGCACCAAAAAAAAACTTAAATGAGGATCCGGATTATCTGCGGATGGATGCAAACCCGGCATATGAGAAAGTGATCGTCAATGAATCCCTGGTGGCAGGAATGCAGAGGGAAGGAGCTTTTATCAGCAGGGTCCCGGGGAGCACGGACAGCTACCTGGTATGTAACAACAGGAACGTCTTTGAGAGCAGCATCCCTACGGCAGGCGGAAAAGGAAAGGCCTATATCATGTTCCTGCCGAAAGACGGCCGCAACCTCATCATGGACCGAAATGGGGAGTGGAAGGAAGGGATGAGCACAAAGGAACTGATGAAGCACTATGACCCGGTGGAGCGGGATCACGCAAAGACCGTGACAGACCATCTGGAAAAGACAGCAAAGGCAGTTGAACGGATCAAGAAATGAGGTGTTGAGAAGTGAAGAAAAAACAAGCAGCTATCTTTTCGGGTGTACTTCTGTTCATCATCCTCATAGCAGCATATTATCTGTCCGCTGTCCTTGAAAAGGGCATAGATGTGGCTGCCGTCCTGGAACAGGCAGGGAGAATAAGGGAGGATCCATTTGCAGATTATTGGAACGCGAACACACCGCTCTTCCTTTTACTGGGCGTCGGGGTCGGTATCTGGCTGATCGCGTATATCCTGCAGCTGACTGGGAACTTTATGTTCGGCCGTGAGTATGGATCTGCTAAATGGGGAAATATCAAGGCAATCAATAAACGCCTTGCAGAGCCAGAGGAGCAGGAGAACCATATCCTGTCAGAGAATCTGCGGATGAGCTATAACCCGAAAAGATCAAAAATGAACAATAACCAGGTGATCATCGGCGGCTCCGGCCGGGGCAAGGGCTTCCAGAATATCTATCCGAATGTGACAAACTGTCATGGTGCCTATGTCATCACGGACGCAAAGGGTGACACTTTGAATACCATCGGCAGCTATATGGAATACAGAAACTATACAGTCCGTGTTATCGATCTGATCGACTTTGAAAAGAGCCTGCACTATAACCCCTTTGCCTACCTGCGGGAGGAAGAGGATGTCAGTATCCTGGTGGACAATATCATGGCAAACACGAAGGGAAATGACAAAATGGGAGGAGACCAGTTCTGGGAGGACGGCCCTAAGATGCTGCTGATCTCCATCTTTGATTACGTCTGGTATGAATGCCCGAAAAGCGAACGTAACTGGACCAGCGTGTTCAAGTTCCTGGATATGGTCACGGTAAACGAGGAGAAGAATGCCTATGAACGCCTGATCGATTATCTGGAGAGCAACAGCGTCCTGGGAGGCAGCCATCCGGCGGTGAAGAATTATAAGATCTTCAAATCAGGCGCACAGGAGACCATGCAGTCCATCCTGGCGATCCTGTATGCGAGGCTGCAGTGCTTCCGTCTGGAAAAGGTGCAGTGGCTCACGGCGTATGACGAATGTGACCTTTACTCTATCGGTCTGGGCGTACACGGGAATCCGGACAAAAAAGTGGCATTCTTCATCCTGATCCCGGATGAGACGGTCTTATACTCCCCGATCGTGGGCATGCTCTATACACAGCTTTTTCAGATCCTGTTCGCCCAGGCCAGGAAATGCGGAGGGGCGCTGCCTTTTGATGTAGGATTTTACCTTGACGAATATCCGAACATCAAAATGCCCGGGGATTTTATCCGCGAGATCGCCACGATCCGCTCACGCCGGATCTATGCGAAGATCTTCATCCAGAGCATTTCACAGATGAAGTCCCTGCATGAGAAGGACTGGGAGACAATCTTTGGCAATGCGGACACTATGATCTATCTTGGGTCAGGGGAAAAAGGGTCTTATGAGTATGTGAGCGGCCTGCTGGGAGAGTTCACACTGAATAAAAGGAGCAGCGGTAAGACCTACGGGTCGCATGGGTCCACCAGTAGCAATGTGGATTCCCTCGGTCGGAAGCTCATGACCGAGGATGAGCTTCGGAAAATGGACAAAGAAAAATGCATTGTCCTCCTAGCAGGGGAGAACCCGGTAATGGATAAGAAATACCAGACAGGAAAATGTGAGCGTTACAAACAGGCGGTTGAGCTGGGCTGCTATGATCTCCCTGCCCGTGCCGTCAGGAACGGGATGCACTTTCAGGACCTGGAACAGGTATCCCTGGAACCCCTTGAAGAGGAGGAGATCGACTATTACCGGAAACAAAAAGAATCCGGCGCGAGTCCGCAATATATCATCCTGGATGAAGACAGTTTTCTGCAGATGCATTTCGATGAGGAGCCCATGGACGAGGAAGAGATCCGGGAGCTCATGGAGCAAAGCCAGGAACGGATCCGGGAGATCGAAGAAGAACAAGGCGGTGCCACACTTGATCTATCCGTTGGCACTGCATATGACTGGATCAACCGGTATCCCCTTGATCCGGAGCAGATGGAGGAGATCATCCAGGCCCTGGAGGATGGGATGACCGATGAGGAGATCAGGACATTTTATGACCCGGATCTGACAGCGAAGCAGATGAATCAGATGCGGAGACTGCTCATGCTCAGCAGAAAGGAGACAGCAAGGTGAATATCGAAGAGTGGAAAGAACAATATGGCGTAGTAGAGGAGCCGGGGGTGATCGATATGGATGACCTGGAGGAAATGGCGGAGATTAAGGATGAATCTGTAGATGAAGAATGGAGGAGAGCCGATGGCGACAGCATTTGAAAAGGTGATGGAAAGCCGGAAAGAGCTTGTAGAGAAAGTCATCCGGCTGATGGAGGAAGGATACCATAATAACCGCCCAGCCTGGGACCGTCTCGCATTTTACCCGCACAATCCGGAATCCGGATCCGTCTATAAAGGCGGTAACAGGCTGCGCCTGATGGTGGCCGGTATGGAAGCCGGCTATGCGGATCCCCGCTGGATGACCTTCAAGCAGATGGAGAAAGCAGGATACCACCTGAAAACAGGGCAGCACGGCGTGATGTGTGAGAAATGGATCTTTCAGGAGAAAAAGAAAGCAGAGCAGGAGGACGGGAAACAGAAAACGATAGAGGTAGAACTGAAAAAGCCAAAAGTGGCTTTTTTTTATGTTTACAATGCGGAACAGGTGCAGGATTATCCGGAACTGAAAAAGAATGATCTGGATCCGGACCTTGCAAAACTGGCAGATGACCTGATCAGGAGCAGTGAATGCCCGGTATATGAGCTTGCACAGGACAATGCGTTTTACCATAAGGACCAGGACCACATCGTGCTGCCGTGGAGGGGCATGTTCAAGGATGCGGGATCCTTTATCGCTACCCTGATCCACGAAATGGGACACAGCACAGGCCATGCGTCACGCCTCAACCGGACCTTTGGAACGCGTTTTGGTGATCCGGACTATGCGAAGGAGGAACTGCGGGCAGAGCTGGGTGCCCTTTTTACAGAGACAGACCTGGGCGTGGACCCGTCCGCAGAAGTGCTGGAGGACCACAGTGACTATTTAAAGTCCTGGATCGGAGCGCTGCGTGATGATCCCAATGAGCTGTTCCGGGCCTGTGCAGATGCGGAGAAGATATCGGAACGCATAAAGAGCTGCCTGGAAATAGTTTTGGAAAAAGAGATACAGGAAGAAAACCAGCTGGAAATGCAGGAGCAGACGGCAGAGGATCCGGAAGCATTGCCGGCAGTGGATCCAGCCGGACCGGAGCAGCCGGCTAAAGACAGCCAGCCTTCAAGCGAAGACACTTATTCTATCTATCAGCTGAGAATGGATGAAAAGCTGAGTGATTACTTATTTACACCCTATTCTGAGCTGCAGAGAAATGGGAAAAATGTGGAGAGTGATAATTATGAACAGGTTTACTCCGGGGAACTAAAAGAAGGGGAGACATTAGAAGATCTGTATATCCGCTTTAACCTGGACCATCCGATGGATTTTAAGGGTCACAGCCTTTCTGTATCGGATGTAGTGGTCATACACCAGGAAGGGAAGGAGACAGCGTATTATGTGGACAGCCTGGGCTTTGAGGATATCACCCATACATTCCTGCCCAGTCCTGAATGGGAGGCCGCTTATTGCCTGGATAATGATCAATACCTTTATATCCAGGTCTGTGACACGGGATATGATTATACACTGTTTGATCATATGGGTGAGCTGATAGATGGCGGACAATTGGATGCTCCAGCACTTTCTATGGAGGAGGCCTGTAAAGAGATCTGTGAGATGCAGGACTTGTCCCCGGGGCTGATAGAAAAGGTCCCAGTGAATATGATCGAAGGATTCCAGGAAGATGCAGCTCTCCATATACCATCATCCATAGAAGCAGAGAAACTGCCGGCACAGGAAAAGGATGTGCGGAGGATTAAGATGTGATCAGGGAACTGCTGTGAAGATGAGCTTGCATTCCAACAAGCCGAGTAGTAAAATGGATTTGTACCTAGAAGTGGGTGATCGAAGGTATGACATGGTAGGCCGGTGTTATTTACATCGGCCTATTTTCGGCTTGTCTAAGATGCAGGCTGAAATGAAATGCCAATGTTTTGGCGTATTTGGGATTCAAGTAGTTCCATTAATTCATGATTTCCTTCAAAATATAGTATTGCATCTTCCCGTCCCTGGCCGATAACAGAATCTTGATAATAATACCAAGAGCCGCTCTTTCTGATTATATTTTGAGCTTCTGCAAAGTCAAGGACTTCACCAGCGTGGCAGATCCCTTTTCCATAAAATATATCCATTTCTGCAGTTGAGAATGGAGGGGCAACTTTATTCTTTACTATCTTTACTTTGACATGATTCCCAATTACACAATTATTCCGTTTAATGGTGTCAACTTTTCGTACATCCATACGGACGGAAGCGTAGAATTTTAAAGCGCGGCCTCCAGTTGTGACCTCTCCCATAGAATAACTTCCAATCTTCTCACGTAATTGGTTGATGAAGATAACAGTGCAGTGATTATTACTGATATATGCAGTGAGTTTTCTTAATGCTTGAGACATAAGCCGAGCTTGTAATCCTACATGACTATCACCCATTTCACCGTTAATTTCAGCTTTTGGAACTAATGCAGCTACAGAATCTATAACAATAAGGTCAACGGAACCAGAACGGACCATTACTTCTGTAATTTCTAAGGCCTGTTCTCCGTCGTCCGGCTGCGAAACATAAAGGTCATTAATGTCTACACCAATGTTTTTGGCATAAGTAGGATCCAATGCATGTTCTGCATCAATAAATGCAGCAACGCCTCCATGTCTCTGGATTTCAGCAATAATATGTAATGCAACAGTAGTTTTACCACTGGATTCGGGCCCGTAAATTTCGATGATACGTCCTTGGGGAATCCCTCCAACACCTAAAGCAGTATCTATACTTAATGAGCCTGTAGAAATAGTTTTAATATCCATACCATTTGATTGTCCGAGCCTTTGAATAGCGCCTTTGCCATAATTTTTTTCTATTTCTGTTATGGCGTTATCAAGAGCAGTTTGTTTTTTATCATCCATTTCTAGTACCTCCAAATCGAATGTATGTTCTTAATATGAGTATACAAAACATATGTTCGTTTGTCAAGGTGTCATATCTTGATAATTTATTTGAGAAACATTCTGTATTTAAATTCGAGTCAAGAAAAGTTTGCATGTACCTATGATATCATATTATTTATGTGTATAATAAAGGTAATTGTCAAGTTGTGAATGACTGCATAATGACTGTACAAAGAAAGAAGTTAGAGAATACTATTTGGAAATAGATGAAGAAACGATAATTTATGTTTGTGTTTCTTCTTATATAAAAGGAATTAAACCTCTATAAAGTTCATGTGCTAGAATTAAAATACACTTAAGTAATTTTGCTTATATAGAACCCCGAGAATGCCTGCATTTCAGGCATTTCCGGGGTTTTCTTTTTGTCTTGGCTGCATTTTGACTGCAAGAGTTTGTAATAATCATCGAGGTTATTTATTTTGATATCATTATAGCCAAAATGAGTATAGACGTTTAATGTAGTTTTTGCATCTGCATGACCTAGAAGATATTG
>ERZ791934.2772-NODE-2772-length-9991-cov-3.153885_pt1 | contig 9991 bp, 13 predicted proteins | sample MGYA00510125_ERZ791934 | MGnify/ENA primary metagenome ERZ791934 (study PRJEB30046, sample SAMN00993240) | human gut metagenome | study: EMG produced TPA metagenomics assembly of the A metagenome-wide association study of gut microbiota in type 2...
CAGTATCCTCTGGAAAGACAGCGGCAAAATGAAGGAAGCCGCTGCCTGCCTCAAGCTCACCGCAGAGGATCTGTTCTCTCTGGGGGTCATTGAGAAGGTCGTTTCCGAGTACGACGGTGATTTTGAGCAGGTCTATGCAGAGCTGCGGGAGATGCTGGATCAAACCATCCATGCAAACCTCCAGCTGCCGGTAGAGGAAATGCTGGAAAACCGTTATGCCCGTTTTCGTCGGATTGGCGGTTAAAATCGAATCAGTCTCATAAAAAAGAGGAGCCGGTGGGAAACCGACTCCTTTTTTGATGTGACCAAGGGGGAAGGGGAAAGGGCTATTCTTCCAATGCCATGCGAATCAGGCGGCTGACCAGTTCTCCGGAGGCCGGTTGGGGAACCATCCAGCCTCTTTTTTTGCATTCGTCCGCAAGCTCTCCCTGAATCTGGTATTCTTCCTGTAAAACACGCCATACAGTGTCCCGAAGCTGGGGCGTCGTGCAGGCCGTGGCCAGATTTCCACATTTTGCTGCCAGTTGTTCCTGTGATGACAAAACCGCGAGGAAAATTTCCCGTTCTTTCATGTCAGTTTCCGCCCTCCTTTCCCTCTGTTAAGGGCTGGGCCAGCTGTTCCCAAAGCATTCGATGACGTCCCGCCAAACTTTCCAGCTTCATACGCAGCTGTGGGTCGTCGCAGTTGGGTGCAGCTGTCAGGCACAGGTTTTCCATCTGTTTTTCCATGTGAAGCTGTTCTTCCAGCAGAACCAGCTCTTTTTCGGTCCAATCCACTGTTTTCTCTCCTCTCTGATACCGGACTACCGTATTTATGTAGTCCGGGGACGTTCACCCAATCCAAAACTGACGGAAAGGGCCTGATCGACCATTGACATGGACTTGGCGTCCAATCGTCCCATTTTTTCCTTCAGTCGGTGTTTATCCAGTGTACGGACCTGTTCCAGCAGCACGATGGAATCCCGGGTCAAACCGGTGTCTGCTGCGGAAAGAAGAATATGAGTGGGCAAATTTGCCTTGGAACGCTGGCTGGTAATGGCCGCCGCAATGACGGTCGGGCTGAACCGGTTGCCCACGTCGTTCTGTACAATCAGGACCGGCCGAATGCCGCCCTGTTCCGAGCCCACAACCGGGCTCAAATCAGCGTAATAAATATCGCCCCGATGAATCATCCGTTTTCACACTCCGAATCCTTTGATAGTGGGAACCCATGGGTATTGTTGCCGGGCAGAGGAAGTTTTAAACACATTTTGCAAAAATGTTTAAAACTCTGCGGCTGAAAATTCATCGTGGTTCCACACCATACTATTTTGGAGCGGTCAAAGGGGTGACAGGCCCGTCTATCTTTTTTCCGGAAACCGAATAGTCAGCTGCCACAGGGGAACGGTGATAACTGTGATCCGTCCGGTTTCTTGGGTTCGGGCTGTTAGGCCGGTTCCGTCCGAAAGGGAAGCTGTCCAGCTTCCGTTGTTCCACACCGAATCCTCCAGCGCATCCAGTGCCGTGAAAACCCGGCCGAACAGGCTTTGCTCCATAGCTTCACCGGAACACTTGACGGAAAGCCCTGTGACCGAAACGGTATATTCCGTCTCACTGCGATGTACCTGCATCCCTGCGATTTCTCCCGGCGTTTCCACTACGAATACCGATTGCCCCTCCAATGAGCGGCTGTACTGCCCGGAAATTTCCGTTCCCGCCATGCTTACCTGACAGAATTGCTGTTCCAGCACTGTCTCGGGAGGAACCGGTGCAGACGGCTCCCGCCCGCATCCGGAACCTATCGCCGCGAGGATACAGGACAGCAGGACAGCCTGCCACCTCTTCAACCACAATTTCATCGTATCCTGTTTCTCCTTTCCGCGCTCCCCCGGTTTTGGGGAAATCTGTGTTATTTATATGGAATAGGGAGCAGAGGCATTCCAGAGAAACAGGCAAAACAAAAAGGGAAACCCGGTGGGGTTTCCCTTTCATGTTTCGAAGGAATGTTTTGTGTATTAACGGAATTCATCCAGAGGCTGGGAGAAAATGGCCCAGCGGAACAGGATGGAGGGGAAGGAATTCAGGGTTTCATTGTACTGGCCTGCCTGCTGGTTATAACTGCTTTCCTGAATCAGCTGCTGAGCTTCTTCAAAAGCAGATGTAAATTCAGAAGCACTGTATAATTTATCGGCAAGACCGCTGAAAGATCCGCTCAGTGCGCTGTTGGCGTCAAACTGTTCGGAAGGTGTATTGGCGCTGCGCAGTGTTTCCGCGTCTTTTTCCACCTGTTCAATCAGCGATTTCTCCACCTGCTGGCTGCGGGCCAGACTCACAAGCCCGTTAGCCGCTTCAATGCGGCGGTCCAGCTGCATCTGGATTCCTGTGCTGGATTGGTAGTATTCATCGGTGATGGCCTTTCGGTCGGAATAAAAGGAAGTATTCAGGCCGATCAGCACGGAAAGCACAATCATCACCACCATCAGCGTGATGGCAACACCGCGCTTTTTCAGGAATTTTTTCAAAAGGATGCCTCCTTACAAACTCAGGACTGCACAGTGGTGGAGTTGTTGCGGATTTCCAGCAGCTTCTGTTTCAGCTCGCCTTCAATGCGGCCCAGTTCCACCTCAGCTTCCCGGCGCTTCTGACGGCCCTCTTCCTGAATATGGGCCACTTCATCCAGCGTGGAGATCAGCTGTTCGTTGGTGTGCTTCAAAGTCTCGATATCCACAATGCCGCGCTCGGCTTCCTTGGCGGCCTGTACAGAACCCATCTTGAGGGCGTCTGCATTTTTGCGCAGCAGATCGTTGGTCATGTCGGTGACGGCGCGCTGTGCTTCCATGGCCTGAGTGGAGTGGGCAATGCCCAGTGCCAGCACCATCTGGCTCTTCCACAGGGGAATGGTATTGACCAGCGTGGACTGAATCTTTTCCGCCATCATCTTGTCGTTGTTCTGTACCAGACGAATCTGGGGACCCATCTGAATGGAGACCATGCGGGTCAGTTCCAGATCGTGAAGCTTCTTTTCAAAGCTCTGGCACATGGCGTTCATGTCATTGGCAGCCTGTGCGTCCTCCGGCAGGCCGGTGCGCTTGGCTTTTTCCACCAGCTCAGGCAGCACAGTGGCTTCCACTTCCTGGAGTTTCTTTTTACCGGCCAGAATGTACATGGACAGCTCTTTGAAATAGGCCAGGTTCATCTCGTACATCTTATCCAGCATGGCAATGTCCTTGAGCAGCTGTACCTGATGGTTTTCCAGCACGGTGCAGATGCGGTTGACATTGACTTCCGCCTTGTCATACTTGACTTTCAGGCCTGCAATCTTGTTGCCAGTCTTTTTGAAGAAGCCCAGGAATCCCTTTTCCTCTTCTTCCACGTCAAAGCCCTTGAGCTCGGTCACCAGACCGGTGATGGCTTCACCGATTTCGCCCAGATCCTTGGTGCGGACATTGGCCAGTGCAGACTCGGAAAATCCGGCGATCTTCTTCTGGGCCACGGAGCCATACTGCATGATCTGAGTGGTGTTGGTAATGTCAATTTTCTGGGCAAAATCCGCCACAACTTTCTGCTCGGCGGGTGTCAGGGCGGCTTCCTCCTGCATCACCACTTCCGGCTTTTTCACTTCTTCCGTGCCCAGCGTCAGCGTCGGTGCAGCGGGAACGGTCTCGACGGGCTCCATTGTCAACTTGATTTCATCCATGGGGAATGCCTCCTCACAATTTCTATTTTTTTACAGTTTCAATACAGGTTCTTCTCCGTCCTCCGACGGCTGGGAGGAAATGCCCTCCTGTGTCAGCATACTTTCCAGGACGGTGATATCGGTGGAAATGTCCATGGCTTCATCCTGGAACAGGGCGTCCAGCTGTTTTTCAAAAGCCAGCACGATGGTCTGCATGATCCGTTCGATTTCCGTCATGGACTGGGTGATGTTTTCGCCCTTGACATCCTGACGGCTCATCCGGTCATAGGAGTCCAGCAGCTTGAGGGTCGTGGGCAGGTAATAGTTCATAAATTTCCGAATCTGGCCCACCTTTTGCGGATGGTCGCAGATATAGGCGAAAATCCGGAAGGAAACCTCCTGCATCCGGACAATGGCGGCGGAAATTTCTTCGTTTTCGATGGCTTCGTCGGCTTTGCGCAGCCGGCGCAGATAGGCGGTGCCTTCTTCCACCACCTTGTCCACCTCCGCGTTGCCGGTGGCACGGGGCGGTTCCGGTTCCGGCTTGGGCTCTTCCGGAATGGGTTCCAGAATCCACTTGCCCCGGAAAATTTTCGAGGACAGGAAGTATACCGCCAGCAGGATCACGGCCATGGCCAGAAAAGAGGGGATGTCATAAAAGCTCTTTGCCGAACAGCCGATAATCAGGGCAACAATGCCGGGAATGTAGTATTTTGCCACGGTTGGAGCACGGACACGGCGCATTCCCTCCGGGACTTCGTTCTTTTTCTTCCGTTTTTCTTTTTGTTTGCCGGGATATCCGCCGCCACCCTTGACTTCATAGGGATTTCTTCCTCGAGTGTCATAAGGACCGGGCTGGGGAGCGGGTCGGGGGCCGGGATAGGGTCCGTTTTGAGGACCGGGATACCCGTTTGGCCGGGGACCGGACTGAGGTCCAGGCTGAGGGCCGGGATAAGCGCCGGGTCTGGGACCGGGCTGGGGACCCGGTGCAGGGGGAGGCGTTTGGCTGGCGTGGAAGGGGCCGTTATTGGGATTGGGAGTTCCGGTTCCTTTCATGGAGTTCACGGCGTTTTCCGCTTTTTTCACAGTGGTTTCTACCGCGTTGATGGCCTTGCTCACGGACTTTTCCACGTCATCTATTTTTACCTTGTGCAGCATCTGGTACAGCTGCGAGGAATAAAACTCGTCTTCCCATTTCCCGCCGGGAGAACGTTTGGACATGATTTTCCTGCCTTTCTGCGCTGAAATCGGCGCGTGTCTTGGTCATGATTTTTTCTGTATTCCCGTATTGGCAAAAAGCAGTGCTGAAATTTGTCAAAAACAGACAAAAATTCTGCTGCTTTTTCAAATAACATCTTCACAGGATTCAGTATCATTGTACGTTTTTTCCCCACGGGTGTCAAGGAAAAACACAGACTTTACCGGGCGGTATGGGCTGAAAAAGCGCTGTTTTCGTCAAGGAATCTCCATGGCGGGTTCCGCGCTGTCAATTGCGGCAGTGCAGCCGTTTTTTCTCAGAATTTTCTTTTGGTTTCGGGGCTTGACAGAAATTTCCCTTCGCGGTATCATTACAAATGCAAATCATTTGCATTTAGGAGGCCCTATGAAACAAAAACTTAATCAAAGACCCCGGTCGTATTCGCTGGCCGCGCTGGGACTGCTGCTGGCGTTTCTGACGGGACTGTTTACCGGCTGTGCCCCCAGACAGGAAAAACAGGTGGATTTCCGTCTGGTAACTTCCTTTTACCCCATGTATATCATTGCCCTCAATGTGACAGAGGGAGTGGAAGGGGTAGAAGTGTCCAACATGGCAGGACAGCAGACCGGTTGTCTCCACGATTATCAGCTGCAAAATAAAGACATGAAGAATCTGGAAACTGCCGATGCGTTTCTCATCAATGGCGCGGGCATGGAGAGCTTTCTGGACAAGGTGCTGGAACAAATGCCGGAATTGCCGGTCATCAATGCCAGCGAAGGCATTGAACTTTTGTGTACAGGGGAAGACCATGACCACGAAGGCCACGAGCATGAAGAAGAGGAATACAACGCCCATGTTTGGGTCAGTATTTCCAATTATATGCAGCAGGTGGAAACGGTGACATCCTCCCTGATGAAGCTGGACCCGGAACGGGCCGGCCAGTACCGGGATAACGGCGATACTTATCTCCAAAAGCTGTCCGCGCTGCGGGATCAGATGCATCAGGAGCTGGACGGCCTTCCTAATCGGGAAATTGTGACCTTTCACGAAGCGTTCCCTTATTTTGCGGAGGAATTCAATCTGCACATCGCGGCAGTAGTTAATCGGGAGCCGGATAGCCAGCCCAGTGCCCGGGAACTGGCCGATACCATTCGACTGATCCGGGATACGGGCGTCACGGCGGTATTTGCGGAGCCTCAGTATTCGGAATCCGCCGCACAGGTGATTTCCGGAGAGAGCGGCGCTACGCTGTATCTACTGGACCCGGGGGTGACCGGGGAAGAAGACCCGGACGCCTATCTCCACGCCATGGAGAAGAATCTGGAGATTCTGAAAGAAGCGCTGGCGTGAGCGCAAAAATGAAGAATAAAGAGAAACCTGTTTTGGAAAGGATTTGTGCTATGGAAACCATTTCCCAATCCCCCCACACCTGTCAGTGCAGTGTGTCCATACGGGGACTGACGGTTCGGAAGCATGACGGCTTGATTCTGGACCACATTGATTTGGAAGTTCACCACGGGGAAATTCTGGCGCTGATTGGCCGCAACGGCGCCGGAAAAACCACTTTGCTCAAGGCGCTGCTGGGACGGTGCGCCTATACCGGCGAGATTGTGTATCACAACGGTCAGGGGGAAGCGGTACAAAAGCCCCGAATCGGGTATGTGCCCCAGCGGCTGGACTTTGACCGCTCCGCGCCCATTACCGCAGCAGATTTGCTGTGTGCCAATCATTCCCGCCGTCCGGTATGGCTGGGAACCTCTCCTGCCGCCCGGAAAAAAGCCGCTGCCATGCTGAAAAAAGTGGGCGGCGACCCGGCAATCCTCTCGAAACGGCTGGGCAGCCTTTCCGGCGGTGAATTGCAGCGGGTGCTGCTGGCCTTTGCGCTGGACCCCATGCCGGATCTGCTGCTGCTGGATGAACCGGTTTCCGCAGTGGACCGGAAGGGCATCGGCCTGTTCTACGATCTGGTAACCTCTCTGCGCAGTGAGTACCATATGCCCATCATTCTCGTTTCCCACGACCTTTCCCATGTGCGCCGGTATGCCACCAGTGCCGCTGTGCTGGACAGAAGCATTGTTTCCCGGGGTACTCCGGAAGAAGTGCTGGCCTCTCCCGATGTACAGGAAATTTTCGGCCTTGGAGGTGTATGATGGACATACTGTACGGAATCATTGATACACTCCTTCCCTTTGAATGGACGGAGTTTGACTTTATGAAAAACGCCCTGTTGGCAGTCCTGCTGATTTCCCCCCTGTTTGGTCTGGTGGGAACCGCAGTGGTGAGCAACCGGATGTCCTTTTTCTCTGATGCGCTGGGCCATTCGGCGCTGACGGGTATCGCCATCGGTGTGCTCATGGGCGTGGATAACTACCTGATTTCCATGTTGGGGTTTGCCCTGTTGTTTGCGCTGGGAATTTCTGCTGTTCTGGAATCGGGCAATTCCTCCGCGGACACCATTATCGGTGTGTTTTCCGCAACCGGTCTGGCGCTGGGTGTGGTGCTGCTTTCCGCCAGCGGCGGCTTTGCCAAATATTCCTCCTACCTGATCGGCGATATCCTGACGGTACAGCCCCAGGAGCTGCTGTTGTTGCTGCTGATTCTGATTGCCGTTGTGCTGGTGTGGATTTTTGGTTACAACCGACTGCTGCTGACCAGCCTGAACGAAGACCTTGCCGCCGGAAAAAATATCCGGGTACAGCGAATCAACCGGCTGTTCGCCATTGTGCTGGCTGTGATCGTCACCATTTCCATCAAATGGGTGGGAATGCTGATTATCAATTCCCTATTGGTGCTGCCCGCAGCAGCGGCTCGGAATCTGGCGAAAAACAGCGCGGCCTATCACGGACTGTCGGTGGGCATTTCTCTGGTGTCCGGCGTGTCGGGCCTGATTCTCTCTTATTATTGGGGCATTGCCACCGGCGGAACCATTGTGCTGATGGCAGCGGTGATTTTCTTTGCTACCTTCCTGTTTTCCCGGCTGAGAAGAGGATAAACGGGCATAAAATAGCGGTGCAGTTCATTTGAGCTGCACCGCTTCTTTGATATTCAGAAGAATTTTTTCCATGCCGGAATTTAACGCTTGTATGGCATGGGATGATCCGTTCTTTCCAGAAGATAGTCTACACTGACATGATAAAAATCGGCCAATGCACATAAAACTTCCGGAGGAATCATTCTTTGACCACTTTCGTAATAAGCGTAAGTTCGCTGGGGGAGATTAATTGCTTCCCCGACCTTTTTCTGTGTTAAATCATTGTCTTCACGAAGTTCCCGAATTCTTTTGTACTGTTTCAAGCTCATCACCAAACTCAGTATAAAAAACACCTGAATTCCTATTGATTTTATGAACAAATTGTTCTAAAATCAATTTAGAGGTGATAAATATGCCCAATTACAGAGAACTGTATATTGAATTGTATCGGGCCACGGAAAAGGCGATTGCCCTTCTGCGGGAAGCACAGGAGTCATTTGAAACCCAGTATATGGCGGAGTTTAATCCGGAATTTGACTGGAGCAGTTTTCCCTATACAGTGGAAGAAGAAAAGAAGGATAGCGAGTAGCCTCAGACAAAACGGCGGGAGCATTTTGAAACTTCTTTCGGTATGATGAGGGAAACATCATACGAAAGGAGTTTTTTCATGGAAAAAGAGACACAGAGCCAGATACCAACTGCCGAAAAGCAGATTCAGCAGCTGGCGGAATTACTGATGGACAAGCTGTATCAGGCCGTGGGGGAACTGGATGTCTATATTGCTGTTTCCAAAACCCGAAAAAAAGAAACGCTGTTTCAGGAAAACGGGAAATCCGCCGGGGAAGTTGTCACGGAACGGGAACACCGCCGCCGGTATCGGGGAATTATCGACCGGGGCGCGCTGAAACAGCTGACCGCTGCACTGAAGGATTTAAAGGATGTACAGCTTTCCCTTGGAGAAACCGCAGAAGAGTCCGGCGGTGTGGTGGAGATTGCGGCCATTCTGGAAGAGCTGGAAGGAGGTGCGCCGGATGCGTAACGCCATCTGGTCCCCTCAGCCCCGGCAAAAGCTGTTCCAGTCCAGGCCGGAATATGAAGCCCTGTATGGCGGCGCGGCAGGCGGCGGCAAAAGTGATGCCCTGTTGGCGGAAGCCCTGCGGCAGGTGCACATTTCCCATTATCGGGGGTTGATTTTGCGGAAAACCTATCCCCAGCTGTCGGAACTCATCGACCGGAGCCGCACTCTGTATCACAGTGCGTTTCCCGCCGCCCGCTACAACACGACCGGCCACTATTGGGAATTTCCCAGCGGGGCAAAAATTTACTTTGGTTCCATGCAGCATCCCTCGGACAAAATCAATTATCAGGGCAAACGGTATGACTTTATCGCTTTTGACGAGCTGACCCACTTTACCTGGGAGGAATACAGCTATCTGTTCAGCCGCAACCGTCCCAGCGGCCCCGGTACCCGGGTTTATATCCGGGCGGCTACCAATCCGGGAGGAATTGGACACAGCTGGGTGAAAGAGCGGTTTATTACCCCCGCGCCGCCCATGACGCCTATTGTGGAGGAGGTACAGGTGGACACGCCGGAGGGACGGAAAACCATGAGCCGTTCCCGGATTTTTATTCCCTCTACCGTATTTGACAACCGGAAACTGCTAGAAAATGACCCCGGATACCTGGCCAGCCTTTCCCTTTTGCCCCCGGCGGAACGAAGTGCACTGTTGTATGGCAGCTGGGATTCCTTTGACGGGCAGGTGTTTTCCGAATGGCGCAACGATCCCGCCCACTATCAGGATCACCGCTGGACCCATGTCATTGACCCGTTTCCCATTCCCGCCCACTGGCGCATTTATCGAGGCTTTGACTTCGGTTATGCCCGGCCCTTTGCCGTGGGCTGGTTTGCCGCTGACCCGGACGGGCGATTGTACCACATCCGGGAATATTACGGCTGCACCGGTACGCCCAACATGGGTTTGCGAATGCATCCGGCCCAGATTGCCGCCGAGATTCACCGGATTGAGCAGGAGGATGAACAGCTCCGGGGACGAAAGATCATCGGGATTGCAGACCCCAGCATTTTTGACGAAAGCCGGGGGGAGAGTGTGGCTGCCATGATGGAGCGGGCGCCCAATTTTATTTACTGGTCCGGGGGAGACAACAC
>ERZ791934.2779-NODE-2779-length-9958-cov-3.471473_pt1 | contig 9958 bp, 8 predicted proteins | sample MGYA00510125_ERZ791934 | MGnify/ENA primary metagenome ERZ791934 (study PRJEB30046, sample SAMN00993240) | human gut metagenome | study: EMG produced TPA metagenomics assembly of the A metagenome-wide association study of gut microbiota in type 2...
GCCCGAGCCTCTTCCTGCCGCCATGCCAATGCCAAAGGAGATGCACGCAAGCGCCAGCAAAAGCAACAGCGAGGCTACAGCCAATGCCTTATACTGATCTACCACGCTTTCCTGGATCTGTCTGCCAGTAAAGGTATAAAGGCCGGGCTGGCTGGGCCCCTTTCTTTGTATGCGCTCTCCAATCAAGGATCCAATACCTTGAAACACCAGGAAAGTTCCGCTTCCTCCAAGCAGAAAGATCAGCGCGATCACTGGCAGGCCAAGGCCACGAAGAAGCAGGATCCCTGCCCCGTAAGCCATCAAAAGAAGAAGGAGCCCAAGAATCAGGCTGGCTTTCCTCCTCTTTTCGCCCGCCGCTGCCTGCCGTTCCGGCCCGACTGCCTGCATCAGCTCCATTGGCTCTTTTCGGCTGTACTGGGCGCACAAGGCCAGCATTGCGATACACTGCACAAGGATGAATCCTGCCACGGTCCACAGCACGGCAGGGAAGGACAGGGATATCTCATGCCCGACGATGCCAAGCCCGATCACCTTGGCTGTCGCCAGGCTGATTCCTTCTGTAAGAAGCAAGGCTATCGGAAGACCGGTCAGGATAGAGACCAGGCTGTTCCACAGCGTCTCTCCCATAAGCATGGCAAACAGCCTGCCGCGGCCCATCCCCAGCATCAGGTAAAGGCCGAATTCTTTCCTTCGCCCATCCATCTGATAGCGGTACGCGAAGTAGACCAGGAAAAATACGAAGAACAAGGATACTGCATATACGACAGGAATCAGCAGCATCAGCCTCTCTATCGCATCGCTTTCCAACGTCTTGAGGAAGCGAATGACATCCTGGCTTTCAAGTGAGAGCAAAGTATAGAAGGCTACGATCGCAGCCACCAGAGTTCCAAAAAACAGGCTGTTATTCTTCCGGTTCTTTGCGGCGCTTCGCCGAATCTGCCTAAAGAACATTTGCGCTTCCTCCTCCCAGCTGGGCCATGACTGCCACGATCCTCTCATAGAAAGATTCGCGATCCTCTTTGCGGGGATTCCTTCTGAGTTCGTGGAACAGGCGGCCATCCTGTATGAACAGAATCCTGGTACAGTAGCTTGCCGCATTGGCATCATGGGTCACCATCATGATCGTCTTCTTCTGCTCCCGGTTGATAATCGCCATCTTATCCAGCAGAATCTTCGAATTGCGGCTGTCCAGGGCTCCAGTAGGCTCATCCGCCAGCAGGATCTCCGGCTGCGTGATCAGCGCTCTGGCAGCCGCCACGCGCTGCTTCTGTCCTCCGGACATCTGAGAAGGGAACCGGTCCAGCACTGGAACAATGTCCAACCGGCCCGCCAGTTCCATAAGACTCCCCTGCGCCTGCTTTTGCGTGATTCCATGAAGCGCCAGCGGCAGCACGATATTCTCTCTCGCCGTCAGGTTATCCAAAAGTTCAAATTCCTGATACAGATAGCCGATCTTTCCTCCCCTGTATTTTGCAAGCCTGGCTCCCTTGAAGGCAGAGATATCCTCGCCGTTTAGCAGTATTTCTCCTGACGTGGGCCTGGTCATGGTGGCTATGCAGTTTAGAAGCGTGGTCTTCCCGGAACCGCTGTCTCCCATGATCCCAAGAAACTCTCCCTCCAGCACGTCAAAGCTGATGCCCCGAAGCGCTGCCGTCCTGCTCTCGCCCTTCCCGTAATTCTTGGTGACATTCTTGACCTGAAGTATCTTGTTCCAATCCATCGTTTCTCCCCCTTGCCTTTCTTTGTTTATATTATAGCAAATGGCCGTACCGAATCATACTTACAGACGATGTAAGGTTTCAATAAAAAAGGAGACGTCTTAAAAACGTCTCCCTGTCAGGATTCTCTTCTATCACGCGATACTTACTCGGCAGAAGCCTTCTCTACCTGAGCGATCGCTGCTTTCTGCATCGGAATACGGCAATTCCGGTTGCTTCCGAATTCTACGATAACATCATCATCGCTGATATCGATTATAACTCCATAAAAACCGCTGGTCGTAAGAACGGTATCCCCTACTTCCATCTCAGAAATCATGGACTGAACTCTCTTCTGTTCTTTCTTCTGTGGCCTTATAAAGATAAACCAGAAACCGCCAAAGATTACTGCATATACTACAATCAGTAATGCCCAACTTCCTCCTGAACTCTGTGCTGCTAATGTGTACATACTAATTCCTCCTAAATCTCATTAAACACTATTGCTATCATACACAATAATGCCGCATTCATCAAGTCATTTTGTATAATTCATGTAAATTTTACATTTATTCCCTACCGGATATAAGCCCTTCCAACTTTTCTTTTTTATACTCCTGATACCGTCCTTCTTCAATTGCCTGGCGGATCTCTTCCATCATGGAATTGTAGAAATACAGGTTATGCAGCACGCACAGCCTCATTCCCAGCATCTCTTTTGCCTTCAGCAGATGGCGGATATAGGCTCTTGAATATGTGCGGCAGGCAGGACAGCCGCATCCTTCCTCGATCGGGCGCTCATCCAGCTCGTATCTGGCATTGTAAAGGTTTAACTTTCCGTGGCTGGTATACACGTGGCCATGCCTGCCGTTTCTGCTGGGATACACGCAGTCAAAGAAGTCTACGCCCCGGTCCACGGCCTCCAGAATATTGGCTGGCGTTCCCACGCCCATCAGATAAGTGGGCGCATTCTGCGGAAGGTGCGGCACGACAGCGTCCAGAATCCGATACATATCCTCATGGGACTCGCCGACAGCAAGCCCTCCAATGGCGTACCCGTCCAGATGAAGATCTGCGATCTCCTTGGCATGGCGGATACGGATATCTTCATAGATGCCTCCCTGATTGATTCCAAAGAGCATCTGCTCCTGATTGATCGTATCCGGCAGGCTGTTCAGACGCTCCATCTCTTTCTTGCAGCGTATCAGCCACCGAGTTGTCCGATCCACCGACTTCTCGATATAGCCCTTCTCGGCTACGCTTGACGGACATTCATCGAAGGCCATGGCGATGGTAGAGGCCAGATTCGACTGAATCTGCATGCTCTCTTCCGGGCCCATGAATATCTTCCTGCCGTCAATGTGGGAGTTAAAATATACCCCCTCTTCCTTGATTCTGCGAAGTCCTGCCAGAGAAAAAACCTGGAACCCGCCGGAATCCGTCAGGATCGGCTTGTCCCAGACCATGAACTTGTGAAGGCCTCCCAGTTTCTTTATCACTTCATCCCCTGGCCGGACATGCAGATGATAAGTGTTGGAAAGTTCCACCTGTGTCTTGATTTCCTGTAAATCCGTGGTCGAGACGGCTCCCTTTATGGCAGCCACTGTTCCCACATTCATAAATACAGGGGTCTCAATGACCCCATGTACTGTATGCAATCTTCCTCTTTTGGCAAGACCATCCTTCTTTAATAATTCATACATGATCTTATCCTCATTTTTCTATATTCTTCGTAGTCTAGTAATGGCACACCACCGGCGTTCCCGCTGTGATCAAATTATAAAGCTGGGATGCCACGTCATAAGGCAGGTTTACGCATCCGTGAGAGCCATTGGTCTGATACCTGGATCCGCCGAAGGATGACTGCCATGTAGCATCGTGGAAGCCGATTCCTCCATTGAAAGGCATCCAGAACTTCACCGGCGTCTCATACTCGTAGGTTCCATCCGGCTTCTTGGTTCCTCTCAGTACCTGATCCAGCGCCTTATATGCCAGGGAATAGACTCCCTGCGGCGTTCCGTTTCCTTTATTCGGATTCCCGGTCACGATTCCTGACTGCAGTACGACCTGGCCGTTCTGAACGAAATACATCATCTGGTTCGACAGATCCACCTCGGCGTAGGTGCTGCCCACGTCATTTCCTTCGTGGCTTGCAGCGCGGCTTGCATAATTAGGCTCTCTGGTAACCGTCTCCGCATTCTGGATATTAGCGATCAGCGCATTGTACTCTGCCTCCTGATCAATCTTCCATCCATAACTTCCGCCTTCCACATTTACCGTATTGCCGGTTGCCGTCGTAAATGTCCTGGGCTTGCCCTTGGTATCGTACTTATCCGCCAGGGACTGGATAAAGGCTCTTACTGCTTCTTCATTAAAAGTCACGTTCATATCTGCATCCACGGTTACCCACTGGGATATAACGGAAGCGTCCACCACTTCCGTAGCCGGATTAAAGTCATATGTAACGTTTGCTCCCAGATAACTGTTCATGGCATCTGTAGCCGCTACGACTTCCTGTGAATCAGATACAAACCTTGGCAATATATAGCATCCTGCCTTGGACAGGTCCAAAGTCGGCTTGAATCCATTGATAGCCTTGGTCACGGCCTCATTAAACTTCTCCGTATCAATCTGGGTGCCTACCACTTCTGGAACCACTACGAACTTGTCATTCTGGAATTCCGGATGGGCATCCACGGAAGCGGTCTGGTTCTCCGGCTTCAGGCATTCCAGGCCTTCCGTTATCTTTGCAAGGGCATCCTTGTCATATTCCACGCCAATCTCTGCTGTAATCTTCGGATGATTCCACAGGGAAGCGATCCAAAGGAAATTATTCTGCTTTTTAGCCAGTTTCTCAAGCTGTTCGCCCGGAACATACTTAAGAGAGATATCAGAGCCGCTGATCTTCTCGCTTCCGCCGTCAGATTCTTCAAGCGTTAAGACATAATCCGCCACCTGCTGCTTCATATAGGCCTCCACCTGGCTTACGCTTTTCAGAGAGAAGTCCGTCCCATTGATCTTCGTAAAGAACATGAAATGGCTGCTGAAGAATATGGCAAATCCCACATAGATCAGGACCAGGACTCCGATAATGCTGCCTGCCACGATCGCCGCCGTCTTCTTGCGCTTCTTTTTCTTTTCCGCCTTCTCTATATCGGTCTCTTCCATATCGCCGTCTTCCAATTCATCATATTCTAATTCTTCGTCTTCCATACCGTCATACTCTTCCAGACTGCCTTCTTCGTCTAACTCATCGAATCCGTCTGTCTCAAGAATATCGTCAGCATCAGATACGTCAGCGCTATCATCATCTTCCATATTAATTTCTTCTTCCTGGGAATCTTCATAATCATCATCCGTTTCTTTAAAAGCATCAGAACTATTGAGGTCGTCATAGATTTCTTTCATGGTCTCTTCAATAATCTCGTCTGCTCTTTTTCCTGTATCACCCATAGATATTACTCCTCTTTCAAAATTTCACACGCTAACATTATAATATGCATATATGCAAAAGTACAGGAAAAATCACAAAAAAATAATGAAGATTTCCTGAATATTTTATAATTGCAGGCTTGCCTCCTTTCTAATATAATAAGAATATCTATTATATATGAAGGAGACTTACTTATGGCTGGATCAACTTATGGAACCTTATTTACAATGACTACCTGGGGGGAATCCCACGGGCCGGCAATCGGCGTCGTCGTCGACGGATGTCCGGCAGGGCTTCCTCTCTCAGAAGGCGATATCCAGGGATTCCTTGACCGCAGGAAGCCTGGACAGAGCAAATATACCACTGCACGCAGCGAATCCGATCAGGTGGAGATTCTCTCCGGCGTGTTCGAAGGGCGCACCACCGGTACTCCCATCTCGCTCATGGTGCGCAACCAGGACCAGCGTTCCAGGGATTACGGGAAGATCAAGGACTGCTACCGCCCGGGACATGCCGACTATACCTTTGATTCCAAATACGGATTCCGCGACTATCGCGGCGGAGGACGCACCTCCGGCAGGGAGACCATCGGGCGGGTTGCCGCCGGAGCCATCGCTTCCAAGATGCTGGATCAGCTTGGGATCCATCTAAGAGCCTACACCAAGGCGATCGGCAGCATCGTGGTTCCCGAATCTGCCTATGATTATGATTGCATTGTCCATAATAGTCTATACATGCCCAGCGACGATTATGCACAAAGAGCGTCCGCTTACCTGGAACAATGCATCAAAGAGCAGGATTCTTCCGGCGGCATCGTGGAATGCCGCATCGACGGCATGCCTGCCGGCATCGGCGATCCCGTCTTCCAGAAACTGGATGCCTGCCTTGCCAGGGCATTGATGTCTATCGGCGCGGTAAAGGGCGTCGAGATTGGCGACGGCTTTGCGGCCGCCGCCTCTAAGGGAAGCATAAACAACGACGCTTTCTTAACCTGCCAGGGCAATATCTGCAAGAAGACCAATCATTCCGGCGGAACCTTGGGCGGCTTAAGCGATGGCAGCCCCATCATCTTAAGGGCGGCCATCAAGCCTACGCCCTCCATCTCAAAGCCTCAGCAGACGGTAACCCGAAAAGGCGAGGAAACCACCATCTCTATCACCGGCAGGCACGACCCTGTCATCGTCCCAAGAGCCGTGGTGGTGGTGGAATCCATGGCCGCGATCACCATAGCGGATCTTCTGATGACCGGCATGTCCAGCACCATGGAGAACCTTCTGAAAATCTATCAAAAATAATCCCAGTCCGGGCACGCAGCTTCTCCTGCGCCCGGACTTTAACTTTTTCCCCAAAATCTCTTGATTTTTTATAAATATATAGTATAATGAGCCTTGCACGCGAGTTAAGAAATACTAAACTTTATGTTTATTTTTACTGTCACGCAGCAAACAAGGAGGTACTTATGGAAATAGGCCCAAAATTAAGAGAACTGCGGATTGCCAAGAATCTTACCCAGGAAGAGCTGGCGGACCGCGCGGAACTGTCCAAAGGATTCATCTCCCAGCTGGAGCGGGACCTTACTTCTCCTTCCATTGCCACCCTGGTCGACATTCTACAATGCCTGGGGACTACCATCAATGAATTCTTCAGCGAAGACCCGGAAGAGCAGGTCGTCTTCCACTATGAAGATTATTTTGAAAAAGAAGATACGGAACTTTTGAATAAGACCGAGTGGATCATCCCAAACGCCCAGAAGAATATGATGGAGCCTATCCGCCTCACGCTCAAGCCAGGCGGTTCCACCTACCGGGATGTCCCCCATGAAGGGGAGGAATTCGGATATGTGCTAAAAGGTACCGTTAAGATCCATATCGGGAAAAAGGTCTACACTGCCAAAAAAGGGGAATCTTTTTACTTCACCCCACATTCCGAGCATTATATAGAGGCCCCAAACAGTACTGGCGCCACCATCATCTGGGTCAGCACGCCGCCCAGTTTCTAAAGATAAGAATAAATGATACGGGAGGACTACCATGTCACACAAATTAATCGATATTGTAAATATTTCAAAATCCTTTGGAGATAACCTGGTCCTGGATGACCTGAACCTGTATATCCGTGAAAATGAATTTCTGACCCTTCTTGGGCCCAGCGGCTGTGGAAAGACCACCCTTCTTCGGATCCTGGGCGGCTTTGAGTCCCCGGACACCGGAAAGGTCATCTTTGACGGAAAGAATATTACGGAACTGGCCCCCAACAAGCGGCAGCTCAACACCGTATTCCAGAAATATGCCCTCTTTACCAATATGACCATTGCCCAGAATATCGCATTTGGCCTGAAGATCAAGGGCAAATCCCAGTCCTACATTAATGACAAGATTCGTTATGCCCTGAAGCTGGTAAACCTGGAAGGATTTGAAGACAGGACTCCCGACTCCTTAAGCGGCGGCCAGCAGCAGCGTATCGCTATCGCACGGGCCATCGTCAATGAGCCTAAGGTTCTTCTTCTTGACGAGCCGCTGGGCGCTCTGGACTTAAAGCTGCGCCAGGATATGCAGTATGAATTGATCCGCCTGAAGAATGAGCTTGGCATCACCTTCGTGTATGTTACCCATGACCAGGAGGAAGCCCTCACCATGTCCGATACCATCGTAGTCATGAATCAGGGCTACATCCAGCAGATCGGAACGCCGGAGGACATTTACAATGAGCCTCAGAACGCTTTCGTTGCCGACTTTATCGGCGAGAGCAACATTCTTCCTGCCACCATGGTGGAAGATAAGGTTGTCAAAATGCTGGGAGCCACCTGGCAGTGTGTGGACGTTGGATTCGGACGCAACAAACCGGTAGATGCGGTGATCCGCCCGGAAGACATCGATCTGGTCAAGCCTGAAGAAGGAATTATCGAAGGTGTGGTCACCCATCTGATCTTCAAAGGTGTTCATTATGAAATGGAGGTACTTGCCAATAATTACGAGCTTCTCGTACACAGTACCGATATGTTCCCGGTTGGCACAGAGGTCGGTATCCGTGTGGATCCATTTGATATCCAGATTATGAAAAAACCAGAATCTGAAGATGCGGAGGCGGCAGGAATTGAAGAGTAGAAAATTATTGAGCGGTCCATACCTGTTCTGGGCAGCCTCCTTTATCATCATTCCGCTTTTGATGATTCTGTATTACGGACTGACTGACAAAAACGGAAATTTCACACTGATGAATCTGGCACAGATCACCACCCAGGAAAATTTAAAAGCACTGGGACTGGCACTGCTGCTCTCTTTCGTGAGTACGCTCATCTGCCTGATCCTTGCTTACCCGCTTGCCATGATCCTGTCCGAAAAAAATGTCAATCAGACCAGTTTCATTGTACTGATCTTCATTCTTCCCATGTGGATGAATTTTCTGCTGCGGACACTCGCATGGCAGAATCTGCTGGAAAAAAACGGTGTCATCAATATGGTTCTGCGCTTTTTCCATCTTCCGGAGCTTGCGCTGATCAACACACCGTTTGCGATCATTCTCGGCATGGTATACAACTTCCTGCCGTTTATGGTGCTGCCGATCTACAATGTACTTTCCAAGATCGACCGGGACGTCATATCTGCAGCCCGGGATCTGGGAGCAAACAACCTGCAGACTTTTTTGAGGATCATCCTGCCTTTGAGCGTACCGGGCATTATCAGCGGAATCACCATGGTCTTTGTACCATCACTGACCACATTTGTCATTTCCGACCTGCTTGGCGGCAGTAAAATCCTGCTTATCGGAAATGTGATCGAGCAGGAATTTAAACAGGGCAGCAACTGGAATACCGGCTCCGGTCTTTCTCTTGTGCTGATGATCTTTATTATTGCCAGCATGGCAATGATTGCAAAATACGATAAAGAAGGGGAGGGAACCGCATTTTGATGAAGAATACAGCCAAACGGATTTACCTGATTCTGATCCTCATTTTATTATATGCACCGATCATAACACTGGTCGTTCTATCCTTCAATAATTCCAAAACCCGGGCAAAATGGGGTGGGTTTACCGGGAAATGGTACATTTCACTGTTCCAGAATCCGGATATTATGAATGCACTTTATACGACTCTGATCATCGCATTGCTTTCTGCACTGATTGCAACCTTGATCGGAACCGTAGCCTCTCTCGGGATTCAGGCAATGAAACCGAAAATGCGCACCTTTATGATGGGCGTAACCAACATCCCGATGCTCAACGCAGATATCGTAACCGGAATTTCCCTGATGCTGCTCTTTGTTGCATTTCGTTTTACCCTTGGATTTTCCACGGTACTGCTGGCACACATCACATTCAATATTCCTTATGTAATATTGAGTGTCATGCCAAAATTAAAGCAGACAAAAAAGAGTACTTATGAAGCCGCACTGGATCTGGGAGCTTCTCCGATCTACGCATTTTTCAAAGTCGTACTGCCGGATATCATGCCGGGGATCATTTCCGGTTTTCTTCTGGCATTTACAATGTCACTGGATGATTTTGTAATCACACATTTTACGAAAGGACCGGGGGTGGATACCCTTTCCACCAAGATCTACAGTGAAGTGCGTAAAGGAATTAAACCGGAAATGTATGCACTTTCCACAATCATGTTTATGACAGTACTTGTTCTGCTGTTTTTGATCAACTTTACACCGGAGCAGAAAAAGTCTTCCCCATCAGCCGCTTCTAAGCGCAGAAGGCATCAGAGCATCAGCCATATCATCTTCAAGCGCGTAGTACCGGCTGCCATGATCCTTGTCATTGCCGCCGGCGGATTTTATTACGGATCCAAAAACGGAGTGACCGGCGGAGACAATCAGCT
>ERZ791934.2782-NODE-2782-length-9942-cov-18.752503_pt1 | contig 9942 bp, 9 predicted proteins | sample MGYA00510125_ERZ791934 | MGnify/ENA primary metagenome ERZ791934 (study PRJEB30046, sample SAMN00993240) | human gut metagenome | study: EMG produced TPA metagenomics assembly of the A metagenome-wide association study of gut microbiota in type 2...
TGGATTATCCCAATCAGCTGCTGTGGGAGATTACGAATTTTTATCCCAGCGAATTTGCAGTGGGGAATCGGGCGCTCGATATCATCGAGCAGCGGCTGGGCTACCGCCTGTCGCAGGACGAGGCGGGATTCATCGCTCTGCACATCGTCAATGCGGAGATCGACGGCAAAATGTCCGACATGGTGCGCATCACCGAGCGGATCCGCCGCATCACCGGGTATCTGGTAGGGACCCTCGACCATTTCAACGACGCGAAGTACGCGGAGGTACAGGACCGCGTCAAGCACTCCCTAGGTACCGGCTCCGGAGAATTGGAACAGGTTGGATAAACGGTCGGCAGAAAAGCGCCCGGGGCCGGTACGCGGTCCCCGGGCGTTTATTCGGAAAGGAGAAGAACCCATGGCGGCCATTCGTCTGGCGGGTGTGATCCGGGAGTCTATCGTGGACGGGCCCGGCTTCCGGTTCGTGGTGTTCACCCAGGGCTGCCCCCATCATTGCCCCGGCTGCCAGAACCCCGGCACCCATGATCCTGCGGGAGGATATGATGGGGATACCGACCGGCTGTTTGAGGAATTCTGCAAAAACCCTCTGCTGGCCGGTATGACCTTTTCTGGCGGCGACCCCTTCCTGCAACCCCTTCCCCTGGCGGATCTGGCACACAGAGTGCATGAAGCGGGGAAGACCGTCATCACCTATACCGGTTACACGATGGACTATCTCCTCGCGCATCTGGAGGAGCAGGAGGGCTGGCGGGAGCTGCTTCTCGGGACCGACCGCCTGGTAGACGGACCCTTTATCGAATCCCTGCGTTCTCCCCTGCTTCATTTCCGCGGCTCCTCCAACCAGCGGCTGCTGGACGTCCCCGCCTCCCTGGCCGCCGGGCGGCCCATCCCTTGGGAAGGCTAAACAACAAAAAACAGGCCGGCCGGAGCGGGACCCCTCGCTCCGGCTGGCCTGTTTTTTCTCCGCAGCGTCCTACATCCCGCCTCCGTAGTAACGCCGGGCCAGCTCCACAATGGCATTTAAGCACTTGTCATCCCGCTGCCGCCAGAGCAGATGCTCCTCGCTGGGCGGGATATCTCTCAGGGGGACGAAGACCACGTGCTCTCCGGCACTGAAGCGATAGAGCTCAGACAAAACAGCAATCCCGCATCCGCAGGCCACCATGGTGAAGATTTGGGGAATGGAGTCCGCCTCCTGGACCACGTGGGGTGAGAAGCCATTCCGGCCGGCATAAGTTACCACCGTGTCAAACTCCACACCGGAGATTTTGTAGTCTGGGACCAGAAACGCCTCATGCCGCAGTTGAGAGAAGCTCAGCTCTCCCGCCCCAGCCAGGGGGTGGCCGCCGGGCAGCACGGCGCAGATCTGGCTGACGGACAGGCTCTGCCGCCCCACGTTGTTCGCCCGGGGCCGGCCAAAAGCCAGGACGAAGTCTGCCATGTGGTCATCCAGGGCGCGGAGAAGGCCGTTTTCGCTGTAAAAGCGCAGCTCCAGCCGGAGGTTGGGGTATTCCTCCTCGATATGCCGCCGCAGGCCGAAGCGGACCAGGCCCGAGATGTCGCCCGCCGCCGTCCGGGCATTGTTCACCCCCTTACGATATACCTCCAGCATCTCCTCACACGCCCGTGCGAACTCCTCCCCCGCCGCTGTCAGTGCCACTGTCCGTGTGCTGCGCTCCACCAGCCTGAGGTTCAGTTCGCTCTCCAGCGCCGCGATGCTTTTGCTCAGGGCTGGCTGGGTGATGTATAGCTGCTTCGCCGCCTGAGTGTAGCTTCCGGACTGGCAGAGCGCATAGAAATGGGACATCTGCGCGATAGTCATACAGCCACCTCCTCGTGGTATGGCCATTATATAACATTTCCTTATAAATAAAAAGGAAAAACATGAATTTAACAAATAAGCCGACCCGTGTTATAGTTGCCATGGAGAGAGGTGTGCGGTGAAACCGCACCAAAGACAGAAGGAGGAAGAACGATGAAACAGACAAACGCATCCCCCAAGCACAGCTCGTTGGTCTACTACCTGGGGACGCTGGCCATGCTGGCGAGCATGCTACTGCTCCCCCATCTGATCCCGTCCTGGGCTGACGGGATCACCCCCGCCGGCGTGTCCATCGCCTGCGTGTTTGTGGGTGCCATTATCGGCATCCTGACCACCAACGACCTGATCCTGTGCGCCCTGTTCGCCATGGGCGGCCTGGTAATCAACGGCATTCAGACCCCTGCCCAGGTGATCAGCTCCTTTATGGGCGCCTCCTATGTGTGGCAGATCGTGGTGCTCTATGCCCTGTGCTACGTCATCATCCGGGACAACACCGGCGAGGTCATCGCCCGGTTCCTCCTGACCCGCAGATTCACTCAAAAATACCCGATGGTCATGGTGATGATGCTCCTCTTCGCCTTTGGCCTGGCCGCCGCCTTCATGGGGGTGTTCGGCGCCCTCATCGTGGGTTTCACCCTGCTGGATGGAATCTACGCCGAGGCCGGTATCGAGCCCAAAAGCAAGCTGGCCCGCCTGCTATGCCTGGGCGCCTTTATCACCATGTGTATCGGCCCTATGACCATCGGCAGCATGGCGGCCCTTAATCTGGCGGCAGGGCAGTTCTTTCTGGCCGCTGCTGGGGTGCAGGTAGTCACCTTCCGCTTCGTGGCGGAGGCCTTTGCCATTCTCATTGCCTTCTGCGCCGTCTTCGCTCTGGCCCTGCGCTTCCTCTTTCGGTGCGACATCCGAGCCCTGGGCCGGGTAGATCTGGCCCAGGCCCTGGCGGACAAGCCCCTGCGCCTGACCCGGAGGCAGTGGATCCCCCTGGCCGCCTTTCTGATCATCGCCCTCCACTCCTTCACCAGCCCCTACTGGCCTGAGATGCCGGTGCTGAGCGCCCTAAAGGAAATGGACACCGTTCTTTTTACCTCAGTGGCCCTGGCGGTGCTGGCCCTTATCCGGGTGGACGGGGAACAGATCTTCTGCCCTGTGGAGGCCTTCACCAAGGGCGTGAGCTGGCCCATTGTCATGGCCGTGGCCTCCATGGCAGCTATCGGCGGCCTGCTGGTGGCCGACGAGTACGGCATCAAAGCCTGGCTGACGCAGGCCCCGGGTGGCCTCTTCTCCAATCACAGCCCCCTGCTCTTTGTGGCCATGACGGTACTTATTACCTTGCTGCTCACCAACTTCTTCTCTAACACAGCCACCCTGCTGGTGGTCTCCTCCCTGGTATCCGCCCTGAGCGGTCCCCTGGTGGATGCAGGGTATGACATCACCATCCTGGCCGTGGCCATCTCGCTGAGCTCCATGGTGGCCTACCTCACCTACGCGTCCAGCGGTCAGGCAGCCATCCTGCTCAGTCAGAAAAACATGGACAACAAATTCATCTGGACCTACGGTATCGCGGCTATGCTGCTCTATGCGGCGGTGGTTATTCTGGTGTCCGCGGTGTGCCTCTTCTTTTGAAAGGAGTGTTTCGCCATGAATTATCCCTCTTTGGTGTCCCTGAGGGAGGTTGCCCCCAGGGACGGCTGGCAGAAATTCAAGACCGTCCTTCCAACCGAGGTTAAGCGGGAGCTTATCTGTAGTATGATCGACTACGGCGCCCGTGAGCTGGAGATCGGCGTCTTCAGCTCCGACCCCGTCCGGGGCCGGCAGTACCAGGATCTGGACTCCCTCTGCCAAATGGTGCTCCCCTACGCCGCCGAGAAGGGCGTCAGAGTGACCGCCCTGGTGGAGAGCGTGGAGGCCGCCCGACGGGCCAGTACGCTGGGCATCCGCCACGTGGACTTCTTCCTCTCCGTCAGCGACACCTTCGGCCGGGGCTTCGGCTCCACGCCGGTGGAGGCCTTCGCCACCCTTGAAGCCATCGCCAGCCTCCCGGATCTCCAGGTGCAAGCGGCCCTGGGCGCGGTCTTCGGCTGTCCCTTCGGCGATGCCACCCCTCTGGAGAAAACCCTGGCCTATGCCCGGCGAGCCATGGAGCTGGGGGCCTCCTCCCTGGGCCTGGGAGACTCCGCCGGAATGGCCGACCCCATCCATACCGAGCGCATCCTGCGGGGGATTCTGGAGCGCTTCCGGCCAGAGCAGATCTCACTGCACATCCACAACACTGAGGGATTTGGTCTTGCCAACTGCGTGAAAGCCATGGAGTTGGGCTTTACCCGGTTTGACGTGTCCCTGGCCGGCATGGGCGGCTGCCCCGTGATTCCCAATGCCAAGGGGAACATTCCCACCGAAGATTTCGTCAATCTGCTCCACAAAATGGACATCGACTGCGGCATTGATCTGGATCGCTGCACCGTGGCCTCTTTGGACATGAGCCGCCGGATCGGCGCACCGGTCATCAGCAGTATGGTGGGCAACACCCTTCTGAAACAGGATGCCTCCCCGCTACCTTGTTAAATGAACGGCTACCTATGTCTAAAAAAGCGCCCGCCTGCGCATAGCAGTTGGGCGCTTTTTTCATGTGCATCTCGGAATGTATAGGCTGGAACCTTCGTTTACTGTCCTTCCTTCTTCTCCCGTTCCGCCATCTCGCCAGCAATCTTCTGGAAACTGTCGGCAATAAATCCATAGTTCTCCCGGCGGTGGGGTACCAGGCACTCGCTACAGTCCTTGACGCCGCTTTCCAAATAGGTGAAGTTTCCCCCGCACTTCCGCCCCAGCATATAAAGCGGGCAGTAGCAGAACAGGCAGTTGAACTCCGTCCCCTCCGGCACCGGGTGGCAGGGGTAATATTCGCACTCCTTGTTGGTATAGAAAGCGAAGTGCTTGCCCTCCCAGTATTTTTTTTGTTCGCCCATAACCGTATCTCCTTCCCGTTGCGTCAATTCTCTTTTGTCTCCTCCCAAGGGGTAAACAGACAGTAGGCGGGGCATAGCTCCCCCATATAGATCCACACGTTCTCCCCCATCTCCACCGGCTCCGGGAAGGTCAGGTTGGGGATGAACAGCTTCAAAGTGGTACGTTTCTTCCCTTTCAGATTTACCCCCTCCGCCGTGGGGTGGGTCCGGAATTCCTCTACCTGCTGTGCCAGGTCGGCGATGCCCAGCTCCCGCGCCAACCGGGGCAGCACCTCGTTCTCCTTACAGTAGGATACGTGGTCGGGGTTCTTGATCCAGGTGAGATTCAGCATAGCGGTCTCCTTCCTTTCTGCTCGTCGTCACTGTCTCCTGCATAAAGCTGCGGCCGCGGCAGATCCCATGATCCGCCGCGGCCGCTTTTCCGCGCGCTTTCCCGGCGCACACCGACGTGCGCCCCACTCTCAAACACCATAGGTCTTCCGGCTCGTGCCTTTCCAGAGCGATCTCGCTCCTGCGTCTGCCGTTCCGCCTTCTCAGGGCCCTGCCCCAATGACCGGCTCACGCCTCGAACGGCAACCTCAAGCACATACGGCTACGGGTATAGCTCCGGACTCCCACCGGCTTCCCTCATCCCTGCGCCTGCCCGAAGGGCAGCACTCGCGCAGAGTCATGATGCTCCATATAAACTTGGCTGTGCACCCTTATTATACTCCATGCAGGCCAAAAGTCAAGAGACGGGTGGCGGTCCTGCTGCCTCGGCATTCAGAAATTGTGTTTTGATGATATTCAGACCCAACCGGCCGCCGGCCGCCTTGCCGAACCCGTCGATAATCTGATTGATTGTATCCGCACTCTAAAAGATTTTTAATTTTTCCTTTGCACGGGTGATGGCTGTATAGAAAATGCCGTGGGAGATCTGCTCGGAATTGCTGCTGGGGATGACCTCCTTGGCGGAATTGTACTCGAGGCCCTGCGCCTTGTGAATGGAGACTGTATAGGCCAACTGAAAGGGGACGACCGAAAGCCCAAGGAGTGGTCGTTGGAGACCCCGTCCAGCTACAGACGAAGTCATCCCCAGACTCTTCCGTGTTTTTGATCTCGTCCCCGCCGGTAAAGCGGATCACCGCGGAGTCCTTGCTAAAATCGAGCGACGCGAGAAACCTGGGGGAAATGTACTTCCAGAATACGCGCTCCTGCCCTCGCTTCCCCGTATTTAACACCAGGAACAAGATACCGGGGTCCAGCGTAACCTCCAAAGCCACATATGCAGGGAAGGCAAGATCCCGTAGCCGATAGTGGACAGCGCCGTCCAGCGATATCTGCGGGGTCGAGGTTCCCTTACTCTGGACCACAAAGCTCCGCTTTGGCCGCCTAGACACCTTTGGAGACGGGACTAATTCAAACGTCCCATCCGTATTAGGCCATGTGTCTTCAGTCGAGAACCTCTCACTGATTTTCCGCCCGAGCCCAAAAATGCCTAGAGCATTGTAACAGCGTCCCGGTCATCACCAGACCATGCGGTGTGGGTGTTACTATATCGCTGAAGCTGTTCAGATATAATTTTCATGCCCCCTTCATGTTGACAGAAAATCCTTCCAAAATTGCTTATATGCTAATTGTAATCAATTTTCGCTCTTTATTACAAGCTACATGCCATATCCTCTGATTCCAAAATTATATCTTTTCCTTTCGCCTGCAAAATCCAGATAATATTTTGTAGTAAAACACCACTATAGCATGACTGATTGCCAGCATATCATAGAGGTATTACAAATTTAAAAACCACGTCTCAGCCTCAATCGGCTAAGACGTGGCTTTCAAATTTGGAACAGACGGTTAAAACCGACAAGAAAAAAGCCGCCCACAGGGCGGCCTCAAACCGAAGCCCAGCGTAGGCTAGTTCGGTTTGGAAAGGAGGAGCAGCGGCGTGAGCGCGCTCTGACATATAAAATAAGTCGGAGCAAGCGATCCATAGCTTGCTCCGACATGGTGCGCGAGGCGGGACTTGAACCCGCACGTGCGTAATGCACACTAGAACCTGAATCTAGCGAGTCTGCCAATTCCACCACTCGCGCATCTTTAGCGCTCTTTGCAGCGCGAAAATTATATTACCATCTGTCCCCCCACTTGTCAACTCCTTTTTTCGATCTTTTTGCTTTTTCTGGTGCGGAGTGGAAAATTCCAGTTGACAAATCCGTAACGGCTCGTTATAATAATCTAGCAGTCTTTCGAGACGACAATATGCGGATGTGCTGGAACTGGTAGACTGGCTAGCTTGAGGTGCTAGTGGCCCATGGCCGTACGGGTTCGAGTCCCGTCATCCGCACCATCGTAGACAAAACCTGCGTATAACGATAGTTATATGCAGGTTTTGTCTATACTTTGTAAAAGTGTATTAAAACCACAGCATAGAACTGGCTACCATTACATATTGCAAGTGTCAGCAAGCAGATTTAAAGAGATGGTATCTCTCTTAAACCTGCCTTTATTTATGTTTTGGAAAGTGAGGTACCTGTGAAACTTCCGTATGGCTACGTTTTAGCTGGCAAGGAAATCACTGCGCATGAAGAAAAAACAGATGCTGTCCGCGGTATATTTAAATACTATCTTGCTGGAGCCAGCTTAGGAAAGATTGTTAATATGCTCTTTGCAAAAGGACTTTCCTTCTCAACCGGTCATTCCAAATAGACCAAGGCCGCTATGGAAAAGCTTCCCGTTAACAAGAAATCTATTACAATCGTTGGCATGAAAGTATATTGGGATGCTCAATCGAAGAGGATGTAAAATATTATTCCATGTAAAGTTCTCTCCTCCAATATTCCGTACTGCCTTATTTCCACACACCGAAACTTTTTAATATATACCGATCAGATATTCAATGATATAGATTTTAGGTATCTTAAACGATTTCCCAATCTTCATTTAGTGGATTGCGCCATCCTTCAAAAGCTCATACGCCGTCTTCTTACCGATTCCGCTTTGAAATCTAAACAGAAAGAGATGTTCCAAAGGTATAGTGACCTCTGGAACATCTCTTTTTTGGTAGCTTAATTATCTTTAAATTTACGGTACAAGCACGAAAGCCCTCTCCTCCCAGCCGCTGCTTTGACTGTACGTTGTAATATTTTCCAAAGTTCTATTTTTACTTTTTAGTCTAATTATAGTCATTTATACAATTAAGCATGATTTTTTTCATACCTAATAATTGCTGTTTGACGCTTGACCCTATAACTTCATCTAAACTTAGATGGAGCATTTTTCTCAATAAGAGTGCTTCAGGAGGGCATCCTTATGTCCAGAATATAAGCAACACCCCGTCTGCCGAACCACAGGAGGGGTGTTGCCCATACTTAATCTATGAACTTATTTTCTCAAAAGACAGGAGCACCTCAATTGCGCAACCACGCCTTCTCCAATACTTCTACAATCATCTGCGTCCCAGGCATACGGGCGTAGCAGCATCGACGGTACCCCTTTTCATCCTCGGTCTCCGACTCAAAAATGATCTCGCCCCCCTGGCCCACGATGAAATCCCGATAAGCCGGGTAGTCCTTGACGTAGTAGGCGGTGTGGTGCATCCCGCCTCCCACCTCATCTACGAAGCGCTTATGTTCAATCTCGCCAAAGACGGGCTGGAGCACCTCCAGCTTCAGGCTGTCGGTCCAATCCAGCATGGCGATCCGAATCTGGCAGCCGGGAATTTTCTCCCCCCAGGCCCATACATTCATGGGTGTGAAGTCGTACACCTTCCCTGCGCCGTCGATCCCGAAGATCTGACGGATCTCCTCCAGCGCCCGGTCCATATCGGCCACGACGACACCCACATGGCCCACGGGCGGCAGACGGTCAATACTCATATCATCCACTCCTTGCTGTTAGACGCGGCCTTCCGGGCCGCGCCCTGTTTTTGATGGGGCCTCAGCAGAGCATCAGCCCGCAAAATTCATCCAGGTCCATGTTCTGAAAATACTGCCCGATTTCCCCCGCCGGCACCGTTGCCCGCAGAGCTTCCTCCCGCAGAGGACAGCCGATCAACCGCCGGGCCAGCTGGTCGGGTTCCTTTCGGGAGAAGAAGTCCCCATAGAAGGACAGCGCCTGGATTGCACCCTCCTTCAAATCCAGGCAGACCCGGATCTCGCCGCAGCCCTCTACCCTGCGGCGCTTGTCGATCTGACACCGGGGGGAACTTCCATAGTTCCACTCCCAGCGGTCGTACACCGCCTGCCGGATACGCTCCACCTGGTTCAGATCCCCCCGATCCAGCTCATAGGGGACTAGGTCACATACCTCTCCCAGGCAGGACCACAGCCGCTCCATGAAGGATTCTGTGGGCATCGGCTGATGCATATAGGGCTTGATGTTGGTGACCCGGCTGCGCACCGAGGGCAGACCCTTGGAGGTCAGCTTGTCCCGGCTGGGAGCCAGCGCTGAGGACACCACGCTCAGGTCAGAGTCATACAGGAGCGTGCCGTGGTGCATCACCCGGCCCTCCTTCACATACTGGGAGTTGCCCGAAAACTTTCTGCCCCGGATGGTCATGTCATTTCGGCCGTTCAGCTCCGCAGGCACCCCCAGGCTCTCCAGCGCCCAGATCACCGGGCGGCAGAAGGTGGAGAAGTCAAAGTCGCTGCCCGTGTGGTCGGCGATGAAGGTGAAGTTCACGTTCCCCAGGTCGTGATAGACCGCCCCGCCCCCGGACAGCCGGCGGACCACTTGAATCTGGTTGGCCCGCACATAGTCGGCGTTGATCTCGGCGAAGGTATCCTGGTGCTTGCCCACCACGATCGTCTGGTCGTTGCGCCAGAGCATGAGATAGGACCGGTTCCGAGGCATCTGGTCAAAAATATACTGCTCCAGCGCCAGATTGAAGCGGGGGTCGGTGCTGGGGCTTTGGATGGCACGCATCGTGGCACAGGCTCCTTTCTCTCACAGGGATCGAATGAGCGCCGCGGCCGTCTCCGCCATCAGGCAGTGGCCGGCGGCGTTGGGGTGGAGGCCATCCGGCTGAAAGAGCCCCTCCTCTCCCCATCGGGTGAAGGCCCGGTCGAAGTCCAGGACCGGCAGACGGAAGGCAGCGGCAAAGCGGCGCAGCCAGCTCTGGTACTCGGCCAGCAGCTCTGCCGCCCGCTCCGGCATCAGCTCCGCCCACTCC
>ERZ791934.2783-NODE-2783-length-9939-cov-5.065561_pt1 | contig 9939 bp, 7 predicted proteins | sample MGYA00510125_ERZ791934 | MGnify/ENA primary metagenome ERZ791934 (study PRJEB30046, sample SAMN00993240) | human gut metagenome | study: EMG produced TPA metagenomics assembly of the A metagenome-wide association study of gut microbiota in type 2...
TCTGGCTTCCCCAGCCGATATCCGTCAGTTCTCCCTGGATGCCTGAGAGCTTCTGTTCCTGCTCCTGCTGTTTCAGAAGATACAGTTTGGCTTTCAGCATCTGCATGGCTTTATCTTTATTCTGGAACTGTGACCGCTCATTCTGACACTGTACCACGATCCCTGTGGGAAGGTGGGTGATTCGTATGGCGGAAGATGTTTTATTGATATGCTGTCCGCCCGCGCCGCTGGAACGGTAGGTGTCTATTCTCAGATCATCATCCTTGATCTCAACGTCCACATCCTCCTCGATATCCGGCATAACATCGCAGGACACAAAGGATGTCTGCCTCTTTCCCGCTGCGTTGAAAGGGGAAATGCGGACAAGACGGTGGACACCTTTTTCGGACTTCAGATATCCATAGGCATTCTCACCGTTGACCTGGAAGGTTACAGACTTGATACCCGCCTCATCCCCGTCCAGATAATCCAGTACCTCTGTGCTGAAACCGTGGCGGTCAGCCCATTTCATATACATACGGTACAGCATGCTTGCCCAGTCGCAGGACTCGGTTCCGCCGGCCCCTGCATGGAGGGTGACAATGGCATTGTCCTTGTCATACTCCCCTGACAAAAGGGTTTTGACACGAATATTTTCAAAATCTGTGATAAACTCATCCAGCATTTCCTGGATATCCGGGATGACGGAGGCATCATTCTCCTCGTATCCCATCTCGATCATCAGCTCGATCTCTTCCTTCTGGTTCTGGAGCTTATTGTAGATCTCTATATCTTCTTTGAGGGTGCTCAGCTCCTTCATCATTTTCTGGGACCGCTCCGGGTTATCCCAGAAATCCGGCGCCTCCATTTCCCTCTCTAATTCTTCAACCCGCTTTTCCTTATTAGCCAGGTTAAAGTGAATCCCTCACTTCCACTAATGGTCCTGTGTAGTTGTTCAAAGTATATTTGAACTGGTCTAATTCTACCATTTAGCTTCACCTCTTTCTGTGAATATTTTTTTTATTTTTATTCTTCGTCGATCTCCACAGTCACCATGTAAATGGATACCTGCTGTTCGACCTTGCGCACAGTGCCTGCAAGCTTTGTGAGCGGCCGTTTCAGATTGCTGGACATGGCTATGGCGTCCTTGATGGTATAATAATACATCATACCTGACATGGTGCTGGCCCTGTCTTCCTTCAGCTCTACGCGGTCGCCGGGTTTTACCAGACCCTCGCGCTCCATGGTGAAATCCACCATCTGTCCCATTTTATCACCTTCCTGCTCACATAAAGTGTGTTTTTCACACACCCGGGTGCTGACATATGCCGGGGCCGTTGCAGCCCGGAGGATCTCCGGATGTAACAGCCCCGTATCTTACTGTGATCTTTTACAGTGCTGCTTAAACCGGCTTTCTGCCGCAGCACTGTTTGTATTTCTTACCGCTTCCGCAGGGGCAGGGATCATTGGGATATACCTTTTTCTCTGCTCTCTGCACCGGTTTCTTAGGACCTGATTCATCCTTGTTGGTGCCTGTCACCTGTGCCACCTGTTCTCTCTCCACCTTCTGCTCGATCCTTACGTGGTACAGCAGACGCAGAGTCGTCTCCTGGATAGCGGAGATCATGGTGTCAAACATTTCATATGCCTGCATCTTGTATTCCACCTTGGGATCACGCTGGCCGTATGCCTGCAGGCCGATACCCTGACGGAGCTGGTCCATATCGTCGATGTGGTCCATCCATTTCTGGTCGATCACTTTCAGAAGGATCACGCGCTCCAGTTCGCGAAGCTGCTCCGGTTCCGGGAACTCCGCCTCTTTTTCCTCATAGAGCTTGACTGCCTCTTCCTTGAGGTTCTGTTTTAACTGGTTCTTCTTCAGACCTTTTACTTTTTCTTTTGTGATTGGTCCCAGCGGAATCGTAGGCAGAAGAACGCTGTCCAGCTCTCCCAGATCCCATTCTTCTGAATCCAGATCATCGGAGATGCACATGTCAACTGCGTGCTCTACGGTATCGGTGATCATCTTGTAGATGGATTCCCGCATGTTTTCCCCATCCAGAACACGGCGTCTCTCTTTGTAGATGATCTCACGCTGCTCGTTGTTTACCTGGTCATATTCCAGCAGGTTTTTACGGATTCCGTAGTTATTGCCCTCGATCTTCTTCTGGGCTTTCTCAATAGCACTGGAAAGCATTTTGTGCTCGATCTGTTCATTTTCCGCAACGCCTAAGGATTTGAACACACTCATCAGCTTCTCGGAACCGAACAGACGCATCAGATCATCTTCCAGGGAAATGTAGAAGCGGGATTCACCCGGGTCTCCCTGACGTCCGGAACGGCCTCGCAGCTGGTTGTCAATTCGCCTTGACTCATGGCGTTCTGTACCGATGATCTTCAGGCCGCCTGCCTGTCTGGACACATCGTCCAGCTTAATATCCGTACCACGACCTGCCATATTGGTGGCAATGGTAACAGTTCCGGCTTCACCGGCATGAGCTACGATCTCAGCCTCCATCTCATGGAACTTGGCATTCAATACCTGGTGCTGGATGCCTTCGCGTTTCAGCATGCGGCTTAAAAGCTCGGAGGTCTCAATGGTGATAGTACCAACAAGCACCGGCTGTTTCTTGGCATGTGCTTCCTTGATAGCCTCCACAACTGCATTGAATTTTTCTTTCTTTGTCATATAAACAGCATCGTCGCTGTCAATACGCGCCACCGGTTTGTTGGTGGGAATCTCAATAACGTCCATGCCGTAAATGTCACGGAACTCTTTCTCCTCCGTAAGCGCAGTACCTGTCATACCTGACTTTTTATTGTATTTATTAAAGAAGTTCTGGAAAGTGATAGTTGCCAGTGTCTTGCTCTCTCTTCTCACCTTCACATGCTCTTTTGCCTCGATCGCCTGATGAAGACCATCTGAGTAACGGCGTCCCGGCATGATACGTCCTGTGAACTCATCCACGATCAAGACTTCGTCGTCTTTGACCACATAATCCTGGTCACGGAACATGAGGTTGTGTGCGCGCAGCGCAAGTATAATATTATGCTGGATCTCCAGATTCTCCGGATCTGCCAGATTTTCAATGCTGAAGAATTTCTCTACTTTATGGACACCCTGCTCAGTCAGGTTGACAATCTTGTCCTTCTCATTGACAATGAAATCTCCGGTCTCGATGATCTCCTCACCCATGATGGCTGTCATCTTTGTCATTTCCCCGCTGGCTTCACCGCGCTCCAGCTGTTTTGCCAGTATATCGCAGACTTCGTAGAGACGGGTAGACTTTCCGCTCTGTCCGGAAATAATAAGAGGTGTTCTTGCCTCATCGACCAGCACAGAGTCCACCTCATCGATGATGGCATAGTGCAGGTCTCTCTGTACAAGCTGCTCTTTGTAGATGACCATGTTGTCACGCAGATAGTCAAATCCCAGCTCGTTGTTGGTCACATAAGTGATATCACACGCATACTGCGCGCGTCTCTCGTCGTTTTTCATGGAGTTCAGGACCACACCTACCGTCAGTCCCAGGAACTCATGCACCTTGCCCATCCACTCCGCGTCACGGTGTGCCAGGTAATCGTTGACAGTTACAATGTGTACGCCTTCACCTTCCAGGGCATTTAAATATGCGGGAAGTGTGGAGACAAGGGTTTTACCTTCACCGGTCTTCATCTCGGCAATACGTCCCTGATGAAGAATAATACCGCCGATGAGCTGCACTCTGTAGTGCTCCATATTCAGCACTCGCTTGGCAGCTTCCCTCACCGTAGCAAATGCTTCCGGCAGCAGGTCATCCAGTGTCTCTCCCTCTTCCAGACGTTTTTTATATTCTCTGGTCTTACCGCGCAGCTCGTCGTCACTTAACGCCTGCATGGTGGGGCGCAGAGCTTCGATTTTGTCCACAGTGGCAGTGATACGTTTTAATTCCCTCTCACTGTGGGTTCCAAACATTTTTTGAACTAAACTCATGTTTTATGCTCCTAATTTTCCAATTTTCAGACTGCAGCAGGACTTCCCCAAAATAGGAAACCCTATTTTCGTGGATATTATTCCACATTACTTTACATTGTAACACTTTCTTTCTTTGAAAACAACATAAAAAAAGAGTCCCTCAGCGGGGCAGATCCGTCCCCTGACCCGGATGCGTTTCTCTCAGCACCGCTGTTATCCGCTCCTCCAGATAGATCAAACTGCCATTATCTATCAGATAATGGAATGGTATGACTTTCCCGCCTTTCGCAATGTACTGTTCCAGCAGTCCGTCTGTGACCCGCTGCTCCAGCAGTATGGAGTCAGGATTAATGACAATGGCATCGTATTGTCCCAGCAGCATACTGTCTGCTTCCACGGATAATGTATTCTCAAAGTGTGTGCTGACAGATTTCAGTTTTGGCAGAAAATACGCAAGCTGGTCTGTGATGATCTGTGCGAACTTATTGGTTCTGCAGAAAATCCCCACTGACGCTGAAGGGTCCAGTCTGGAAATATTCACAATAGTATCTCTGCTTGGTGCCACAGCCACCTTTACCAGAATATTTTTCTTTTCCCCTATATGCTCTGCAACCTGTTCATAATGTGTTGTTGTGGTCAGTATCAAATCATAACTGGACAGCAGGGCCTGAGGATTGTCGTCCAGCAGAATCGTTTCCACCAAAAAGGCGGAGATACTGATATCCGGTATATAGAGAAGCTGTTTTTTAAAAATTTCCAGTGATTCAGCATTGCAGTCGATAACTGCCACACGCAGGCCTCCATTCTCTCCCTCTCTCTTCGCTATGCTTATGTTCATCAGGTTCAATATTTCCGGAACAGAAAAATTCCAGTCCTCCAGTGTGTCAAGAAGACTGTCCAGTAACTCAATGGCAGCCATGCGCTTCTCATTCCCTGTCATGATCGCACTATTATGTATATATGAGCCGCTGCCCTGTATCACTTCGATGACCCCATTGTCAGCAAGTTCTTTATATGCCTTTTTTACCGTTCCTCTGGAGATTCCCAGGCGTTCAGCCAATTCCCTTTCTGTGGGCAGCTTGTCCTCAGGATTTAGCCTGCCCTGCTTAATATCCTCCAGAATTTCATCCACTAATTGTTTATAGATTGGCTTGTTTTCATCTTTGTTGATCATCTATATTCTCCTTGATTACCATACATCTTTTATTTCCCATACACAGATGTTTCTTAGATATTATACCAATAATATACCATGATAAGCAACAGCGCATTCCTTTTTAACTGTTATATAGCACTTTTATACAATTTGCAAACCTTAATATTGGTATATATTTTAAAAATAAATGATTGCCATTTCTCCTTATTGGTATTATTATTTTAGTATACCAATTTGCAAATGGTACACTATAGAGTCATTTAATAAAAAGGAGGAATCAATAATTATGTGGTATGGAGGAGACTATAATCCGGAACAATGGGGGCCTGAGACAATAGATGAGGATATCCGTTACATGAAAGAAATGCATGTCAACTGCGCAACCGTAGGTGTCTTTGCATGGCCAAAGCTGGAACCGGAAGACGGGGTATTTGACTTTGAATGGATGGATCAGATTCTTGACAGATTATACAAAGAACATATTGATGTCATACTCGCAACCCCTACAACAGCAATGCCTTACTGGCTGGAACAAAAATATCCTGATATTATGCATGTGGATATTGAAGGCCGCAGAGTACAGGGCGGCTCCCGGGAAAAAATATGTCCGAACAGCAGTGTATACAGAAAATATTCCGCCAGGATTGCCGGTGAATTGGCAAAACGTTACGGGCATCATCCTGCGGTAAAGCTCTGGCACATTAATAATGAGTACCATTTTTACTGCTACTGCCCTGCCTGCGCAGAGGAGTTCCGTAACTGGCTTAAAAGAAAGTATATAGACATCCATGCCGTGAACACTGCGTGGAACACCGCCTTCTGGGGACATACATATACAAGCTTCACACAGATACTTCCCCCCAGCTATCTTACAGATATTAAGAAGAATCAGCTTGCCGGGCGCGATGTAGCCTGTTTCCAGGGCCAGTATATTGATTATATGCGTTTTATGAGCAGCAGTATCCGTTCCTGTATTGAAAATGAAAAAAAGGAGATTCGGAAGTATTCCGCGCTTCCTGTCACCAATAATTTTTCTGATCTGGTAAAGACTTATGATTATTGGGAGGTATCAAAAGCAGTTGATGTGATTTCCTGGGACAATTATCCCACGATCCATACCCCTATGTATAAACCTGCATTTATCCATGACCTGATGCGCTCCATGAAATCACAGCCATTCTATATGATGGAGCAGAACCCTGGGAATATCTCCTGGGAAGATTACGGTCCCGTCAAGCGTCCGGGCGAAGTTGCTGATATCTGCTGGCAGAGCACCGCCCACGGCGCTGACAGCAATCTGTTTTTCCAGTGGCGGCAGTCCAGAGGCGGAGTGGAAAAATTCCATGGTGCCATGGTTCCCCACAGCGGCAGGCTGGACACCAGAATGGGTGCCGAACTGATTCGCCTCGGAGAGCAGTTTGAACATTTAGGAGATACTGTGGAGGGTGCCATGCCGGATGCCAGGGCTGCCATTCTCTTTGACTGGGAAAACTGGTGGGCCATTGAGGGATCTGCCATCCACAACTGCCACTTAAAATATTACGACCAGGTGCTGAAATACTACCGTGCTTTCTACGAAATGGGTATATCCGTTGATATTGTCTGTGAATCCACCTGTATGGATAAGAAATATGACCTCATTGCAGCCCCATGCTTTTATATGTGTTCCCCTGAGTTTTCTGATAAAGTAAAAGACTACGTAAGCGCAGGCGGTACATTCATCACCACTTTCCTGAGCGGTATCACAGACAGAACAGATAATGTAATACTGGGCGGCTATCCCGGTGCTTTCCGTGATGTACTGGGTCTCTGGGTTGAGGAGATAGACGGCATGTATCCCGATATGAAAAACAGTATCGTTTTGAATGACGGTTCCCAATATGAATGCGGGGAAATCTGTGACCTCATCCGTCTGGAATCGGCAAAGGCAATGGGGGTCTACGGAAAGGATTTTTATCGTGATACCCCCTGTGTGACGGTCAATGCTTATGGAGACGGGCACGCCTATTATATAGGCACAAGCCCGGAGCACGGATGTATCAGAAAACTACTGTCAGACATCTGCCGCAGTCTTAGCATACCAACATACGACCTGCCTGAGAATGTTGAGGCAGCATTCCGTATCAAAGACGGAAAAAAATTCACCTTCCTCATGAATCATAACAATGAAACCGTACATGTAAATCTAGATACCCCTTATCATGACATCATCAGCGGACACAGAATATCCGGATTAGTTCCCATGTCTCCCCGCCAGTGTATGATCCTGGAGGAGCTTGCAAAGGCGGACTAATGGTTGATCAGCACTACAGCCAACACGAAACGTTTATATTTCTTGTAAAAAAGGAGGTTTTACATTGAAAAGAAAAATAATTACAGTCCTGCTCACCTGTCTTATGGTTTTTTCGGCATCAGCCTGCGGTGAAAAGGCGGACACGTCATCCGGCTCCGAAAACGACACACCGAAAAGCAGCGCTTCAGATTCTGAAGACAACACACTAACGGTCTGGACATGGGACCCAAACTTTAACATTTACGCGATCAATAAAGCGGCTGAACTCTACGCAGCAGACGGCCATGAGGATTTCCATGTAAAAGTCACTGAGATTGAATCTCAGGATATCGAGACAAAGCTTACCACTATCGCCAATGCGGGAGAACTGGAAGCTTTGCCGGATATTTTTCTGATACAGGATGCCTCTTTTCAGAAATTCGCGCAGAATTATCCTGATATTTTTACTGATCTGACAGACTCCGGCATTGATTTTTCCCAGTTTTCCGCGGCTAAAACTTCATATTCTGTGGTAAACAAAAAAAATATGGGGATTCCCTTTGACAGCGGTACCGCAGTAAACTGCATACGCACCGACTATCTGGAACAGGCCGGTTTCACAGTGGAAGACTTTACAGATATCACATGGTCTGACTATATGGAAAAAGCAAAAATAGTAAAAGAGAAAACAGGACAGCCGATGCTTACAGCCAAATCTGCAACCCCTGATATCATTATGATGATGCTGCAGTCCTGTGGCGCCTCGCTTTTCCAGGAAGACGTCAGAATGATGTGCTCAAAGAATGTATGTCCATCTATATACAGATGGTCAGAGACAACACCCTGGAAGAAATGCCAGGATGGGATCAGTATATTGCCTCTATCAATAACGGTACCGTGGCAGGTGCCATGAACGGATGCTGGATCATCGCATCCGTTGAAGCCAAAGAAGACCAAGCAGGGAAATGGGCAGTCACCAATCTCCCACGCCTTGACAGCATTCCTAATGCCACAAATTATTCCAGTAATGGCGGTTCCACATGGGCTATTACCTCCCAGTGCAAAAACCAAAAACTGGCTCAGGATTTTTTCAAATCCACATTTGCAGGAAGCCAGGCACTTTACGATGATATTCTGTCCAAAGGCGCCCTGTCCACATGGCTGCCTGCCGGAGATTCCCCTCTCTATGAAGAACCGGTAGATTTCTTCGGCAAAGATGCAGTCTACAAAAAGATCGTAGAATATTCCTCTGAGATTCCATCCAGTGTAACCAGCCCTTACTACTATGACGCCAGAGATGCCATGTGTACTGCTCTGTCCAATGTGATACAACAGAATGCCTCTCTGGATGAGGAATTAAAAACCGCCCAGGAAACGGCTGAATTTAATATCTCCAAATAAATCACCTGCACCTTTTATAAAAATACAAGCCGTCGGATATTTTCATATATCTGGCGGCTTATCAGTCACTGCTCTTATCATTTTGTTATAAAACAAGCAAAATCATACCTTCTCAACAGGTATCCAGATTTCATTATAATCATCCTCCGGGTTTTCGCATGGCGGTGTATACATCTCAATATTGTAATTGCCTGCCAGCTTATACGTCTTACAGGATGGCATCCATTCGCTCCATATTTTTGTATTCACATCCTGCAGTGCCTCCGGCAGCGCACCACGGCAGGGAAATACAGCCCATGTACCTGCGGGGATCACTCTGGTTTCATAACCGTCCGGAATTTCATTCCATGGAATATAATTATCGGCGATCAAATAATCAAAGTTTTTTCCGTCACTGTCCATACAGATTCCATACATCCCGCACACAACTTTGTCCTCATCACTTTCCATATGCTCCTTCCAGAATTTGGGAATTTCACCATAGGCAGTTTCTGTTTGAAACCTGCGCAGCCTTCCCATTACTGTAAACTGTGATTTTTCAACAATTTTGTACTCTAACATAGTACCACCCTCCAATGTGAGTTTGATTTTCAGCGGCGCAAAGAAATTCAGGTTACTGCCTTGTTCTCTTGCTGCGGAAGGATTTACCCCATGAAACTTTGTGAATGCCCTGGAAAAGCTGTCAGGTGAATCATACCCGTACTTCATGGCAGCATCGATCACTTTTATATCAGAAGAACAAAGTTCCTGTGCAGCAAGGGTCAAACGGCGGTTTCTTATATATTCACCAACTGTAAACCCGCATAGTACATTGAATATTTTTTGAAAGTAAAAGCTTGACACATAGGCTTTGCCGGCTATTTCATTTATATCAATATCAGCAGTCAGATTATCTTCTATATATGCGATCGCATTGGTGATACCCTCATTCCAACCGTTCATAAAGTACCTTCCTTCCCTGTCTCACTGTAATTGTATTATACGATTATGTATGTGCACTTTCCCGACTTTCCCTGTCCTTCTGTGTCGGGGATAAGAGTCTGTTTGAAAATTGCTTTCGGCAGGCTGTGTCACACTTTACAGGAATGAATTTTCAAACACGCTCAAATATATTAAGATTTTAAAAACTTACTAAATTTCTGATTATCTTTTCATAAGTTGGTAAATGCCGATATA
>ERZ791934.2788-NODE-2788-length-9914-cov-8.191196_pt1 | contig 9914 bp, 7 predicted proteins | sample MGYA00510125_ERZ791934 | MGnify/ENA primary metagenome ERZ791934 (study PRJEB30046, sample SAMN00993240) | human gut metagenome | study: EMG produced TPA metagenomics assembly of the A metagenome-wide association study of gut microbiota in type 2...
TAAGCGCAGAGTTTACAAGGGGTTGCGGGGACGAGGTACATTTTATGGATGAGGCCACATCTGCCCTGGACAACGAGAGCGAACATCTGGTATCGCAGTCTCTGGAACGTCTGGCGGCGGGCAGGACAACCCTTACGATTGCACACAGGCTGACAACCATCCGGAACGCGGACAGAATCCTTGTCCTGTCCGGCAGTAATATTATAGAAGAAGGAAATCACGAGGAACTGATTAAGAAGCAGGGAATCTATTACCAGCTGTACACCTCCGCAGGCGAAGCGGAGCAGAATTAGTGCGGTCCAGCGTATTTACGCCAGAAGGCACTAGATGGAAAATGAAGGAGAATAGCAGATGAGAGTAGCGATTGTTACGGACAGTAACAGCGGAATTACACAGGAGCAGGGAAGACAGGCGGGAATCTATGTGGTTCCGATGCCCTTTATGATGGCTGGAGAGACGTATTTTGAGGATATCAGCCTTACACAGAAATCATTTTATGAGAGGCTGGCGGAGGGCGCGGATATCTCCACGTCACAGCCGTCACCCGCGTCTCTGATCGACTTATGGAACGAGTTGTTAAAGGATCACGACTCTGTGATTCACATTCCCATGTCCAGCGGCTTAAGCAGCTCCTGCGAGACGGCCCACGCGCTGGCTGCCGACTTCGGCGGAAAGGTGCTGGTGGTCAATAACCAGAGAATTTCTGTTACACAGCGGCAGTCCGTTCTCGAGGCGAAGGCCATGGCGGATCAGGGAATGAGCGCGGAAGAGATTAAGAGGGTGCTGGAAGAGACGGCCTTCGATTCTACTATCTATATTACGGTGGATACCCTGGAGTATTTAAAAAAGGGCGGCCGGATTACGCCGGCAGCGGCACTGCTGGGAACCTTTTTGAAGATTAAGCCGGTTTTGACGATTCAGGGAGAAAAACTGGATGCATTTGCCAAGGCGAGAACCATGAAGCAGGCGAAGAGTATGATGGTTACAGCCATTAAGAAGGATTTAGAGGAGCGTTTTTCCGATCCGGAGGGTGCGGCTGTCCATATGGCGGTAGCCCATACGGATAATGAGACGGCGGCTCTTGAATTTAAAAAGGAACTGATGGAGCTGTTCCCGAAGGCCGGCGATATCTACGTGGACCACTTATCCTTAAGCGTGTCCTGCCACATCGGACCGGGAGCGCTGGCTGTCGCCTGTACGAAGAAGCTGTCTCTATGAGCGGAACAGACCGGGAGGTGTGCTTAAGATGTTCTTCCAGGTAAAACCGATTAAACTGAAACACACCGTAAGCTTAAGGCTGGTGCTGATCCTGTTCTTCCTGATCATCGGTCTGGCTCCCATGCTGATCCAAAATAAGATCATGCTGGGAACCTACAGGCAGAACCAGATCGATGCGCGGATTCAGGATATTCAGAACCAGTGCTCGATCCTGAGCAATAAGATGACGCGGGGCGGCTACCTGGTGAATGAACCCAGGGATACGCTGTTAGACAATGAGATGTCTGTGAAAGCGGACATGTTCAATGGCAGAATTGTCATCGTCAATAAGAATTTCCGGATTGTTTCCGATACATTTTCGCTGTCTCTTGGCAAGCTGAACGTATCGGAGGAGGTGATCCGATGCTTCAACGGGGAGAACAGCAGCAAGTATAATTCGGACAAGAATTACGCGGCTCTGACGATCCCGGTTTACTCCAACAGCGAGGACAAGGTAATCGACGGTGTTATGATCGTGACGGCGTCCACCGAGGATCTGCTGACGCGGCTGTCCTCCGTGTCGGAAAAGGGCAGCTTCCTGCACCTCATGATATTTTCCATCCTGGCGATTCTCGTCGTGCTTCTCGTCAAGCTTCTGATGAATCCGTTTAAGGAGCTGCAGTGGAAGCTGAAACGGGTGGAGGAAGGCAACCTGGATGAGGAACTCTCCTCCAACGCGTATACGGAGACGCGGCAGATTACGGAATCGATCAGCAAGACGCTGAAAAAACTAAAGGCGGTGGATCAGTCGAGGGAAGAATTCGTATCGAATGTATCCCATGAGCTGAAGACGCCCATCACCTCCATCCGTGTTCTGGCAGATTCCCTGATGAGTATGGATGACGTACCGGTGGAGCTGTATCGGGAATTTATGACGGATATCTCGGACGAGATTGACCGGGAGAGCAAGATTATCGACGACCTTCTGTCTCTGGTCCGCATGGACAAGACGGCGGGGGCGGAGTTAAACATTGCGCAGGTGAATGTCAACGGCCTGCTGGAGCTGATTTTAAAGCGACTCCGTCCTATCGCAGGAAAACGCAATGTGGAGCTGACCTTTGAGAGCATCCGCGAGGTGACGGCGGACGTGGACGAGGTAAAACTGTCCCTGGCTCTCAACAATCTGGTGGAAAACGCCATTAAATATAACGTGGAAGGCGGATGGGTGCGCGTCACTCTCGACGCGGATCACAAGTTTTTCTACGTCAAGGTGGCAGACTCCGGAATCGGCATATCGGAGGAATTCCAGGAGCACATATTTGAACGATTTTACCGCGTGGACAAGGCACGTTCCAGGGAGACCGGGGGTACCGGCCTGGGCCTCGCCATCACGAAGAATATTATCCTGATGCATCAGGGAGCGATCCGGCTTACCAGCAAGGAAGGCGAGGGAACCACGTTTACCGTGAGAATCCCGCTCACCTATATTCCATAGAAACAGGAGGACGTAATTTATGAAACGATGGATATACAGTCTGCTCCTCCTGGTGCTTCTTGTCGTTCTGGCAGGCTGCCAGAGGAGAGACGGGAATGAGGAACAGACGGAGGGAGTGTACCAGATCTACTATATGAATTCCTCCATGACGAGGCTGGAGCCGCAGGACTATACGATGCCGCAGATGCCGGCGGATGGGACGGCCACCGAGACGGACTGGAAGATCACCAATCTGATGGAGCAGCTTAAGACGGTGCCGCAGGATTTAGACCGCCAGTCGGCAGTCCCGGATAAAGTGGGATTTGAACGGTATAAGCTGGAGGATACGGTACTCTACCTCTATTTTGACAACAATTACGCCATGATGAATCCGACGAGGGAGATCTTATGCAGGGCCGCTCTCGTGCGGACACTGACCCAGGCGGAGGGCGTGGACTACGTGGCCATCTATACGGCGGAGCAGCCCTTGATGGACAGCACCGGCGTGCCGGTGGGCGCCATGACAGGAGCCGATTTTATCGATAATATCAGCAATGTCAACGCGTTTGAGAAGACGGAGCTGACCCTGTATTTTGCAGACAGCACCGGAGAAAAGCTGGTGAAAGAGCAGCGGGAGGTCGTACATAACGTGACCACATCACTGGAGAAGCTGGTGGTGGAACAGCTGATCGCCGGGCCGGACAGGCCGGGAATCAACGCGACACTTCCAAAGGATACGAAGCTGTTAAACGTATCGGTCAATGAAAACGTCTGTTATTTGAATTTTGACGCATCATTTTTAAATAATTCGCTGGATGTTAAGGAATATATCCCAGTCTATTCCATTGTGAATTCTCTGGCCGCCGTATCGTCTGTCAATAAAGTACAGATCGCGGTCAATGGTTCCCAGGATGTGATGTTCCGGGATTCCATTTCCTTAAACCAGCTGTTTGAACGCAACTTGGATTACAACGCGGAGAATGAAGACAGTCCGCAGTAAACAGGAGGAAAGTATTTATAAAACGTCCATTATGTCTGATAGCAGGGGGATTCGTACTTGGAGAGACCGTCGTTCTGCTTTCTCTGACATCAGGACTTCTGATTCCGGCGCTTCTGGCGGCGGGAACAGGTGCAGTATGCCTGAAAAGGAGGAGCAAAGGTGCCGTGTGGCTGCCTGTGTTCCTCCTTTTTGTGCTGCTCGGAATGGGGCGGGCAGGGGATATGAAGCAGAAATGGGAGGCGCGGGAACGGGCCTGTATGGAGATGGCCGGCATTTATTCGGAACTGCATGGACGGGTGAGTGCAGTGGAGGAGTCTGAGGGAAAGGTACAGATTACGCTTGAGGAAAATGTGGTGCGGCCGCTGGCTGGGGGCGGAGAGGGCCGGTCCTTCAGCATGAGCCGGCAGATTCCCTGTGTACTGGTATCGTGGAAAACGGATGCGACGGAAGATATGCCGGACGCCCGGGACTTTAAGATTGGCAGTAATGTTACTGTGAGAGGTAAGCTGGAGTTATTTGCACGCGCCAGGAATCCGGGAGAGTTTGATTCCAGGAGTTATTACCGCGGACAGGGAGTGGACTGCCGTATGTATGGGGAAGAAGTGGAGATTGCGGGAGGAGACGTCTCCCCGCTTCCGGAGCTTTTGCGGCAAATCAGGGAAAAGGCGAAGCAGAATATTATGAGATCTGCGGCGGCGGAAGACGCGGGTATCTTTTCTGCGGCCGTTTTGGGGGATAAGAAAGCGCTGGACAGCGAGATTAAGGATTTATATCAGAAGAACGGTATCGCCCATCTGCTGGCCATCAGCGGCCTTCATTTATCGATTATCGGAATGGGGGGATATAAGCTGTTAAGAAAAGCCGGTTTAGGCTATAAAGGAGCCGGACTGGCGGGAGCTGCTTTTATCTTCTGCTACGGCGCGATGACCGGCGGATCACCTTCCGTGGTGCGGGCCGTCGTCATGATGAGCACCGGTTTCCTGGCTTCTTATCTGGGAAGGACCTACGATCTCCTGTCGGCGCTGTCCCTGGCGCTTCTGATGCTGGTATGGGAAACGCCGGAGCTTTTGACGCAGGGAGGTGTTCAGCTGTCGTTCGGCGCTGTCTTTGCCGTGGGAGGCGTGCTTCCTGTCATTCAGGATTATCTGGGGAAGGGGCGAAAGATTCTGGGCGCGCTGGCGGTGAGTGCTGCGATTCAGCTGGTGACGCTCCCGGTAATTCTGTGGGATTTCTTTCAGTTCCCTGTTTACGGAATTTTCCTGAATCTGCTGGTGATCCCGCTGATGGGAGGCGTCATATGCTCCGGGATCGGGACGGCTCTGCTGGGCGGGATTTCCTATAAGGCGGGTGCGCTGGCCGCGGGAACCGGTCACTATATACTGCGGTTTTATGAATGGCTCTGCCATGGGACGGAACGCCTTCCGTATCATACGCTGGTGATGGGAAGGCCGGCTGCTGCGGCTGTGATTCTTTATTATATGGTGCTGCTGGTGGTGCTGATCGGGATGAAGAGAGCGGTAGGGAAGAGAGACGAAGCGGAAAAAGAGAGAGAAGAGGTAAAAGAGAAAAAAGAGGTAAAAGAGAGAGAAGAGGTAAAAGGGGGAATAGAAGGAGACGAAATAATTGGAATGGCCGAAAAATCCCGCCCAATATGGCTGAGAACGGTCCTGTTTTTCTGTATCTGCGTATTTCTGCCCTGTATTCTGATGCCGCGCCCTGTTGACGGGATGGAGATTCTGTTTCTGGATGTGGGACAGGGGGATGGAATTCTGCTTCGTTCCGGCCGCGGCGCCATGCTGATTGATGGGGGGAGTACCTCGGAGAAGAAGCTGGGAGAGTACCGGCTGGAGCCGTGCCTGAAGAGCTGTGGGGTATCGGTGATTGAGTATGCCTTTGTCAGTCATGGCGACCTGGACCATATAAGCGGTGTTCGCTATCTTCTGGAGTCCTGTGAGGAGATCGAGATACGCAATCTGCTTCTGCCCTGCCAGGGAAGGGAAGATGATGCGCTCCTAAGCCTTGCTGAGTTGGCCAGGGCCAGGGGGACAAAAGTATCATTGATTGAAGCTGGAGATAGCTTTTATATGGAAGGGATCGGCGTGACCTGTCTCTATCCGGGAATTTCTGATCTGCCTGCGGATAAGAACGAGGAGTCCGAGGTATTGAAGGTGGACTATGGAAACTGCCATATTTTATTTACCGGAGATATGAGCGGCGAGGGAGAACTGCGGCTTTTGTCTGCCTTATCGGAAAAACCGGGTGTGCTTTCGGAGATTCAGATATTGAAAACCGCTCACCATGGTTCCCGGTTTTCTTCCGGAGAGACATTTTTAGACGCCCTGGGCGTTAAATGGGCGGTGATTTCCTATGCGGAAGGGAATTCCTACGGCCATCCTCATAAGGAGGTACTGGAACGTCTGGGTGACCGAAGCGTGAAAATCTATGGAACGGCGGAAAGGGGAGCGATTACGATGAAGACGGATGGGAAAAGGGTGAGGTGGAAGGCGTTTTTGGATTGAGAGCGGTTTTTGTTCGTTGACGCATCGGAATTCCCTTAGTATAATGGTACCAGTGACGAAAGGCAGGTAGAAAGGAAAGACATCATGCAGAATCTCACTCAGGATATTAAAAATCATAGCTTCAAACCGGTGTATTTGCTGTACGGCGATGAGGCATTTTTAAAAAACAGCTATAAAAACCAGATGAGAACCGCCATATCCGGCGATGATACCATGAATTATAACTATTTCGAGGGGAAGGGGCTGGATTTGAACGAACTCATCAGTCTTGCAGACACAATGCCTTTCTTCTCGGAAAAACGTCTGATTATGGTCGAGGACAGTGGATTCTTCAAGGGTGCGTCAGACGAGCTGGTCGCTTATTTGCCCCAGATGGCGGATACGACCTGCATCATTTTTGTGGAATCTGAAGTGGACAAGCGCAGCCGGATGTTCAAAAAGGTGAAGGAAATCGGCTATGCGGCGGAGATGGCCAGACAGGATTTTGCACAGCTTTCCAGGTGGGCAGGAGGAATTCTGGCCAGAGAGGGGAAGAAGATTACCGGGCGTACCATGGAGCTTCTCTTAAATATGACCGGAGATGATATGGAAAATATCCGGATGGAGCTGGAAAAACTGGTAAGCTTCACTATGGGGCGCGACGTGATTACGGACGAGGATGTGGAAGCGATCTGTACAGTTCGTGTGACCAATAAGATCTTTGATATGGTGACAGCCATTGTGAACCGTCAGACGAAAAAGGCCATGGATTTGTACGAAGATTTACTTACGCTCAAGGAACCGCCGATGAGAATTCTGTTTCTGATTGCCAGGCAGTTTAATCAGATTCTGCAGGTGAAGGAACTGATGGCAAAGGGAATGGATAAAGGGGCAATCGCCTCCCGAATCAAGGTGCCGCCGTTTGTGGCAGGCAAGATGATGCCCCAGGCCAAGACATTTACACGGGAGCAGATCCTTTCCTGTGTGACTCAGTGCGTGGAAGCGGAAGAAGCGGTGAAGACCGGGCGGCTGAATGACCGGATGGCGGTCGAACTGCTGATTACAAGAAAATTTTAAGACGTTGAGAAGTCTTTACGGCGGAATGAAAAAGGAAGAAAAAAGGAAGGAAGATACCGTTGATGGTAAGCTTCCTTCCTTTTTCTATACAAATTCAGATATTGAATTTTATTGCATCTGAAAACATGCCATATAACGCTGGCCTGCCTGTTCCCAATTTATTACATGGAATAAATCGTCGATATAGTCGGCTCTGAGATTATAGTGCTTTAAATAGTAGGCGTGCTCCCAGACATCGAGATTGAAGACGGGGCACAAGCCCAGTGGGAGCGGAGTATCCTGATTTTTCGTAGTAGTAATCATGAGAGAACCATCTGCGGCGACTACCAGCCAGGCGTATCCGGAGCCGAAGACGGATAACGCGGCCTCCTTAAACTTCTTTAAAAAGGCGTCGAGACTTCCGTATTCCCTGCGGATGGCTTCGGCCAGTGCACCGGTTGGCATTTGGTTCGAAGCGGGAGCCAGGCCGGTAAAGTAGAGCAGGTGGTTGTAAACTCCGCCGCCGTTATTTCGTACCGCTGTCTGGATCTCCTCAGGAAGGCTGGCAATATTGTAAATAAGCTGTTCCAGCGTCCAGTTATGAAACCGGGAATAATCAGCCAGCGCCTTGTTAAGATTGTCAACGTAAGTCTGAAGATGACGGTCGTGGTGAAGCTTCATGGTCTTTTCATCAATATAGGGTTCGAGTGCCTGATAGGCGTATGGCAGCGGGGGATTGGTGAATGGATAATGATAAGTAAGATTGGTCAAGGGTAACTTCCTTATGCGCTTTTTCTATCATATGCTGGCGGGAAGCGTGCCGTGAGAAGTGTTTTTCTTTTTTAAAGGGCGGAGGAGGAGAAGGATAACCTCCGCCCCTGGGGGGATGAGCTGCAAAATACAACTCACTTTAATAACGTATATAGTTTCTTTTTGTGATGCATTTTTTTGAAATAGACAAAATGTTTTAAAAGTAGAGCAAGATTGTGATAAAATAGATTGAACTATAAGATAAATAAGGCGTTATAAGCTATTTCCTTATGAGAGTGTCCGTTTTAACCGTGGGACTGGACCGTTGCTCATGCCAGGCGCACAAGAATGGAAAGCTGGCTGCTTCGGTCCATTAGGCCCGGCTTAACTGCATGGATCTGGGACGGCATCTGATCCAGGAGACGAGGCTCCCAACGAATCGCGTGATCCGGCATTGCGACGCCAAATGAAGTGGTGCCCACGCAAGAGGGTGGACAGCCCGGAAGGCTGATCTGGCAGCATATGGGGGCATTACTGGTTACGAATAATTTAAGACAGGGAATCTCGTGGTACAGTGGACAGAATAATCACGACTTGTCACCTTTGTCCTCTCTCTGCATATAATAAATTATAATTTAACATATATAAAAAAGGGGAAATAAATTATGTGTAATATATGTAGATGTCTCTGTGGTAACTGGTGTGGTTGTAGAAATAATAGCTGTAATAATAGCTGTAATAATTGCTGCAGATGCGTATGCAACAATCCCTGTGAAAATAATTGTAATAACAATTGGAATTGCAACTGCAGCAATAACAACAATAACAACAATAATTGCTGCTTCGATCCATGTGCCAGAGAAAGAAAAGAAGCTTATGAGGCCGGATTTAGAGACGGCTGTAACAATGCCTCCTGCAGGCAGGATAACTGTGGTTGCTAATGATATCTATAAAAAGGGCGGTCCGTTTGGGCCGCCTTAAGTATTCCTTGTATTTGTGTTTGCAATAACCGTTTTCATGATAGAATGGTCTTCCCGCAGCCACACGTTTCCTTATAACAGTATTCACATCTGTTGATATCCGCCAACTTAAATAAAAAAATGCCGCTGGCTGGAGTCAGCGGCCATATCTTTTAAACCGTTTTTCAAGCAGTCTGGTATCTATTCTTACGTGCCGTGTTATTAAAATATCTTATGCACTTAAAAATAGAACATCTTTGACCTTCATATCATCATTCCCTTATTCCAACGATATATCTGAGTATATGGAAAAGTTATGGTAGTATATGGAATTATATATCCTGTTTCTTCCTATTACAAATATTAGAAACTTTCTATAAATAGTAACAAAGTAGCAACAAATCAAAATATAATAAAACAAAAAAATCCCCATCCAGTGGGTTAAGCCGAACGGGGAATTCCTTTATTTATCAGGTTTTTCTATGAATTAAGCCATTGCGTTAACAGCCTTAGAGATACGGGATACTTTTCTGGAAGCAGTATTCTTATGATATACTCCCTTAGTAGCAGCCTTATCGATCTCAGCGATTGCGCTTATTAAACATACCTGTGCAGCAGCCTTGTCACCGGCAGTAATAGCAGCGTCAACCTTCTTAATCGATGTTTTCACTCTGGATCTGATCGCTTTGTTTCTAGCAGCCTTAGTCTCGTTAACTAAAATTCTTTTTTTCGCGGATTTAATGTTAGCCAAATCTGTACACCTCCAATTTTAATTGATATATGGTTATTCTTTGTTTTGCATCAAAGCCTGGACACGGACAGTTCAATGTAAACATACCTTAGTATTTTAACGAATAAAGCTTCTAATGTCAATACATAATTCCTGATTTTTTGCAGAAAATACCAGAGAAAAGAAAAAAAGTCGCAGTTCACGACCCGTCGGCACCTGCTGTCCGGTCTGCCCCGGCCGGTTTACCCGA
>ERZ791934.2792-NODE-2792-length-9907-cov-27.583739_pt1 | contig 9907 bp, 10 predicted proteins | sample MGYA00510125_ERZ791934 | MGnify/ENA primary metagenome ERZ791934 (study PRJEB30046, sample SAMN00993240) | human gut metagenome | study: EMG produced TPA metagenomics assembly of the A metagenome-wide association study of gut microbiota in type 2...
CGGTAGGCCATGGCCCGCGGCAGGCCGTGCTTTACGCCCGCGTCGCCCAGCGCCTCGATGAACATGCTCACAAACGCCGGGCCGCAGCCGCTCAGTGTGCCTGCAATGCCCAGCAGGCGGCTCTCCACGGGCTGCACCAGCCCCAAATGGCCGAACAGCTCCTGCACCAGCACGTATTCCTCTGGCGTAAGGGAATGCTTTTCCTCCAGCAGGAACACGCCCGCGCACACGCGCACCGGCGTGTTTGGCATGGTGCTCAAATGGCGCGTTCCGGGCAGCAGCGCCTCGTACCGCTCGAAGGGCCAGCCCGCCGCCACGGAAACGACTGCCTTATCCGCAAGCTGCCCGCGCACGGGCGAAAGCACCTCCTCGATCAGGTGCGGCTTTACGGCCACGATGACCACATCTGCGGCCTCCGCCACCTCCCGGGCGTCCCGGCAGGGGCGCATGCCCCGGGGCTGCGTTGCGGCGCACAGCTTGTCCCAATCCTTCGCACAGGCGCAGATCTGCTCCGGCTCCAGTGCCTTTGAACGCAGCAGCCCCTCGGCAATGGCCTGCGCCATATTGCCGAACCCGATAAATCCCAGCTTCATATCCTTTCTTTCCATCCTTGGTCTTCCCCACTTTCCAATTTTTTCTGAACAGCCCGGCCCTCAGCTGGGCAGGCCGTCGAACGGGTCCTCCGGCTTAGGCAGCGGCCCGCTGCCCGCAAAGTGGCGGCGCGCCATCCGCAGCGCGACGCCGCCCAGCATCACCAGCTGCACCAGCTGGGCCAGAACGGCTGCATAGGTGGTGCCTTGCAGCTCCCACCGGGCGATGCACGGCCCGCTGGCCAGCGCGGAGACGGCAATGGCGCACACGTTTGCCACAATCAGCCCCTTCATACAGCGCATCACCGTCAGCACCATGCTGTAAAAAAGCACCAGCGCCGTCAAAATGGCGGACACGACCATAGGCCCCAGCAGGTACTGGTAATCGGCCAGGCCGGGCGAGACGAACGTCGCCAGCCCCCAGCGTCCCAGAAAATGCGCCACAGCCAGGCCCAGGGGCAGCAGCGCCAGCACAATGCCCTGCACGGCGAACACCGCCTTGAAAAAGCCCTTTTTGTCCCGCCTGGCATAGCTGTCCGCAAACACGGTGATGAACGGATTGAACAGGTAAGTCGCCCCCACCTGCAGCAGCACGACGGGCTGCGTGACGGGGCCGTAAATGCCCAGCGCCGTCTCCCCCATCCGGCTGCTGAGCGCCAATTTGGGGATGGAGGCCGTGGTGGTGTTCAAAAAGCTGTACACCGCCAGCGGCAGGCACTCCCACAGCAGCGCGGCCACGCGGGCGTTCTGCGGCTGCTCCGGCGCATAAAAAGCCCGCGCCTGCGGCAGAGAATAAACGAAAAACACCACAAGGCTCGCGCCCAGCATCAACGCAAGGGTCAAAACGATATCCTGGGTGAGCCACAGCGTCAGCGTAAAGGATGCCAGCGTCACCGCGCCGCGCACCGCATAGGTCTTGCCCACGATGTCCAGCCGCCCGCTGCGCTGGTCGATGGCGTTGTAGATATCGGTAAGGGATTCCACCATGCGGTAGCCCAGGAACAGCAATACGCAGACGCTCTGCTGGGCGCTGTATGGGTTTTCGCCCGTCAGGGCGCTCACCGCTACGAAGCCGATGCACAGCGCCACAGCCAGCGCACAGGTCCATACACGGCTGCGGATGTAGGTGCTTGCGCCGTACTTACCCCGGATGTCCGACACCTGAAAGCTGTACATGCCGTAGGATGCGATGGACAGAAAAATGCCCGTGGCCGTAAGCGCCGTATTGTACACGCCGGAAACCTGCTCCCCGGCCAGGCGCACCACCAGGATACCGCACAGGAACTGGCACAGCATATAGGTGAGCTGTCCGAATGTATTCCACAAAAAATTCCGTCTCAAGGTCTGGGCGTCCTGCAAAGCGCGGCGCCTCCTTTTCACTTATTTTCCCGCACCTTTCCGCGCGGCGGCGGGCGGCAGCCGGGCTAACAAAAATAGTATACCACCCGAACGGCAAAAAAGAAAGACGGGCCAAAGCCCGCCTCTCCTGCACAGCTATTTTGCCGTGACCTGCAGACGTGTCAGCGCGCGCTTCAGGCGCGCCTGTGCCAATTCCAGCTCGCGCTGGTCCTTGGCCTTTTCAATCAGCTGCTCCGCGCGCTCCTTCGCTCGCTGGGCGCGGTCCGCGTCGATATCCTCTGCCCACTCAAAGGTGGTGGCCACAAGGCGCACATTGTCTTTCGTCACTGCCAGCATCCCCCCCGCGCAGGCCGCGCGGCGGCGCTTGCCGTCAATGGTCACCCGTGCCTCACCCGTGCCCAGCGCCGTTACATAGGGCGAATGCCGGGCCAGGATGCACACGTCGCCGTCAATGGCCCGCACGATGAGCTTTTCCGCCTCGCCGTCGAAGAAACCTCCGTCCGGCGTCACGATTTGAAGATGAAAGGTTGACATGGCGTCTCCCCCTTACAGCGTTTTTGCCTTCTCCAGCACGTCGTCGATCGTGCCGGCGAAGAGGAACGCGGATTCCGGCAGATCGTCGTGCTTGCCCTCGATGATCTCCTTAAAGCCGCGGATGGTCTCCTTGAGCGGCACATATTTGCCCTGCATGCCCGTGAATTGCTCGGCCACGCTGAACGGCTGGGACAAAAAGCGCTGTATTTTGCGCGCGCGGGAGACTGTGAGCTTATCCTCCTCGGACAACTCATCCATACCCATGATGGCGATGATGTCCTGCAATTCCTTATACCGCTGCAGGATGCGCTGCACGTCGCGCGCCACCTCGTAGTGTTCGCGGCCCACCACGTCCGGCGTCAGGATGCGGGAGTTGGACTCCAGCGGGTCCACAGCCGGATAAATGCCCAGGCTGGAAATGCTGCGCGACAGCACTGTCGTCGCGTCCAGATGGGCGAAGGTGGTGGCCGGCGCGGGGTCCGTCAGGTCATCGGCCGGCACATACACGGCCTGTACGGAAGTAATGGAGCCCTTTTTCGTGGAGGTGATGCGTTCCTGCAGGGCGCCCATTTCCGTGGCCAGCGTGGGCTGGTAACCCACGGCGCTGGGCATACGGCCCAGCAAGGCGGAAACCTCGGAACCCGCCTGGGTAAAGCGGAAAATATTGTCGATGAACAGCAGCACGTCCTGGTTTTCCCGGTCACGGAAATATTCGGCCATCGTCAGGCCCGAAAGGCCCACGCGCATACGCGCTCCCGGCGGCTCGTTCATCTGGCCGTACACCAGCGCCGTTTTGGAAAGCACGCCGCTCTCCTTCATCTCGTTGTACAGGTCGTTGCCCTCGCGGGTGCGCTCGCCCACGCCTGTGAATACCGAAAGGCCGCCGTGCTCCTTGGCAACGTTGTTGATCAGTTCCATGATCAGCACGGTCTTTCCCACGCCCGCGCCGCCGAACAGGCCGATCTTGCCGCCCTTGGCGTAGGGGGCGATGAGGTCCACGACCTTGATGCCTGTTTCCAAAATCTCGGTGGTGGATTCCTGCTCGTCATAAGCGGGCGGCTGGCGGTGGATGGGCCAGCGCTCCTGAGCCTCCGGCGCGGGAAGATTGTCCACAGGGTCTCCCAGCAGATTGAAGATGCGGCCCAGGCATTGATCGCCCACGGGCACCGTGATGGGGCTGCCCGTATCCACGGCTTTCGCGCCGCGCACAAGGCCGTCGGTGCTGGACATGGCGATGCAGCGCACAACATCGTCGCCGATGTGCTGCGCCACCTCCAGTGTGATGGTGTCGGCCCCGTTCTCCACCGTGATGGCATTCAGCAGGCCCGGCAGATGCCCGTCGGGGAATTTGATGTCCAGCACAGGCCCGATGATCTGGGTGACTGTGCCGATGTTCTGATTGCTCATTGGCTTGTCTCCTTTGAATAGGATGAAAACAGCTTTCGGCTGTGTGCGCCTGCGCTTCGCGCGGTCCCCTGCGAGGGCAGGCTTGAAATACCTGCAGGGCGTTTCCGGATGTGCGGAGCATACGCCGAAAAACGGGAAGCACCCGTTTTTCAGGCGTGGGACGCGGGGCGTCCATTGAGGACTGTTCTCGTCGCTTCGCTCCTCGAACGGCTAAGGCACCCGCTTGGCGCTCCGGCGCATCCGGCGCGCTACCCGCGCGCCTCTGTGCGCCTGCGCTTCGCGCGGCCCCCTGCGGTGGGGCAGGCTTGAATTGCCCTGCTGGCGTTTCAAGCCAAGTGTCTCATGCCTCCGCGCCGGCCACGATCTCCGTGATCTCCTGCGTGATGGCGCCTTGCCGCGCACGGTTGTATTTCAGTGAAAGATCCTCGATCATGTCGCCCGCGTTTTTGCTGGCCGCATCCATCGCAGTACGCCGCGCCCCCTGTTCGCTGGCCACGCTCTCCGCCATAGCCCCCCACAAAAGGCCGCCCACATATTCCGGAACGATCGCGTCGTATACCGCCTCGCTGGACGGCTCGTAGATCGTCAGGCTCTCCGCCGTGTTCTTTGCTTCCCTGCGCTCGTAGCGGATGGGCAGCATTTTCAGCACCGCCGGCTGCTGGCTGAGCATGGACACAAAATTGGTGTATCCCACATACAGCGCGTCAAACGCGCCCTTGCGGAACTGCCCGCAGAGCATCCGTGCGATGGAAAAGCAATCGCCCAGCGAGACGTCCTCGGCCGTGGCATAGGCGTCCGTCACGGTCTCCAGCCCGCGGTGCGCACAATATTCCACAGCCTTTTTGCCGATGGGCAGCACGCACACCGCCTTGCCGTCCATATGTTCGGCCACCGTTTTAAACAGGTTGGTATTGTAGCCGCCTGCCAGCCCGCGATCGCCCGCGATCATGATATAGCAGGTCTTTTTCACTTCGCGCTGCTGCACGAACGGAGAGGAAAAATCCGTGTTGCCGTACGCGATGTCTGTAAGACATTCATGCAGCGTGGTGAAATAGGGCCGCGTCTCCTCGGCGCGTTCCTTCGCGCGCCGCAGCTTCGAGGACGCCACCAGCTCCATGGCCTTGGTGATCTGCATGGTGCTTTCCACGCTTTTGATGCGCAGCTTGATATCCTTCATGGACGATGCCGCCATGACGCCGTGCCTCCTTCTTCCTTCTTTTTATGCGTGGGATTTGAGGAACGCCGCCGTGAACTCCGCCAGCGCCTTGTCCAGCGCGGCCTTCGTCCCTTCGGAAAGCGCGCCGCTCTCCCGGATGGGCGCCAGCACGTCCGCGTCATGCAGGCTGCTTAGATCCTCGTACAGCTCCTGCTCGTACACAGCGATCTGCTCCACAGGCACGTCCACCAGATAATCGTTGGTAACAGCATACAGGATGCACACCTGCTGCTCCACAGGCACCGGAGAATTGCGGTCCTGCTTGAGCACCTCCACAATGCGCTCGCCCTGCGCCAGACGGCGCTTGGTATCCGCATCCAGGTCCGACCCGAACTGGGCGAAGGACTGCAGCTCACGGTACTGGGAATACGCCAGCTTCAGCGTGCCCGCCACCTTTTTCATTGCCTTGATCTGCGCGTTGCCGCCCACGCGGGACACCGAAATACCCGGGTTGACGGCAGGCATCACGCCCGCGTGGAACAGCTCTGTTTCCAAAAAGATCTGGCCGTCCGTAATGGAGATGACGTTCGTGGGGATGTAGGCCGAAACGTCGCCGGCCTGCGTCTCGATGATGGGCAGCGCCGTCAGGCTGCCGCCGCCGTATTCGGGGGCCAGGCGCGCCGCACGCTCCAGCAGACGGCTGTGCAGGTAAAACACATCGCCTGGATACGCCTCGCGGCCGGGCGGGCGCCGGATGAGCAGAGAAAGCGCGCGGTAGGCCACCGCATGCTTGGAAAGGTCGTCGTAGATGATCAGGACGTCCCTGCCCTTGTCCATAAAATATTCGCCCATAGCGCAGCCCGCGTAGGGCGCGATATACTGCACCGGGGCCAGCTCGCTGGCTGAGGCCGAGACCACGATGGTGTAGTCCATTGCGCCGGCCACAGTGAGCGTTTCCACCAGCTGAGCCACCGTCGAGCGCTTCTGGCCGATGGCAACGTAGATGCACACCACGTCCTTGCCCTTCTGGTTGATGATCGTGTCCGTGGCGATGACGGTCTTGCCCGTCTGGCGGTCGCCGATGATCAGCTCACGCTGGCCGCGGCCGATGGGGATCATCGAGTCGATGGCCAGGATGCCGGTCTGCATCGGCTCCTCGACGGGCTGGCGCTGGATGACGCCGGGAGCCTTGAACTCCACCGGGCGCATGCCTTCGGCCTTGATGGGGCCCTTGCCGTCGATCGGCATGCCGAGCGGGTTCACCACGCGGCCGAGCATCTCTTTGCCCGAGGGGATCTCCACGATACGACCGGTGGTCTTCACCTGGTCGTTTTCCTTGATTGCGGTGACGTCACCAAGCAGCACGGCGCCGACTTCGTCCTCTTCGAGGTTCTGGGCCATACCGTAGACGGTCTGGCCGTTGGAACCCACGAACTCGAGGAGCTCGCCCGCCATGGCGTCCTTGAGGCCGTCGACGCGCGCGATACCGTCGCCGATCTGGATGACGGTTCCGACTTCGCGAGATTCGACGCTCGTATTGAGCGCATCGAGCTGCTTGCGCAGTGCCTCGTCAATAGACTGTGCGGTGATTTCAGTCACTAGCATTCACCTCCATCTGTTGATAGTTTGAGCACGTTGCGAGCGCTTTCCAACTGCGACAGGACGCTGGCGTCGATTCGCTTGCCGTTGGCACTCATCAATATGCCGCCGAGCAGGGACTTGTCGATATGCTCGCGCAACACGACGTTCGTTCCCAGGTCGGCCTCAGCTTTCTTCGTAATGACCTCGCGCAGATGATCGTCCAGTTCGACGACGGTCGTGACGTCGACGACAGTGACGTTCAGCTTGCGTTCGAGCTGTTCTCCATAGCTGGCCCATACGCGCGACAGCAACGCGAAGTCCTCGCGCTCGGCCATGACGGCCAGAACGTCGACGAGGACGGGATTGCTGGATGCGAACAGGTTGCGCACCAGCTGACCCCTCTGCTCGGGCGTATAGGAGCTGTCCTCCAAGGCGTCGGAGAGATCCATGTTCGAACGTGCGATGCGCAGGATGCGCTCGGCCTGGTCGCGGACCTCGAGCACGGCGTCTTGACCGCCTGCTTCGTATGCGCCGTCCAGAAGCACGGACGCATACGTCGCGACCTTCTCTTTGAGAATTTGGCGGTTAGTTGGCATTGAAACTGCCCGCCTCGTTCACGTAGCGCTCGATGATCTTGCGGTGCTCGGCATCGTTGAGATCCTCGCCGATCAGGCGAGACGCAACGGAGATGGACAGGTCGGCAACCGAGCCCTGCAGCTCGGAGATGGCGGCCTTCTTCTCCGCTTCGATGGCGTTGTGCGCCTTCTCGATCATCGCGGTGGCCTCGGACTGCGCCTTATCGGTGATGTCGGCCTTCACGGCCTCGCCCGTCTTCTTCGCGTCTGCGACGATCTGGGCGGCCTGGGCTTTGGCATCCTCCAGCTGGCGTTTGTATTCCTCAAGCACGCGCTCGCTTTCGACGCGAGCCTGCTCGGACTTCTCAAGGGAATCCTTGATGGTCATCTCGCGCTTCTCCAGCATGGCCTCGAACTTCGGCCAACCGAACTTGGCCAGAACGATCCAGAGCAGGATGAAGATCACGAGCATGGGGATGAACTCCGCCATGTCGGGCAAGATGGCGCTCAGGCCGCCCGATGACTCTCCTTCAGCCGCGAACGCGAGCGCAGGGAAAGCAAACGTCATGCCGGCGCCGGCAAGCGCGGCAAGCCCGATGCGGGCCGATGTTTCTTTCGCTTTAGCTTTCACGTACGTTACCTCCTATGTAAGCCTTATACGGCACGGTATCCGAATGAGGCTTAGTTACACGATGAAGGTAAGCACGAAGCCGATGAGGCCCAGAGCCTCGGCGAGAGCAGCACCGATGATGAAGTTCGTGAACAGACGACCCTGCAGTTCGGGCTGGCGAGCGGTGGCGACGCAGCAGCCGTAGCAGGCGATGCCGATGCCCAGGCCGGGGCCGATGGTCGACAGGCCGTAGCCCACGAGCTTCAGAGCCGCAAGAGCGAGTGTAATTTCCACAGTTTCCTCCTTTTACCGTTCTCGGGCTTCTCCCGAGAACCATGGACACCTTCTATGTCAACCAGCCGTGGAATAGCCGGTCAAACACCAAACGTTGCCGCGCGCAGGCGCGTGCGCCCTCCCCTTTCGGAAAGGGCGCGGGGTCGACCTAGTGGTCGGACGTGGCCAGGCCGATGTACACCGCGCTGAGGATGGTGAACACGTAGGCCTGCAGGAACGCAACCAGCACCTCGAGCGCGTACATGGCGAACAGGAACAGCATCCACGCGATGGAGATGCTTCCCACGCCGACGCCCGCGCCCTGGATGGCGGAGCCGATGAACACGCTGGTGAGCAGCGCGAAAATGCCGAGAACCATATGGCCGGCGAACATGTTTCCGTAGAGTCGAACGGCCAGCGTGAGCACGCGCAGCACGGTGGAGAACAGCTCGAGGAACCACACGATGGGAACCATGACCAGCGGCAGGCCCGACGGCGCGAACGACTTGAGGTAGCCGCCGAGGCCCTTGGCCTTGATGCCCCAGAAGATGAAGTAGATGAACGAGATGGCCGCGAGCGCCCAGGTGATGCTGATGGACCCCGTGGGGGTCTTGCAGCCGGGGATGAGGCCCACGAAGTTGCTGATCAGGATGAAGAAGAACAGCGTGGCCAAGAACGGCAGGTGCTTCTTGTAGCCGTGGCCGATGGCGCTTTCGCCCATGTCCTTCTTCACGAACTCGTAGCCGTACTCCACCATGTTGGTGAACTTGTTCGTGGGGATGATCGTGAGGCGCTTGCTGGCCGCAAGCACGACGACGAGCGTGATGAGGAAGCAGATGAGCATCCACAGCACGTACTGCGTCATGCCGAACGATCCCGACCCGAACACGAAGGCGGAATCGAAAGAATGCTGCAGGTGAGGTACCTGTTCCGCTAGGGATTCAAGAGGATTCACGTGTCTTTACCTTTCCATCTTACTTCCGCACTAGATTGCTGACGCCGAACCCGATAGCCGCGACGGAAAGAGCCACGACCTCGGCAAGAACGAAGGGCAGGACGAACTCGCGCGCGAGGAGCGCGCAGGCGATGGCGGTTACGAAGAGCACAGCGACCGAGAGCAGCACACCTAGAAGAAGGGCACCGGCGTGCCCCAGGTTGCTGGTGTCGGTCACTCGTCTCGTCATACGCAAGCCGGCGAACAGCGGAGCGAACCCCGCAGCGCCCGCGAGCGCCCCCAGAACGATTGCTACTGCCATGTCCCACTTTCTTCTTGACCGTCGAGCGCACAAGTACGCATCCTACCAAGCCGACTCGTATGATAACGGAACTTCACGTTCGGCTGACGGCAGGGTTACAAAAACTTACAAAATTTGGGTGAGTGGAAGAATAAACCGGCCAAAAAACTGCATAAAGCGCGGGGGAACGGTAAGCGAAACCGTATATTCTCCAAGCGGAAAAGGACAGGAATGAGACAGGGGGACGGGGCTAGTGGCTCATTTTACGTCAGGAGGGCGTGTCAAATCACCCGTCCCCCTGACACGCCCGTCCCCTATCCCATTCCCCTATCTCGTTTACAGGTCGAACACGCGCAGCTTCATGCCGGCTTCCTCGAGCATGGACATGGCCAGCTCGTCCGGGTACGGGTTCTGGTAGACGATCTCGTCGATGCCGGCGTTGATGAGCATCTTGGCGCACACGATGCACGGCTGCGTGTTGACGTAGATGGACGCCCCCGTGATGTTGATGCCGTAGCGCGCCGCCTGGATGATGGCGTTCTGCTCGGCATGCAGGCCGCGGCAGATCTCGTGGCGCTGGCCGCTGG